>Ga0308009_10002072_pt1 | contig 10682 bp, 9 predicted proteins | sample Neamet127_FD_203134 | JGI IMG/M metagenome (GOLD analysis project Ga0308009, IMG submission 203134) | Marine microbial communities from water near the shore, Antarctic Ocean - #127 | ecosystem: Environmental > Aquatic > Marine > Unclassified | place: Southern Ocean | collected 2014-07-24
GCCTCGGCCTCGGCTTTGCGATGTTGTCCCGTTTGGCGCTCCTGTTCACCTTGAGTTGGGTGATCGGTCTGACAGCCGACCTTTTCAGTTTTGCCGGGCAAGGCATCAGCGGTCGCGACCTGGTGTTGCTGTTGGGTGGACTGTTCCTGCTCTACAAGGCCACGCATGAAATTTTCCTGGAAGTCGAAGCGCGTGAACAGCCTCATGCCCCCGTTGCTGATGCGGCGGCGATCAAGGCCGCGGGTGCAAAGCTGTTCTGGGCCGTGATCGCACAAATCGCCGTGATCGACATTGTTTTCTCCCTCGATTCGGTGATCACTGCGGTGGGCATGGTCGATGAGATCAGCGTGATGGTTGCCGCCGTTGTCACCTCCGTGGGCGTGATGCTTGTCGCCGCCAAGCCGATAGGCGAGTTTGTGGATCGTCACCCGTCGGTCAAAGTGCTCGCTCTGGCTTTTCTCGTCATGATCGGCATGGCACTGACTGCAGAAGCGTTTGACCAGGCTGTGCCCAAAGGCTACATCTACGCAGCCATGGCTTTTTCGCTCGTTGTAGAAGCACTGAATATCCGGGCACGGGGCAAACGACAGGCCGCCGCAACACGGCAGCCATAACTGCCATGCCAAACCAGGTCTGGCATCGCCGGATCCTGCGACGAGTCCATCACACTTTCGCATCCAGATCCCGGACGGGTCGTCAGGATTCGGGCTGCGAAAGTCCTTCATTTCCACTGCGCTACACGCGCATCGACAGCCTGACCATCTGATTGAACCATTCATGGAAATTGCCATACTTTTTTCGCTGATCCTGCTGAACGGCTTGTTCGCCATGTCCGAGATCGCTCTTGTCACGGCGCGCAAGGCCCGCTTGCAAAAACTTGTGGATGAGGGCGACAGCTCCGCTGCGGCGGCTGTCAAACTCGGCGAGGACCCTACGCGCTTTCTTTCCACCATCCAGATCGGCATCACTTCCATCGGCGTGCTCAACGGCATCGTCGGCGAAGCGGCGCTCGCAGCGCCGCTGGCCTTGTGGCTGACATCGCTCGGGGTAGCGCCGACTTACAGTGCTTACGGTGCGACCGGCCTGGTGGTGTTGGTGATTACCTACTTTTCGATTGTTGTAGGTGAATTGGTGCCCAAGCGGATTGGCCAGTCTCATCCGGAAACCCTCGCAAGGCTGGTGGCCCGCCCGATCGACTGGCTGGCCATTGCCACCAAACCGTTTGTGTTGCTGCTCTCGATGTCCACGCGGGGTCTGCTGCGCCTTCTTGGCGTGAAGGAAAGCAGCGGTGGGGCGGTCACCGAAGCCGAAATCCACGCGATGCTGGCCGAAGGCACCACTGCCGGCGTGATAGAAAAGCATGAACACACGATGGTGCGCAATGTTTTCAGACTCGATGATCGCCAGATCGGCTCCTTGATGGTGCCACGCGGTGACGTGGTGATACTCGATGTGGGCCTTTCCTTCGAGGAGAATCTGGCACGCATAGAGCAGTCCGACCATGCCCGTTTTCCCGTGGTGCGCGACGGGCTGGACAACGTGCTGGGTATCGTCAACGCGCGTTTATGGTTGTCCCAGGCTCTGCGTGGCGAACAGCGGGACCTGAACAAGCAGCCGCTGCAGACACCGCTCTATGTGCCGGAGACCCTCACGGGCATGGAGCTGCTGGACAACTTTCGCTCATCCGACGTCCACATGGCTTTTGTCATCGACGAATACGGTGAGGTGCAGGGCATTGTCACGCTGCAGGATTTGATCGAGGCGATCACCGGTGAATTCCGGCCTCGCGATCCCAAGACATCCTGGGCTGTGCAGCGCGACGATGGTAGCTGGCTGCTTGATGGCCATATCCCGGTGCCGGAGCTGAAAGATCGCCTGGACCTGGATGCGGTACCCGAAGAGGACCGGGGGCGTTATCACACCCTCAGTGGAATGATGATGCTGTTGACGGGACGCCTGCCGAAGGAGCTGGACACGGTGACATGGGAGGGTTGGCACTTCGAAATTGTGGACATGGACGGCAAAACCATCGACAAGGTACTGGCGAGCCGCGCGAATGCAAGCGCCGTGAAGGTCGACGCAGAAACTGTGGACCCGTGATGGTCAGGCGTGCCGAGACGGTCCAGATGCGGCCCTTGTTGATACACTTGCCGCGTAGCTGTGACAGCACGGCCCGCTCCTGAACGAAGACGGTGAATTTGCCACAGCTCACTGGTTTTTTTGCAAATCGCTGGCACGGTCACGTACCCCTACCCGTGTTGTTCTGGCGCGATATGCTGTTGGTCGGCAGTTGCGTCAATCTTGCTGCGGGCTTTGTGGTCCTGATGCTGATCGCCAAAGGCGTGGCTTTGAGCCTTGCGGTCGCGATGCATTTCCTGCTTTTGCCCTACAACCTGTTCCTGACCATGGCCGTTTGGCGTTCGCCCGAGGGGACGAGGGTCACAAAGTCGGTCGCTGTGCTCTGGCTTGTGTTTTTTACCCTGGTTTGAGGCCTGCCGGTGCCCGGCCTGCGGGCCCGGCAGAGTTGCGTGTCCCGGCTGCCGACGGGCCAACTCCCCAGCCTGCCCTGGCGATATTCAGTAATGAAATCGGGCTCCAGCCCATAGCTGGCGGGCGCAAGCAGCTATAGATTTAATAGCGTTGTCAGCGCGAGATGGCTGGGCCGTGAGCCTGCCAATTGATGGGCAGGTTCAGACGACCATGGGCGTTGCCGCGCCGTCCATGGTCACGACGGCGCCCGTGACATAACTGGCGCAAGGCGAGGCCAGAAAAAGCACAACATTTGCAATTTCTTCGGGTTGCGCCAATCGCCCCAGCGGTACCTTCTGGGTGGCGCGTTTCAAGGCCTCTTCGACACTGATCTGGTCCAGCCTGGCGGCAGCCTCCAACCCGGTCCGCAGCCTGCCGGTCATGGTTGTGCCGGGGTTGACCGCGTTGATACGCACGCCCTGCGGGCCATAGGCGGCGGCCAGGCCCGCGCTGATCAGCATCAATGCGGCATTGGCCGCGCCGCCCGGCAGGTGAATCGGGCTGGCCACCTTTCCCCCGGCCCCCACCACGTTGACGATGGCGCCGTTGCCGCGTTGCGCCATTTTCTTGATCACCAGGTCAATCATGTGGATGTAGGTGAAAAATTTGGCGTTCATCGCCTCGTGCCAGGCTTGTGCATTGAGCTCGTCAGGCGGCGTGCGGCGCGCGGCGCCGGCACAGTTGATAAGGACATCAACCTCGCCATGGAACTGCTCCGCCTTGGCCAGGGCCTGCTGGGCTTGTTCTGGGGATTGAAGATCGGCAGCAATCAAACCGACCTGGTTTTTAGCGTCGTGAAACCCATGCAGCAGTTGCCGCAGGGCCTCGTCCAGGTTGGACTGGTTTCGGGAGACCAGGCTGAGCCGCGCACCCTCCCGCAAAAAACCTTGCGCACAAGCCAGGCCGATGCCTTTGCTGCCGCCGGTGATCAGAACGTGCCGCTGCCCGAGTTGCAAATCCATGCGTCAGCCTTGGTTTTGGGGCGGGCGCTTATTCGACACGGATGCCGGCGGCTTTGACCACCTGACCGTACCGGGCCAGATCGCGCTTGATTTCGTCGCCAAACTGGTTGGCGCTTCCGGGCATGGCTTCGATCCCCATCAAGCGCAGTTTTTCGCGGACGGTGGGGTCATTGAGCACGGCATTGAGCTCAGTGTTCAGTTTTTCAACAACGGCCAGCGGCGTCTTTGCAGGTGCCAAAACGCCCACCCACGAATTGACGACAAAGTCGGAAATGCCGCTTTCAATGAAGGTGGGCACCTCCGGTAGCGCCGAGGTGCGCTGCGCGCTGGAAACTGCAATCGCGCGGAGCTTGCCCGATTTGACATGCCCGTGGGCGCCCGCCACGGCGGTGTAGACCAGCGGAATGGTTCCGCCAAGCACATCGGTCATGGCCTGGCCACCCCCTTTGTAGGGGATATGCGTCAGGTTGGCGCTGGTTCGGACTTTGAGCAGTTCTCCTGCGAGATGCGGAGTGCCGCCTGTGCCTGAGGTGCCAAAGGCAAGCCCACCCGCCTGAGACTTGGACAGTGCGATCACGTCCTGCAGATTTTTGACCGGAACATCGGGGTTGGCCACCAGAATCAAGGTGGCATCGCCGATTTTTCCAACCGGTGCAAAGTCCGCGACGGTGTCAAAAGGTGTCTTTGCAAACACATGGGGATTGATGACCATGGTGCCGTCGAAGCCCAGCACCAATGTGTAGCCGTCCGCAGCGGCCGCCTTGACCAGGCTGGTTCCAATATTGCCCGAGGCGCCGGGCTTGTTGTCCACGATGATTTGCTGGCCCAGCCTTTTGCCAAGATGTTCGGCGATCAACCGGCCGCTGGTGTCCGTCACGCCGCCTGGCGTGAAGGGAACCACCAGGCGAATCGGCTTGTTTGGCCAGGCATCCTGCGCGTTTGCGCTAGCCAGCAGGCCGCCCGCCGCGCTGAGCAGCGCCAGCCCGCTCAAAGAAAGTAGCCGCCTGCGGGTGTTGTTGAAAATAGTCGATGGCTTGCTCATTTTGTCTCCTCGATGGTGGGGGTGGTGATTTGTCAGTCGGCATCCGCGTAGCGTTTTTCAAACTCCCAGACTGCCTCGAAGTCCATGAGTGTCGTGAGGTTTGAAAAAGGCATCAAAGGCAGCGAGACGGCCGCAGAGGAGCCGGTTTGCTTGAAGGCGTCATACACGGTCCGCATGGCCTCAGCCGCCGCGAGCAAGGCAGTCACCGGGAAAATCGCGAGTTTGTAGCCGATCAATTCCAGGTCTTGCTTGCTCAGCACAGGCGTTTGCCCGCCCTCCACCATGTTGGCCAGCAAAGGCAGATCAAAAGCACGTCCGATGCGCTGCATTTCTTCGCGCGTCTCCGGTGATTCGATAAACAAAATATCGGCCCCGGCGCGGGCATAGGCTTCTGCCCGCCGCAGTGCTTCGTCCAGGCCCAGTGCGCTGCGTGCGTCGGTTCGGGCGATGATCAAAAAATCACTGGAATGGCGCGCGTCGGAGGCGACCCGGATCTTGCGCACCATGTCGGCCATGGGGATCACCCGGCGTCCGGGTGTGTGGCCGCATTTTTTCGGAAACTCCTGGTCCTCTAGCTGAATCGCGGACGCGCCGGCTGCTTCGTAGCCGCGTACCGTGTGGGCGACATTGAGCAAGCCGCCATACCCGGTGTCTCCGTCGGCGATGAGTGGGGTGGTCGCCATGGCGGCCATCATCTTGACGCGACCCACCATGTCCGAGTAGGTGGCCAAACCCGCGTCGGGCAATCCCATGTGAGAGGCGACCGCACCAAACCCGGTCATGTACAGCGCATCAAAGCCAAACGTATCGGCCAGGCGCAAAGACACCATGTCGAAAACCCCCGGGGCAGTGAGTAGCCCGGGTTGTTGCAGGCGTTCGCGAAGCGTAGGGGGTCTGGGGTTCATGGCTGTCCGGGAATGAGGGTATGGCACGACATCCAGCAGAAGTCATGCCACCGGATTGGCAAAGCCCAGGCCTTTGATTTAAATAGAGAAAAAATTTATCCTGCAGCCAAGGCGTGTTTCATGAAACACTATAGTTTCATTTTATGCTTCATTGAGAATACTTATGAAACATCGTTCTGCCTCGGGTTTTGTACAAAAAAATCGGCCTCGGCTGTGTTTCCTGAGTTACCAGCACATCCGTACCTTTGCCGCGCCTGTTCTTGCTGAATACAGTGATCGCGCCGACATCGAGGTGGTGGAAGGCACGTTTGACATCGCGTTGTCGATTGCCCGAGACCGCCTGGCTCGCGGCCAGGTCGATGTCTTTGTCAGCGCCGGCTCCAACGCCAGCCTTTTGCGTCATGGTGTGCAAGCGCCAGTGGCCACCATTCAACTCAGCGGATTCGACGTTTTGCAGGCGCTGATCAGGGCGCGGGAGATCTCGGATCGCATCGGCATCGTGACTTACGGACAGGTCATCCCGGAGCTGCACTCGGCCAACAGCCTGTTGAATATCGAGATTCACCAATACGCCTACCAAACGCCCGACCAGGCGCGTCAGTGCATCCAGCAGTTGATGGCGCAGGGTATTGAGGTTGTTGTGGGCTCCAGCCTGGTGGTTGAACTTGCCGAGGCTGCCGGCTTGCGGGGCCTGCTCGCTTATTCGCTGTTCAGCATCCGGCAGGGTTTTGAAGATGCCCTGGAGCTGGCCCGCGTCGCGCGGCTGGAAGCTGGCCGTTATGAGCAATTGAACGGCGTGCTGCACAACCTGCAAGATGCCGTTCTGGCCGTTAACCTCGAAGGCCTGATCATTGCGGTTAATCCCGCGATGAAGGCCATTTTTGGAAAAGAAGATGCGTCCTTGCTGGGCCAGCCGCTGGCGCGGCTGTCACCCGATTTTTCCCTGCAAGCGACGATGCGGACAGGACGGGAAGAACGCGGTGTTGTTTTGCGCCTGGCAGGACGTGACTGGATAGCCAATCGCACGCCGATTCGCGAGCATGGGGAGGTTGTGGGTGCCGCCATCACGCTTTACGACGCGCGAACCATCCATGAGGCCGACAACAGCCTGCGAATCCAGCATCGTCAAAATCAAACCAGCCAGGGTTCAGCGCGCTACAGTTTTGCGGCCTTGACGGGCCGCAGCCCGGCTTTGCTGCGCGCGGTGCAGACCGCGCGACGGTACGCACAAACCGACCTGGGGGTGTTGATTGCCGGAGAAAGCGGGGTGGGCAAAGAGCTCTTCGCCCAAGCCATGCACAACGACAGTGCCAGGGCGCACCGGCCTTTTGTCGCGGTCAATTGCGCCGCTTTCCCTGAGAGCCTGCTCGAAAGTGAATTGTTCGGCCACGAGGAAGGTGCTTTTACCGGCTCCCGGCGCGGCGGCAAGGCAGGCCTGTTTGAAGCGGCACACACGGGCACGCTTTTTTTGGACGAAATCGGCGATATGCCGCTGACACTGCAAACGCGCTTGCTGCGTGTATTGCAAGAGCGGCAGATCACGCGCTTGGGGGCCACTGCGGCGATTCCTGTCGATGTGCGGGTGATCGCCGCGACCCATCAACCGCTGAGTGACATGGTTGCAGAACGCAGGTTTCGCCAGGACCTTTATTACCGCATCAACACCTTGCGCCTGGTGTTGCCGCCCCTGCGTGAGCGCAAGGGCGACATTGCCCTTGGCGCTGAACATTTTTTGCGGCGCTGCCTAAACCGGCTCGGCTCCGGACTGGACGCGGTGCGCGTATTGGAGACTTTGAGGCCTTACCTGGAGGCCTACGCCTGGCCCGGCAATGTTCGTGAACTTGAAAATTTCAGCGAACGTATTGCGGTGTTTTTATTGCAGTTCCAGCGCGCGGAAGAGGTCTCTTACAAGGGGCTGGAAGTGGACTGTCCCGAGTTGTTTGAAACCTTGCCGCCGATTGGGGATCTGCCCACCATGACGAGTTACGCCAAAGCTCATCACGCGCTTGGGCAAAACGGCGGCCATCACGGGCGGGCGGCCCGGCAACTCGGGGTCAGTCGCTCCACCTTCTGGCGCTGGTGCCGGCAGGACGAAACGGCGACGGATTGAGATTTGCGGCCAGTTTGCCCAGCGAAAAACACAGCACAAACAGCAGGCCTATGGATCCGTCTGGGGCCGTCTGGACAGCGAAAAGGCCTGGGAGCCTGGGCGGCAGAAGGAACGTCGGCTGCAAAGCGGCCGCGACGGTCCATTTTTCACCGGCTTTTTGCCCCATTGCTACGGCTATGGCGCTGCAAACCCGGCAAAAACTGTCCTCGCCGGGGCCACTTTTCGCTTCGACGCCTTCTGCCGCCCAGGATCCTGGAGGAGTTTGAAAGGGTTGGCGGAGGCGGTGAACGCTCAGGGAGAAAAGTTGCAAACGGCGCTGGCAGCAAAATTGCCGCAGCGCTCAACGCCAGGTCAGTCAAGATATGCTGGACGGACTTGTCGGAATTGTCCTGGTGCGAGCCACCTTGCGAATCATGATGATGAGCCACGCCTGCCCAGTGCATCGAGGTGTGGCCGGAGTCTTTTGTGTCGCCATGCGCAAGTACTGTCCCCTGAACGCCCGTAGCGAAGGCCTGAGAGAAGACAAACAGCAGAAGAAGGGTGGCTACAAAGCGGCGCAGGAAGGGAATTAAAAGCGAGCAATGAAGCTCAAAAAACTATACGGGCTGTTTATTGGCGAGTGTTGCAGAACGGGTCTATGCCCTGGGCTTTGCAACGGAATCGTCGTGCGCATCGAAATGTCCCGTCATCATGCGTGGGACTCTTGCGCTGACTTGTTGACTCGCAGTCCCTCGCTTTTCGGCAATGCATGGTTTTTGCCATTGATGAATAAAAAGGTCTGTAGCCCTTGTCCAGCAAGCGTAAGTAGCTATTAATTTGATAGTGTTGTCCGGTGGGAAGGCCCTTAGGCCAGTGCCGACGACTCGCGAAACACCACTCGGTAGCAGCGGCTGAAGCCGGTGGGCGCCAGCGCCTCTTCAAACCGGGCGTTATGAATTGCCGCAATTTTTTCCACCACGCGGTGGCCTGAGCCCAGGCCGAGCGAATGGTGGTGCGACGCGCTGACCGCTGGGGTGCCCGGCTGCCCGGCGTTGTGAACGGCCGTGTCGCAGACCTGTAGCCAGCGTGCCTGCGGATCGAGTTGCACCTCGATGCTGGTGCCGGTCGGCGTGTGGCTCAGTGCGTTTTCGATCAGGTTGCGCAGCACCAAGCCCAGCAGCACCGGATGGCCGGGTATGACGAACGGGCCGGGGCTGACCAGCGCCAGCTCATGGCCGCTGTCGAGTGCGGCCTGGCCGAACTCGGCGAACTCGGCGCGGGCAATCGCGTCCAGGCCCACCTCCTGCATGGCTTCGACCAGCTCGGTACGGCTGGCGCGGGCCAATGCCAGCAGGTTGGACAGGACCTGGCCGGCGCGCAGTGCGTCGCGTTCGAGCTGTACCAGCAAGGCGTTGTGCGCTGGGCCCGTGGTGGTCTCACGCAGCGCATGGGCCTGCAGCGTCAGCGAGGCCAGCGGCGTGCGCAACTCGTGCGCGAGCTCGCTGGCCAGCTCCCGCTCGCGCGAGACTGCCGTCTGGTAACGCGCCGCCAGCGTGTTGATGGAGTGGACCACCGCCGTGAACTCGCGCTGCAGGTGCGGGCTGCGCAGCGGCGCGGGCTGGTGGATGTCCAGCGCGTCCACGTCGCGCGCCAGCGCATACAGCGGCTGCAGCCCGCGGCGTATCGCCAGGCCCAGGGCCAGCGCCACCACCGGCAACAGCCAGAAGCCGGGCTCGGCGATATGCTCGGCAATGTCTTGCGCCAGGTCGTCGCGTTCACTGATGCTGAGCAGCACGGTGACTTTTTTCTGCCGGTCCGGTCCGTCCCAGCGCGAGAAGGCGCGCCAGGCCTCAGCGGGGGTGCCTAGCTGCAGAGTTTCAAAACCTTCCTGCATATTGAATGCGAATTCGGGCGCTTCACCGGTGCGCAGCAGCACCTGGCCGGCGGCATTCCACACCACCATACTCATGGAGCGCTGGTAGTCGTGGTTTTTCAGGCTGGACAGGCCGGGCAGGCTGGCTGCGTCGCCGCGCGCGCCTATCGGGCCAGGATTTTGCGCCAGTTGCAGCAGGGCCACCCCGGCCAGATGGCCGTCGGTCAACTCGTCGGCCTCATGGATGCCGGTCTGGTAACCCAGCACCACAAAGCCGCCCCAGACCACCAGCAGGGCGCCCATGGCCCAGGCCATCAGACTCAGCGTCAGCGAGCGTTGCAACTTCATGGCTTGTCCTCCGGAACAAAATAACCGACACCGCGCAATGTGCGTATGACCGTTTCACCGAGCTTTTTGCGCAGGTGGTGTACATGGACTTCCACCGCATTGCTGTCCAGCGCCTGGTTCCAGCTGTACAGCCGCGCCTCAATCTGCGGGCGCGACAACACGCGCGGCCGCACCTCGATCAGCGCCAGCAACACGCCGAACTCGCGCGCCGACAGATCCACCGGCTTGCCGTCCAGCCGCACGCTGCGGCTGGCAGGGTCGATCTCTAGCGCACCGGCACAGATCAGCGGCTGCGCGCGGCCGACCGAACGCCGGCGCAGGGCGCGCATGCGCGCCGCCAGCTCGTCGGGGTCAAACGGTTTGGTCACATAGTCGTCGGCGCCCATGTCCAGGCATTCGATGCGCGCAGCGACCTGGTCGCGCGCCGTCATCACCAGCACCGGCGTGGCCGCATCGGGCAAGCGGCCCGGCGCCGCCTGGCGCAATCGCCGCAGCACCTCGGCACCGTCGCCGTCGCGCAGGCCCAGGTCCAGCAGCACCAGATCGAAGGGCTCGACACGCAGCGCGGTCCAGGCGGTCTCCACCCCGTCGGTCATGTCCACCGCCCAGCCGAGCTGGCCCAGGTGGGCCTGCAGGCCGGTGGCAATGCCTTCATCGTCTTCAACAACCAGTACACGCATGCCGTATTGTGCTTGACAGCGCTTGAGGAGAATGACACCTGCTCAAGTCGCGAATGCCGAGTAGCCTGTCGCGCGGGCTTGAGACGGGATTCTTTTTTGCTGTGACCGACAGGCGGGCACGTGGATGACGTCTGACGTTGTCATTGCGGCCTCGACCCGCAATCTATGCTCGTTGACCCATAGGCCTGCGCGATGCCATGGATCCCGGCTCAAGGCCGGGATGACAAGCTTTGGCGTAAGTAAGAGACATTTCC
>Ga0308009_10002078_pt1 | contig 10653 bp, 9 predicted proteins | sample Neamet127_FD_203134 | JGI IMG/M metagenome (GOLD analysis project Ga0308009, IMG submission 203134) | Marine microbial communities from water near the shore, Antarctic Ocean - #127 | ecosystem: Environmental > Aquatic > Marine > Unclassified | place: Southern Ocean | collected 2014-07-24
AAGTTTCGGCGCCATCATGGGGGCGGCGATCCACTATCTGAAGGTGCCCAGTTTCATCGTGACGCTGGCGGGCATGTTCCTTGCCCGGGGCGGTGCATCGGTGCTGTCGCCCGACAGCATCGGGATCGAGCATGAGTTCTACACCGCCGTTTCGAAAAGCTACATCCTGTTGCCCGGCGGGGGACGGCTTACTGTGGTGGGCATGATCATGCTGGCCGTTTTCGCGGTGGCAATCGTGCTGGCCCACCGCACCCGGTTCGGTTCGAACGTCTACGCGATCGGCGGGTCGGAAACCTCGGCCGCCCTGATGGGGGTTCCGGTGGCCCGCACGACCATCGCGATCTACGCGCTGTCGTCCTTTCTTGCCGGACTGGCCGGAGTCGTGTTCTCGCTTTACACCTCCGCCGGGTATTCGCTGAATGCCCTGGGTGTCGAGCTGGACGCCATCGCCGCCGTCGTCATTGGCGGCACGCTTCTGACCGGGGGCTACGGCTTCGTCGCCGGCACATTCATCGGCGTCATGTTGCAGGGATTGGTGCAAACCTACATCGTCTTTGATGGAAGCTTGTCCAGTTGGTGGACGAAGATTGTAGTCGGCGTGCTGTTGTTTATGTTCATCGTGCTGCAGCGGCTTGTCTTTCGGGCCGGGTCGCGCCGAACCTTCAAACCTTGGACCTGATGCCGTGAGCGAACCGGGGAGCCTGATCCGAACGCTCTCCGGGCGGCAGGTGGCGCAAAACTTCCATTCCTACGTGATCAACGAGGTCGGTCGCGCCATCGTCGCAGGTGAAATGCCGGTCGGTTCGGTCCTGCCAAGCGATGCCGAGATGATGGACCGGTTCGGTGTTTCGCGCACCGTCCTGCGCGAAGCCTTCAAGACGCTGGAAGCGAAGGGCCTGCTCGAGCCACGAGCCAAGGTCGGCACACGAGTCCTGCCGCAGTCGCGATGGAACCTCTATGACCGCCAGGTCCTTACCTGGAAGTTGGAAAGTGGTCCCTCGCCCGCCTTTTTCGCTTCGCTGCATGTCGTGCGCCGAAGCCTTGAAGTTCAGGCCGCGCGGCTTGCGGCGCTGCACCGCGAGGCCGAGCACGTAAGGTTGCTGCACTACTGGTTGAACCAGCGCGCGGCGATGTCCCACCAGCCAGAGCCGTTTGCCCTTGCGGAATTCGAAATCCACCGTGTCGTGGCCGAGGCCTCGGGCAATCCGTTCCTGCGCGCGTCCTCGGCGGTGCTGGAGTTGGGGGTAGCGGTTTCCGTCGTTGCCCGTCTGGATGAGGAACGCCGGGCCCCGTCCGAAGGACTGAGTGAGCCGAATTCCCGTCTCTACGAATCTCTGGTGCGGGCGATCGAGTCCGGCGATACCGACCAGGCTGCGGCCCAGATGGCCAAGTTGATCGGTTCGGGTCCCGGGCATCCAGACGGCGCATGAACCGCCCGCTCGAAGCTATTCCCGCAATGCCATACCCATCCGTCTCAGAACCAGTGTCTCCAGCCAACTGGCCAGAAGGTAGAAGCCGACCGAGATCACCACGCTGACCACCGCGACGGTCCAGATCATGCCGAAATCCAGATAGCCCCGTGACTGGTTCAAAAGGTTGCCAAGCCCTCGCCCCGTCGCCAGCCACTCGGCGATCATCACGCCCAGCAGCGCACGCGGCGCTGTGAGGCGGACGGCGGCAAACAGCCAAGGGATCGAGGCTGGCAGGGCGACGAGCCGCAGCTCCACCCATCCCGTCGCGCCATAGGCGCGCGGCAGTTCCAGCGCGGCGCGGGGCACCTGGGCGATGCCCTGCGCGATCATCACATAGGCCGGGAAGAAGGTGACAGAGATGGTGATCCACAGCGTCACCGCCGTGCCACGCCCCAGAAGGAGGACCAGAAGCGGGGTAAGCGCGACGAGCGGCATGGTCTGCGTGACCAGCGCCACCGGCAGGAAGGCGCGGGTGAAGGCGGGCGTCAGGCGTCCGGCCACGGCCAGGGCGAAGGCGAAGGCCAGCCCTGCCGCCATGCCGACAAGGGTGATCGGCAGTGTCTGAACCAAGGCCGCCAGAAGCCGCGCTTGCGCCGTGGGCGCAGTCTGGGCAAGAAACAGGTAATCGACGACGCCCCAAGGGGTCTTGCCCAGCATCTCGGGCACCCGCAACGCCCAGAGGATCGCCCACCAGACGGCGAATGGCATCAGGACCGCCCCGACGACCAGCAGCAAGGATGCCTGTTCCAGCTGCACCGAAGGGGGTGCGGCGGGGTTCAGGCTGAGCGCGATCGACGCGCCGAGCATCCGGCGCGAGATCAGCGCGAAGACGGCATAGGACAGGCCCGCGATCAGGGTTGCCACCAGACCGATGCCCCAGAGGCGGTCAGGCTCTCCTCGCCCCAGCGAGCCGAGGAGGTAGGCGCCCAGGCCGAAGCGTCCGCCGCCGCCGAACTCGGCCAGGATCGCGCCGAGGACGGCGTTCGGGGCCGCGACGCGAAATCCCGACAGGATCGCCGGAACCGCGCCGCGCAGGCGGATCAGCCGAAGCACGGCTCCCCGGCCGCCGCCATAGGCGCGCACGACATCCGCGGCGCGGCTGTCATAGTGCGTCAGGCCCGTGACGGTCGCCTGCATGGTGACGAAATAGACTCCCAGCGCCGCCAGCACGATGCGGGGCGTCATCCCCTCCAGCGTCAGGGTCAGGATCGGGGCGATGGCAATGGGCGGCAGGGCGAAAATGGCGATGTTCAGCCCGCGCGACAGACGCTCGGCCACGGGTGACATCACGAACAAAAGCCCGGCCAGCACCGCGATCAGGTTGCCGATCGCAAAGCCCGCGCCCGAGGCGAGCAGCGTCGCCATGACATGCGCCGGATAGTCCGCCCGGTCCACCCAGAGCCGACCGAGGATCTCCGACAACGCCGGCAATGCGCCCGAGGCCACGATATCCAGCTGCCCCGCAATTTCCCATGCCGCCAGCAGCAGGACCGGGGGCAGCCAGCGGCGCAGGTCAGGCGCCATGCAACACCCCGGCAATCCGGTCGCAAAGCTCATGGAAATGCGGGGCTGCGAACAGTGCCGCATCGCGGGGGCGGGGCAGGTCGGTGTCCACCACATCCACGATCCGGCCCGGAACCGACTGCATGACGGCGACACGGTCGGCCAGAAAGACCGCCTCGTCGATGCCGTGGGTGACCAGCAGCGTCGTGACGCCGGTTTTCGCCCAGATGCGCTGCAATTCGATGTTCATCTGACGCCGCAGGATCTGGTCAAGCGCGCCGAAGGGTTCGTCCAGAAACAGCACGCGGGGCTCGCTGACCAGCGCGCGGGCGATGGCGACGCGCTGCCGCATTCCGCCAGACAACTCGCCCGGCAGCGCATCCTCATACCCTTTCAGTCCCACCAGCGCGATCAGATCGCGGATACGGCCCGCCGCAGGACCGACATCGCGCCCCAGCACCTCCAGCGGCAGGGCGATGTTGCGCGTCACTGTCCGCCACGGCAAGAGCCCCGCATCCTGGAACGCGACGCCGGTGATGCCCGCCGCCGTCGCCCGCTGCGGGGTCTGTCCGCCGATTTCCACCTTTCCCGCTTCCAGCGGCTCCAGCCCCAGCGCGGCGCGCAGGACGGTGGACTTGCCGCAGCCCGAAGGCCCGATCAGCGCGGTGAAGCTGCCGGGCGCGCAGGTCAGGGTGACATCCCGCAGGGCCTCTACCCGCTTGCCGCGACCGTGGAAGGTCTTGGACAGGCCGGACAGAGTGATCCCTGCGGGTGCCGTCATCAGATCTCTTCCAGTAGCGTGGTGTCGAACATCTCGCGCGTGGCCTTGATCCCGACCTTCGACAGCGCCTCGATGTTCGCGGCGATGCCTTCTTCCGTCATCGAGAAGATGCCGGTCGCGGCTTCGATGAGCGGTTTCTGGGCGGTGTTGAAGAAGACCTCGTTCTCGATCGTGCGGCCGGTGCCGGCGAAATGGGTGTCGGCCCATTTCGGTGGCCAGGCGGCGGGATCGACGAAGTTCTCGTCCCAGCCCTTGCGGCTGGCGCGCAGCCAGGCGACCAGTTCCTTGCGTTTGGCGGCCAGAACATCCTCGGTCACGACGACGGTGTCGTTGTAGATCGTGTAGCCGAAATCATACAGGAGGAAGGACACAGCCTCCTCGCCGGCCTGGGCAATGGTGTAGGGCACGTTCGTCGTGAAATCGAGGCTGGCGTCGATCTCGCCCTTGATGAGCGGGGTCGGGTCATAGGCGTAGGGCACGATGTTCACGCTGGCGCGGTCGATGTTGTTGGCGGCCAGCACGGCCTCGACGCTGATCGTGTTCACCGGCGGCACGGCGATGGTCTTGCCGACCATCTCTGCCGGGGTGGTGATCGGTGCCTTCTTCAGGCTGACGATGCCGATCGGGTTCTTCTGATACTGCGCGCCGATGATCTTGAATTTGGCACCCTGTTCGGTGATCGCCTTGATCGTCGTGTCCGGCGTGGTCAGCGCCAGGTCGGCCCGCCCCGCGACGATCGTGCTTTCGGGGATCACGTCCGGCCCGCCCGAAAGATAGGTCAGCTCCAGCCCCTCGGCGGTGTAGTAGCCCTTGTCAATCGCCAGGAAATAGCCGGCGAATTCGGCATCGTTGATCCAGGCCGCCTGCATGGTGAAGGGCGTGGCGGCGCGCGCCATGCGTGGCGCGAACGGCAGCGCCGAGGCGGCAGCGGCGGTGGACAGGAAGGATCGGCGGGAAAGCGAGACTCTCATGGCGGCGGTCCTGTTGGTTGAAGGGTTGAACATCAGGCGATCCCCTGGATCCGCTGCAGTTCCTGCAACGGCGGGGTGTTGGCGATCTGTTGCGGTTCCAGAAGGTTCCACTTCACGCCTGACGGCCGCTTGGCGCGGCGTTCGACCTTGTGCAGGCCGGAGGGCGTGGCGATCCAGTCGACAAGGATGTCGGTCTCGGACGGGGTCAGCTTTTCCTGCACCAGCTGGCAGTCATGCACCACGGCGACCACGGGCGTCGTTTCGTCGACCAGGCCCAGGTCGGTGAACATGCCCCATTCCAGGTCGAAGAACCCGTGCCCCTTGCCGAAGCGCACGCCGTCGACCGAAACGGCCGAAGCGCCGGTGACCATGAAGTCGAACCGTCCGCGCCGGGCAACCTCTTCCAGCGAGATGGGCCGGGCGAAGTGTTCCATCCCGTCCAGCCAGGCGGCGTACAGTTCTGCCCCCGGCGGCACCATTCCCGGCTCCATCAACAGAAAGCCGCGATAGATGCCATAGGTGGACATGACGAAGGGCTTGCCCGCCGCGATCATCCGGCGGCGCAGGTCCACCAGGCAGTTGTCCGGGGTGATGAAGGCGAAGCTGGTCTTCTGGTAGGCGGGCATCGTCACAAGATGCCCGGTCGCTGCTTCCGACCCTGCGAAATCGGGGATCACTTCGGCGAAATTCATGTGGAAGCGCGTGTCGGGCCTGGCCACATGGTGCAGCTTCGACCAAATCTGCTGGCGGATGATCTTCGATTTCGACATGATCGGCCTGGCTCATTTCACTGTTTCATAATATTGAAACGACAGTTTCACAAAAGCAAGCGCGCAGATGCGCAAAAGAAAGGCAAATGGCGACACGGCTAACACTCAGAATTCAAGAGAGAATATCTCGGCTGACGAAGTCCGAGCAGAATCTGGCCGTCCTCCTGCTGGAGAATCAGGCGCTGATCGAAACCCACAGTGCAACCGAGCTTTCGGCGCTGGCAGGGGTGTCCAAGGCCACCACGGCCCGCTTTTTCCGCAATCTCGGGTACACCGATTTCGACGAGGCCCGCACCCAGGCGCGAGAAGAACGCAACCGCACACAGCCCTATGCCTATTCGCGGGCAGCGACAGACACGGGGGCGCTGGGACGCTCGATCTCCGATCATCTCGAACTGGAACTCTTGAACCTTACCCGCACGTTCGAGGAAATGCGCCCCGACCTTCTGACCGAGGCCGCGCGCCTGATCCTTGATGCGCCGCGCGTCTGGTGCATGGGGTTCGGTGCCGAGGAAGGGCTTGCGCGTCTGGCCCGACTGACTTTTGCAAGGCTGCGTTCCGACGTTCACCTGCTTGCGGCCAGTCCTGGCGCTTGGGCCGAAGACCTGGCCATGACGGGACCGCGCGATGTGCTACTGCTTTTGACACTTGATCCGCGGCCAAAGTTCCAGTCGGCCCTGACGGCCTATGCACGCACGTCGCGGATGAACGTGATCACCCTGACCGACCATCGCTACCTCGCCCGCGCCCAGCGGTTTTCTCGTCTGGCGATCGGAAGCCATGTGGCAACCTACGGGGCGCTTCCGACGCACACGACGCTGGCCAGCCTGGTCCGGCTTTTGGCGGTGGCGTATATCGGCCGGGCCGGAGAGCCGGCACTGCAGCGTCTGGGCGTCATCGACCAGATCAACGAAGAGATCGACCTGTTCGAATAGCGGGACGCTTCAGCCCGAACCTACGATTTGCGGCGGCTGGCGCGGGGTTGATGCACTGCGTCGACGCGAAGTGACCTGCCTCCCCCGGAAGTTCCCTCGCCGTGATGTAGAGTCTGCCCAACCTGAAGGAGCAGACAAGATGAGGAAAAGCCGTTTCACCGAGGCGCAGATCATCGGGATGATCAAAGAGCAGGAGGCGGGTTTGCCGACCGCTGATTTTTGCGGGAAGCACGGGCTGAGCCCGCCAACGTTCTACAAGTTGAAGGCCAGATACGGCGGGATGGACCTGTCGGACACCAAACGCCTGAAGCAGCTTGAGGACGAGAACGCCAAGCTGAAACGCCTGGTGGCGGATGTCATGCTGGACAACGTGGTTCTGAAGGATCTCCTGGGAAAGCCCTGACGACACCGGCCGAGCGGCGGGACGCGGTGCTGCGGGCGATGAAGGGGCACCCGTCTCTATGAGTTTCGTGCCGATGGCGTCGGTTGGGGCGTGCCCGATCAGGACGGGTGCTACGACGGCCCCATGCCCGCGAAGAAGACACCGCAGCAAAAGGTGATCGAGTGTATCCTAAGCGATCCCTTTGCGGGCAGTCTTTCGATCATGGCCGACAAGGCGTTGGCTATCCTCGGCTTCGGGTTCGTCAGCGCTCGAGAACTGGACGGCCCCCTCGGCCTCCAGTGCAGCAGCGAGCTGCATCGCAAATCGCGCCGAGGCCACGGGCAGCGTGCGTCCGCGCATCTGGCCAAGGATCAGGCTTCCCGTCGGCAGGTCACGCTCGGAAATCCGGCGCAGCACCAGACGCGGATCGTCCAGCCCCGACAATCCGATGGGGATCTGGAAGCCGATCACCTGTTCATGGATCACATAGTGGCGGATAAGCTCGAAACTCTCGGTCTCGACCACCGGGGCTACCCGCCGCGATCCCCTGCGCGCCGCGAAATCCAGCAGGTGACGCACGCCGTAGCTTGAGGACGGCGCGATATGCGGGGCATCCAGACAGTCGCGCAGGCGCAATTCGGTGCCACGCGCAAGCGGATGGTCTGCGCGCATCACCGCGCTGACCCGCTGCGGGATCGTGGCGATGACCTGGAAATCCACCAGATAGACCGGCTCGAACACCAGCGCGAGGTCGCTGGAATAGGTGGCAAGCTCCTGCTCGGCGCGGGCGCGGTCCCGGACGTTGACGGAGAAGGTCACACCGGGATGCTGGCTGCGATAGCGGGCGATCTGGCGGGGCAGGAACCAGGGCAGCAGCGCCTGCGAACAGGCGATCGACACATGGCCCCGGCGTTCGCCCCCCAGATCGGCCACCTGCCCCCGGACACGCGCAAGGTCGGACAGGGTGGCGCGGTAATGCTGCAGCACCAGCTCGCCCGCCGGGTTCAGGCGCACGCCTGATGGCAGCCGCTCGAACACTTCGGAACCGAACTCCTCTTCGAAGCGGTTGATCCGGCGGACGAGGGCCGAGGCGGTGATGTTCATGTCATCGGCGGCCTTGCGGATCGACCCGGCGCGGGCGGCAGCCTCGATCAGGCGAAGGGATTCCAGGTGTCGCAAGGGGCACTCTCCCGGGGTGGTGCATTTAATGCACCGCATTGGTGCATTATTAGCATTTTTTGTCATCGCAGAAAATGGGCTTGATGCAAGGGCAGCGGGTGCCGGCACTCAGGACGGATTCGGACATGATCAGCGCGCTTCCCTTCACGCTTGTCGATCTGGCAAACGCCTATGCGAAGGGGCTGCGTCCTGCCGAGGTTGTTACCGAGGCCTATGCCCGTCTGGATGCAGCCGATGACCCGGGCATCCTGTTGCACCGGGCAGACGCTCTGGCCCTGGCCGAGGCGACGGCCCTGGGCCTGCCCGATGGGCGCCGGCTTTGGGGCGTGCCCTTCGTGGTCAAGGACAACATCGACGTGGCGGGCATGCCGACGACGGCGGCCTGCCCGGACCTGTCCTACATGGCGACCGAGGATGCCTTCGTCGTGGCTCGGCTGCGGGCAGCCGGGGCCATCGTGCTGGGCAAAGCCAATCTTGACCAGTTCGCGACCGGGCTTGTCGGTGTTCGCACTCCGGGCAAAGCGCCGAGAAATGCGCTGGACCCGGCGCTTGTGCCGGGGGGATCGTCGTCGGGGTCGGCGGTGGCGGTTGCGCGCGGGATCGCGGCGTTTTCCCTTGGGACCGACACCGCGGGCTCGGGCCGGGTGCCTGCCGCGCTGAACGCCCTGGTCGGGCTGAAGCCGACGCTCGGCACGCTGTCGGCCAGTGGCATGATCCCCGCCTGCCGGACGCTGGACACCATGTCGATCTTTGCCCACAGCGTCGCCGACGCCTGGGCGGTCTTTGGCGTGGCGGCGGCGGTCGATCCTGACGATGCCTATTCCCGCGCTGCTGCGACCGGCCCGCTTGTGGCGACGCCTGACCTGCGGATCGGGGTGCCGGATGCCGGCTCGCTGCAGGTCTTTGGCGATAGGGTGCAGGCCGCCGATTTCCGGGCAACCGTCGCGGACCTGACTGCGACGGGTGCCGTGGTCGAGGAGATCGACTTCGCCCCGTTCTACGCTGTTGCCGCCATGCTGTATGAAGGCGCCTGGCTGGCCGAGAGGGTGGCTGCTGTCGGCCCCCGGTTGACCAACGCACCCGAGACCCTGCATCCGGTGACCCGCGCGATCCTGGAGCCGGGCTTGCGGTTGACCGCGGTGGATGCGTTCCAGGGTTTCTACCGGCTGGAGACGCTGCAAAAGGACTGCCTGCGCGCGATGGCCGGGGTTGATGTGCTGTGCGTGCCGACAATCCCGTATTTCGTGACGCTGGACGAGATCGCCGCCGATCCCATCGGGCCGAATGCGCGGCTGGGGACCTACACCAACTTCGTCAACCTGCTGGACCTGTGCGGCATTGCCGTGCCGACTGGCGACCGTCCGGACGGGCGTCCCGGCAGCGTGACCATCCTGGCGCGCGGCGGGCGGGATGCGCTGGCAGCGTCCGTCGCTGCGGGGCTGGAGGCGGGGCGCATGGGCGCGACCGGCTGGATCCGCCCCGCCAAGGCCGCGTTGCCCGAGATGGCCCTGCCCGACGAAGTCGCGCTGGCCGTGTGCGGGGCGCATATGACGGGCCTGCCCCTGAACCGCGAGCTTACCAGCCTTGGCGCGCGGCTGATCCGCACCTGCAGGACTGCGCCGCACTACCGGCTGCATGCGCTTGCGGGCGGTTCGCCGCAGCGACCGGGCCTCGTGCGTGACCCTTCAGGCGCGGCAATCGCGGTCGAGGTCTGGGGCCTGCCCCGCGCGGCCTTCGGCACCTTCATCGCTGGCGTGCCGGCGCCCCTGGCGATCGGCACGGTGGTTCTGGAGGATGGCAGCGCGGTCAAGGGGTTCGTTTGCGAAACCGCGGGTCTTGCCGGGGCCCGCGACATCACCGCCCTGGGCGGCTGGCGCGCATTTCTTCAGCAAGCCGAGGCTGTCGCATGACCGCGATCCCCGTCATCGACGTCTCTGATCTCATGGGCAGCGATGCGGGCCATGTCGCCGCCGAAATCGGCGCGGCCTGCCGGGAGGTCGGGTTCTTCTATGTCACCGGCCACGCCGTCCCTGCCAAGCTGAGCGCATCGGTCTTTGCCACCGCCGCCCGGTTCTTTGCCCAGCCAGAGGCGCAGAAACGGAAGGTCCTATACACCGCCGCTGGCAACCGGGGCTATGTGCCCATGAAAGGTGAGGCTCTGGACCCCGGCAAACCCGCCGACCTGAAGGAAGCCTTCAACATCGGGCTGGAACTCCCTGCCGACGACCCTGACCTTCTGGCCGGGCGTGGGTTTCGCGCGGCCAACCTTTGGCCCGATGTGCCCGGCTTTCGTGCCACGATGCTGGACTATTTCGCCGCCTGTCAGGACCTTGGCCGCCTGCTGCACCGCGCCTTTGCGCTGGACCTGGGTCTGCCGCCCGGCTTCTTCGACGACAAGCTCGACCGACCGATGGCTGTCCTGCGCCTTCTGCACTATCCCCCAGCCCCCGCGTGGGCCGAGGCGGGCCAGCTTGGGGCGGGCGAGCATACCGATTACGGCTGCGTCACGCTGCTTGCGACCGACGGCGTGGGTGGCCTGCAGGTGCGCAGCCGGACGGGCGACTGGCTGGATGCCCCGCATGTGCCGGGGGCGTTTGTCTGCAACATCGGCGACTGCCTGATGCGCTGGACGAACGACATCTACGTCTCCACCCCCCACC
>Ga0308009_10002079_pt1 | contig 10649 bp, 6 predicted proteins | sample Neamet127_FD_203134 | JGI IMG/M metagenome (GOLD analysis project Ga0308009, IMG submission 203134) | Marine microbial communities from water near the shore, Antarctic Ocean - #127 | ecosystem: Environmental > Aquatic > Marine > Unclassified | place: Southern Ocean | collected 2014-07-24
TGACTTCCGCCTTTAGCCCGTCCTGCGCCAGGGCCGGGATCAGAAGACGGATGTCTTCGGCCGGAACCAGGCCGACCGTGGCCGCGTCGCCAAGATGGACCTCGGCCTCTGCCACCCGCACCCCGGCCTTGGCGACGGTCTTTTCCGAAAACTGCCGGAACGCCCAGTTGACGATCCGCTCGCCCTCCTCGGCCCGGGCCTGATCGGACGGCAGGCCCGAGAAGGCAAAGACGATCCGCCGGTCGCCCTGCTTGGCCGAGGCGACCAGCCCGTACCCCGCCTCGATCGTGTGGCCGGTCTTCAGCCCGTCGACGCCGATGCCAAGACCGAGAAGCGGGTTGCGGTTGAAGCGGTTGTCGGGCGAGCGCCCTTTGTAGAGGTATTCGGTCTCGGCAAAGATCGGATAGTATTCAGGAAATTCCTCGATCAGGCGTTTGCCGAGGATGCCCAGATCCCGCATCGACATGCGCTGCGCGGGGTCTGGCCAGCCGCTGGAATTGACCAGATTGGTGGCGGTCATGCCAAGCGCGCGGGCGCGTTCGGTCATCTGCCGGGCAAAGGCCTCTTCGGTTCCGGCCAGTCCTTCGGCGACCACGATGGATGCATCGTTGCCCGAATTCACGATGATGCCCCGGATCAGATCCTTCACGGACGGGCGATCCTCCCGCTGCAACATCATGGTCGATCCGCCCTCGCGGGTCATCTGGACCGCGCGCTCCGAGACGGCGAAGGTCGTATCCATCGTCACGCGACCGTCCTTCAGCGCCTCGAACAGCATGTTGATGGTCATCAGCTTCGACATCGAGGCCGGGGGCACCGGCTGATCGGCATTCTTGTCCATCAGGACCGTGCCCGTGGTCATGTCATAGACCCAGGCCGCGGCGGCGGCGGTCTCGAAGGCGCGCGCCGGAAGTGCGGTCAGGGCCAGGGCAAAAAGGATCAGGGCGGGGCGCAGTCGGTTCAGCATCATGGGCCTTCCAGTGTCACTTCAGGAAAAAGGCGTCGGCGAACCCGGCGGCCTTGATCTTTTTCAGCATCGCGTCGTCACCTTGCACGACGACGCCCCACACCGCCTTGCCGTCGCGGTCGGACTTCTGCGGCGTGGCGGTGACACCGATCTTGGCCAGCGCTTCGGCGGCCCGCCGGGCGTTGTCCTCTTTCGAGAACGAGGCCACCTGGATCGGGCGGACCGGGCCGCTTGCTACGGCAGGGGCAGCCTTGGCGGCGGGAGTTTCGGCTGCAGGCACCGGAGTTTCGCCCACGGTCTTGCGCTTGGGCGCGGCGGCGGCGGACGCGGCCAGGGGCGCGCGGGCGTCAAGCGGTGCCGATTCGATCGGCGCGATGGCAGTGGTTTCCGGTGTGGCGGTCGGAGCCTCGCCTGCGGCCGGGGCGGTGCCGGCCTTGGCGGCAGAGGCTGCGGCCTTGGCTTCGGCGGCAGCCTTTCTCTTGGCCTCGCGGGCGGCCTTGGCCTCGGCCCGGCGCTCCTTCCAGGTCTTGCGCCTGGGGGGCTCGTCACCCACGGCAGTCGTCGCGTCGGCGGCGACCGCAGCGGCCCCGGCGACAGGGGCGGCAGGCACACCGGCGGCTTTGGAGCCGGTCTTCGCCGCTCCCTCAGCCTTGGGCTTCGCTGTCCCGTCGGCCACCGCGGCAAGGGCAGCGGATGCGATTGCGGCGGCTTCGTCAGCCTTGGCGGAGTCAGCGCCCTTCGCCGGATCCGTGCCCGCCGCCTTTGCGGGGGCCTTGACCGCGGGCTTGACGGCAGTCTTGCCCGCGGCTTCGCCGACGCCCTCGACCTGGGCCGCGGGCTTTTCGGCAGGTGCTGCATCGACCACGTCGACCTTGCGCAACGCGGTGACACGGATTTCGGTCGGCTGCCCGGCGAGGATCGCCAGCGCCTCGGCGGCATCCGACGACAGTTGCAGCCGCGGTCCGGGATTTTCACGTTCCCGCTTGAACAGCGCCCCCGTCACGGATTTGCCGGTCGCCGGGTTGAACATGATCACGCGTTCGGGGTTGGTCACTTCGGGGGCGGCCACCCAGATGCCGCCAAGCGATGGCCGTCCATCCCAAAGCGCGCTGTCTGTCGTCTGGAACACTTCGGGGGCCTCGACATCCTGCGTGCCCGCCTGCTTCTTGGCCGAAGGTCCTGCCAGACCGGCCCCGCCTGCGGCACCGGCCTTTCCACCACTTTCGACGCATCCCGCCAGCAGACCCGCTGCCGCCACACCGATTAGGATAACCCGGAGGCCCGCTCTTGCCATCTTCCGCCCTCATAACCGCGCGGTCTGTGCGCCGCACTTGACCCATGACCATTCCCGTGACGGGGGCAAGACGCCCGGGCCATTCCGCCCTTTTCGCCACAGGCAATACCTGTCTTTAGGGGTCAGCATACTGCCTTGCGCAAGCGGTGGGAAGGGCAGAGGCGCAGAGGCCCCTTCACGATGCGCGGAAATCGCCTCAGCCGTCGGCGCTTGGTCCCGCAAGCACGGCCTTTCAGAATCGTTCGGCGGCGGCTATGCGGTCCGGGCCGCGTCCGGCCTGGCCCGGGTGCAGGGAAGTGTGGCCGAGTGGTTTAAGGCTCTGGTCTTGAAAACCAGCGTGGGGGGAACCCCACCGTGGGTTCGAATCCCACCGCTTCCGCCAATCCGCCTCTGCACCTGCCCCGCCGTCCTGGCGGCTTGAGTTTGCCGCGCCGGGCCAATACACCATTGGGACCAAGGAAGGACCGTCCCCATGCGCATTCATCAGGACCTCGCCGACACGATCGGGAACACGCCGCTTCTCAAGCTGAAGAAGGCTTCGGAAAGCACCGGCTGCACGATCCTGGGCAAGGCCGAGTTCATGAACCCCGGCCAGTCGGTCAAGGACCGGGCCGCGCTTTACATCATCAAGGACGCTGTCGCGAAGGGCAAGCTCAAGCCGGGCGGCACGATTGTCGAGGGCACGGCCGGAAACACCGGGATCGGTCTGGCACTGGTCGGGGCCTCGATGGGGTTCCGCACCGTCATCGTGATCCCGGAAACGCAGAGCCAGGAAAAAAAGGACATGCTGCGGCTGGCGGGGGCAGAGCTGGTGCAAGTCCCCGCGGCGCCGTACCGCAACCCGAACAACTATGTGCGCTATTCCGGCAGGCTGGCAGAAGCCTTGGCCAAGTCCGAACCGAATGGCGCGATCTGGGCGAACCAGTTCGACAATGTGGCGAACCGCCAGGCCCATCTGGAAACGACCGGCCCCGAGATCTGGGACCAGACCGGCGGCAAGGTCGATGGCTTCATCTGCGCGGTGGGTTCCGGCGGCACGCTGGCGGGCGTGGCCGAGGCCCTGCAACCCAAGGGCGTGAAGATCGGCCTTGCCGACCCCGAAGGTGCGGCGCTGCACAGCTTCTATACCACCGGCAAGCTGGAAGCCCCCGGCAACTCGATCACCGAAGGCATCGGCCAGGGCCGGATCACCGCGAACCTCGAAGGGTTCAAACCCGATTTCAGTTATCGCATTCCAGATGCCGAGGCGCTGCCGATCGTCTTCGATCTGCTGACGGACGAGGGGCTTTGCATGGGCGGGTCCACCGGCATCAACATCGCGGGCGCGATCCGCATGGCGCGCGAGATGGGGCCGGGCAAGACCATCGTCACCATCCTGTGCGACTATGGCAGCCGCTATCAGTCCAAGGTCTACAACCCGACCTTCCTGCGCGAGAAAGGCCTGCCGGTGCCTGCATGGCTTGATCAGGCGGGCCGGGCGATCCCGACGGTCTTCGAAGACGCATGAGGCGGCTTGTCCTCTGGCTGGGACTGGTGCTCGCGCTGGCCGCCGCGCCGGTGTCGGCGCAGGACCAGACCGGGCAGAACGTCACCGCCGCCACCGGACCGGCGGCGGACGGGGCGGATCTCGACTATGCGCTGTGGCAGCGGATGGCCGAACGGGCCGAGGCCGAGATCGAAAACCGCAAGACGCCGACGGTGCGGATCGAAGAACTCAGGGCGCAACTCGCCAAGTGGCGCGCGGCCCTGATGAACGCGCAAAGCGCCAACTCGGCCCGGATCGCCACCGTGCGCCAGCAGATCGACGCGCTTGGCCCGGTTCCGGCGGACGGGGCCGCCGAGGCCAACGAGATCTCGGTGCGCAGACAGGAACTGGCAGGCCAGCTTGTCAAGCTGCAGGCCCCCGGAATTGCGGCCGAGGAAGCCTACCGCCGCGCCGACGGCCTGATTGCCGAAATCGATCGCACCTTGCGCGAACGCCAGGCCGACCAGCTGTTGCAACTCTGGCCGTCGCCCCTGAACCCCGGCAACTGGCCCGAAGCGGCGATCGGCCTTGCCGACACCGTGCAGCGGCTCTGGGACGAGACCGCAGAGGCCTGGGCCGATCCCAAGGCACGGCGCGGGCTATTCGACAATCTGCCGCTCATCCTGGTGCTGGTCGTGGTCGCCGTGGCGCTGGTGGTCTATGTCCGGCGCTGGATCGAAGGCTTTGCCGAACGGCTGCACGAGGGTGCATCGGTCCGCGGGCGGGATTTCTGGGCGCTGATCGCCTCGCTGGGGGGGATCTTGCTGCCCGCGCTCGGCGTCGTGGCGCTGGCTTGGGCGCTTCTGGCCAGCGGGATGCTAGGCGAGGTCGGCAGCCGGATCGCCACGGCCCTGCCCGTCGTGGGGCTGGTCGTGTTTTCCGCCGCCTGGCTTGGCGCCAGGGTCTTCCCGCGGGTGCAAGACGACGGGGCGGTCCTGCCCCTGCTGCCCGAACGCCGGGCCGAGGGCCGGTTCCTGTCGGTCCTGATGGGGCTGGTGATCGGCGCCGACATGCTGCGCGCCGCGGCCATGGACGCGCAGGCCTATTCCGATGCCACGACCGCAGTGATGTCCTTCCCGATCCTGCTGACCGGCGGGCTGGTGCTGATGCGGCTGGGCCGGACGCTGCGCAAGGCGCGCGAAACGGACGAAAAGGGCGGCAGCTATTCCCTGCGGCTGACCCAGCTTCTGGCACGAGCCCTGACCGGTCTGGGCGTGCTTGGACCCGTGCTTGCAGGGTTCGGCTACGTTCAGGCCGCCGAGGCGGTGATCTACCCGGCGATCCTGTCCTGTGCGCTGGTCGCGTTCCTCTTCATCCTGCAGCGGCTGATCGGCGACGCCTGGGCGTTGTTCACCCGGGCCGAGGCCGCCTCGGGGCGCGATGCGCTTGTGCCGGTCCTTGCCGGCTTCGCCCTTTCCATTGCTTCGCTGCCGGTCCTCGCCCTGATCTGGGGCGCGCGGTTTTCCGACCTGACCGAGCTTTGGACCCGTTTCACCGAAGGCTTCCAACTGGGCAGCACCACGATCTCGCCCTCGAATTTCATGATCTTCGCCATCGTCTTCGTGCTCGGCTACATGCTGACCCGGCTGTTCCAGGGCGCGCTGCGCACGACGATCCTGCCGAAGACCAGGATGGATCAGGGCGGGCAGACCGCGCTGGTCGCTGGCATGGGCTATATCGGCATCTTCCTGGCCGCCCTCATTGCGATCAACGCGGCGGGGATCGACCTCTCCGGCCTTGCCATCGTCGCCGGTGCCCTGTCGGTCGGCATCGGTTTCGGCCTGCAGCAGATCGTGTCGAACTTCATCTCGGGCATCATCCTTCTGGTCGAACGCCCGGTCAGCGAAGGCGACTGGATCGAGGTCGGCGGCGTGCAGGGCAAGGTGCGGGCGATCTCGGTCCGCTCGACCCGGATCGAGACCTTCGACCGCAACGACGTGATCGTGCCGAACGCCGACCTGATCACCGGTCGCGTCACCAACTGGACGCGCTTCAACCTGTCGGGCCGGATCATCGTGCCGGTCGCGGTGGCGATGGGATCGGACACGCGGCGGGTCGAACAGATCCTGAGGGAAATCGCCGAGGAACAACCGCTCGCGATCCTGAACCCGCCGCCGGTGATCGTCTTCATGGGCTACACGCCGACGCAGCTGACCTTCGAGATCCGGGTGATCCTGCGCGACGTGAACTTCGGCCTGCAGGTCCGCAGCGACATGAACCACCGGATCCTCGAACGCCTCGCCGCAGAGGACATCGCCATCGTGCCGCCCCCTGCCCCGCCGGTCGCGCCCGACCCGGTCAGGACTGCCGAAACGGTTCTGGCCCTGGCCGATCTGCTCGACCGCGAGAAGGCCGCGCCGCCGCCAAAGTTGCGCCGCAAGCCCGCAGCCCCCGAACCCGCGGCCGCGACGAAAGGAGCCGACCGATGACCGAGCTTCTCTTCCGCGACGACGCCTATCTGACCACGGCCGACTGCCGGATCATCGGCCACACGCCCGAGGGCGGATTGATCGTCGACCGTTCGGTCTTCTACGCCACCGGGGGCGGCCAACCGGGCGACAGTGGCGAGCTGGACTGGGGCGGAACCCGATTGCCCATTGCCACCGCTCTGAAGGTCGAGGGCGGGATCGCGCTCATTCCGGCCGAGCCGACGCCGATGCCGCCCATCGGCGCGCCCGCCCGTCAGCTGATCGACTGGGGCCGCCGTTTGCGCCACATGCGCGTCCACACCGCGCTGCATCTGCTGTCAGTGGTGATCCCGCTGCCGGTGACCGGCGGCCAGATCGCCGCCGACAAGGGGCGGCTCGACTTCGACATGCCCGAACCGCCGGGCGAGGCTGCGGCGCTGGAAGAGGCGCTGAACCGCCTGATCGAGCGCAACCTGGCGGTCAGCGACCAATGGATCAGCGACGCCGAGCTTCTGGCCAATCCGGGCCTGGTAAAGACCATGTCCGTGCACCCGCCGATGGGCCAGGGCCGTGTGCGACTGGTGCGGATCTCCGAGGCGGATGCGCAGATCGACCTGCAACCCTGCGGCGGCACCCATGTCCGGCGCACGGGCGAGATCGGCCGGGTGGAAATCGGCAAGATCGAGAAGAAGGGACGCCAGAACCGTCGCGTGTCGATCATCCTCGCCTGACGTCCAGCCAGCCCGCCCCACCCTTCCGTCGTCCCTTGCGATGCCATCCACCCCGGGAAAACATCGGCCAGCCCCGAAAGCCCCTTGAACGCACCGCCAAACCCGGAGTATCAGCCCCCGACGGACAGTTGGCCGAGTGGTCGAAGGCGCACGCCTGGAAAGTGTGTAGGCGGGGAACCGTCTCGAGGGTTCGAATCCCTCACTGTCCGCCACTTGCCCTCGCGAAAGCGTTCTCCCGATCCGGCTGCGGCCGGATTTTTCCGTTGTTTTCGAGGGTTATGCGGGTGGGGCTTTGCACCGACGTCCTCGCCATAGCAGGCGGACACGTTCTCTTGAGCCCGACATTCTCCGGACCTCTCGACTGCGCGCATTCGGTGTAGAGCCCGTAACCAGAGGAAAACATTGGACCAATTCCTCGCGCCACCTGAACACTTCGATGCCAGTGGCGTTCACGGAAAGGAACGGAAATCCAACCAGCTCTTTTTCCTGAAGCCTCGCAAGCCCCTTCCGCCATTGAGAATTTCCGCCGACGACGGCATCCTGTCGGTGAAGGAGGCTATACATGGCGGAACCGGACCTCGACACCGATAAGCTCGACGACGCGGCGCTGGCGATCCTCAGCCTGACGCTGCATGACGGCAATCGCGTCTGGAAAGGGATCGACTGGTCGATCACCGACCGGCTGCACGCCAAGGGGCTGATCCACGATCCCATCGGCAAGACGAAATCGCTCGCCCTAACGGAAGATGGACTGGCGCGAGCGGAGGCGGCTCTCGCCGAGTTGTTCGTGAAGCCGCAGTCGAAGAATCCAGCAAGGTCCGAACCATGAAATCGACCGATGAAGACCGCATCGCGGCGCGTCTGGCCAAACTGATGGCGATGATCTGTGTGCGCAACACGGGGATCGAGGAATTGCACGCGGGGACCGTCCCGGTCACCCACACGGGCGATTATTCGGACGTGTTCATCACCGACGCCGACGGCCGCCAGATTCGATGGTCTGACGCGTCCCATCTCGACGACGACCAGATGCGAAGCCTGATGCGGCAGATCGTCGACCGGCTCTACACCTTTCACCTCAAGGCTGACGATCAGGGGTTCCGCGACCACCTCGACCGTTGGCTGACCGTCGCCGAACGATGGGACGAACCGAAGCTGGATGAGTCATTCCTTGCGACCATCTCCCGCGGGGAAGCCAAACTGCCCAGTTAGCCATTCGCGGTCAGGTCGGGCTTCGACGGATGGTCGCCGGATCCAACTATGAAACGGGTTCCACAACGGCCGAGTGCTTCGTGACAATGTCCTGAATTTCCGCGGGCTTGAACGCGACATCCCATGCCCAGTGGCCGAAGCCGCCCGCCGCGTTGACCGCCTTCACCCACTCGTTCAACGCGTCCCGCTTGGCCTTGTTCTGGGGGCTGTCGGTGCCCTTGATCTCAAGCGCCAGAATGGTGCCGCTGGTAAGGCGCACGAGGAAGTCCGGAACATACCGGCGCCGTGAACCGGCCCACATGTAGTAGATCTGGAACCCGAGGTGATCGTTCTTGGCATAGGCGATGACGTCTTCGCGCTTCTCGAAGATATTCGCTGCATGTCCCTCCCAAGACGAATCCCCGACCAGGTGGCTGATATGCGACTTGGTGGTCGGAAAGCACGGCTTGGTGGTGTACCAGGTCCGCATCTGGCCGGTGGCGCCGATGGGGTTTTCCTCGTCGAACACCGGCGTCAGACGCTCCGTGTTCTGCTCGGTCACGTTGCTCAGCACATGCTGAACGACAAGGTCGATGTTGAGCGCGATCAGAATCCGCCGCCGAAGCGGGTCGGAGTGGAACAGCGACGGGATGTCGAGGCGGTCGGAGTTGAGGAACGCCTCAACGATCCTGACCAGCTGCGCCGCCAGATACTCGTGGCTACCCGAAAAGCCGTGGCTGAGTTCGGCGAAGGCCTTCCGTGCCGCCTGAAAGACGAGACGTTGCAGGCGGAAGCCGTCTGGCAGCTTCTCGAGGTCGATGGCGGTCACCTTGCCCATGTCCGTCGCGCCGCCGAGCGCCGGAGCCAATTCCGCGCTGATTGGCGTGCTGGCAGGGTCGAGCACAAGCGGCGCTACCTTGCCCCAGTCCATGGCAAGTTGCGGTCTCACGACCGTTTCAACCCGCAGCACGTTCGGCCAGCGAAGTTCCAGATGGGCCCGCTCGGGCACGACTTCGATCTGCGTGGTCGGCTTGGGAGGCGGCGGAGCCTCCCCGCCTTCGCCTGTTTCCGAAATGGAAAGCGGCACACCGAAGACGTTGACGTATTCGGGCAGGAACAGGCCATTCTCGTCAGTGTCGTAGGACACCCTACGCAATCCTCGCCCGACGACCTGTTCGCAGAGTAGCTGGGATGTGAAGGCGCGGAGACCCATGATGTGCGTGACGTTCTTGGCGTCCCATCCCTCCGACAGCATCGCGACCGATATGACGTTCTGCAGGTCTTGTCCGGCCGCTCCCCGCTTCCCGACATTGTCCACGATCTCGCGCAGCAGTTCTTCCTTCTTCAGGGCGCGGAACTGTTGGCGGCGGGTCTCGGGGATGGTCGCGGCGTCGATGATTGCCTTCAGCCGCGCCTCGTAATCCTTGTCGGATGTCGCGGTCTCGCCGATCTCAGCCTTTTCCAGCACCTTGGAATCGACCCGGAGCGTTCGGGTCGGTGCGTGCAGTTCGGGCCAGTGCGCATCGCCCTTGTTGAAATAGGTCTCGATGCGGGCTGCGGTTTCGGTGCGGTTGCAGACCGTCAACATGACCGGCGGGGAATGATGCCCGGCCTCCTGCCATTGCGCCCGGGTTTCCCGCCAGTCGGCACCGAGCAACGTATACGCGTCCTGGACCAGCTTTGGCAGCGCCTCGTGCGCTTCGGCCTTGCGGTTCAGGTCTTCGGAAACGGTCGGGTCGCGGTAGATGTGGTAGAGCTTGGAACGCAGCGTCTTGGCGTCCGGAACCGCATCGTCGCGGACAACGACGCGCGGTGTCTTCACCAGCCCCGCCTCGATCGCGTCGTTCAGACCGAAATCCGAGATTATCCAGTCGAACAGCGCCGTATCGGTGCTCTTCTTGCCGGTCGGCGCGAAGGGTGTTGCCGACAGGTCGAAGCAGCGCTGGATGCGCCGGGTCTTGTGGATGCGGTCGAGCCCTTCGATCCAGCGCGTTGCCTCGTCAAGGTCGATGCCATGCTCTTCGGCATGCTTCTTGCTGATCTTCACCTCGGGCGGCTTGCGATAGGCGTGGTGCGCCTCGTCGTTGATGACGATGATGTCCTTGTGCGCCGCCAGCTTGCCCAGCACCCGCCGCGTGAAGGCCTCGTCGGACTCGCGCCCCTTCTTCACCACCGAGCGGTCCGCTTCCTTCAGCGGCATCAGCGTGTGCCAGTTCTCGATCAGCACCTCCGCCTGGTTCAGCTTCTGGCGGAGCGCCTCGGACGGGCACAGGTTGAACTCGTCGTAGTAGCTGCCCTCGCTAGGCAGCAGCACCTGCAGCCGCTCCTTCACAGTCAGGCCGGGCGCCACGATGAACACGGCGCGGCTGAAGTCCTTGTTGCGCTTCGGATAGGTCAGCGCGTTGAGCACCTGCCAGGTGATGATCATCGCCATCACCGTGGTCTTGCCCGCGCCCGTCGCCATCTTGTTGCAGAGCCTCTCCCACACACCGCCATCGCCGGGGATCGCGATGCCCTGCTTGTAGGCCTCGGC
>Ga0308009_10002082_pt1 | contig 10635 bp, 18 predicted proteins | sample Neamet127_FD_203134 | JGI IMG/M metagenome (GOLD analysis project Ga0308009, IMG submission 203134) | Marine microbial communities from water near the shore, Antarctic Ocean - #127 | ecosystem: Environmental > Aquatic > Marine > Unclassified | place: Southern Ocean | collected 2014-07-24
TAGGCTGCTGCCCCCCTTCTGAATAATGCTGGGACAGATTTTGTTTCATTATGTTCTGCATCGCTTGCGCGACGTCAGGAGAAACCTCTGGGATCGGAGTGGCAGACAAAGACCAAGGTTTGTCAGACCCAGTTCCTAAAAGTGTATCGCGCAACCATGCAGTAGCAGTCCGGCACTTAGAGCTAACGATACCCATAAAAATTTCAGAGCCGCCTTGCTCTTTGATTTGCGCAAGTTTTGCAGGGTCGTACTCCATATTTCTAGCGCGGACGCACGAGGCCAACCGCTGCTCAAGATTCTGTTGGTGGTGATCTCGCAATACTTCCCAACGCGCCCGAGTGTGAGACGCAAGCCCCACAATCATCGGAGTGTTTTGCTTCTCCTGAGAAGCACGGTTTGCTTCGGCTTCAAGATCAGAAGCGCGTGCAACGGGAATTAGTGCTGGGCCAATCGCCATATTAAATTCTCACATTTGACGTCTACTACGCAGTAGCACCTATATGTTAACGCGTCAACAGATTACGTCCAGCCCCCTGCTGAGACCTTGGAGACGTTTTTCCTTTGCGACGACCACGCTTGTGACCCGAAGGTCTCACCGCCGTCTGCGTGGAGACAGAGGTACTGGAACGCGTCGGCGACGTCTGACCATGGGTGGGATTTTTCTGGCTTCTCGTCTCGAGCGCCTTTGGTATTTATTTTGTACCGATACTTTCCGGCCAACGCCATCACCAACGACGACGCGCTTTGGGCGTCGACGACGACACCATATTTTCCATCAACGACCCTAGTTAGGTATTTTTCTACCGCCGCGATCCTTGCCGCGATTGAGTTCGTCCGGGCGGGTTTTACAACAAAACCTTCGTTCTTGTAGATGTCTGCTACCGTCCGTTCGTCAGTCTGTACTCGCTGAAACGCAGCTGGGTCAATAATAACCAGCGCCGTCCGGCCAGGAAATTTGTTTGCTAACAACGGTTTGAGTCTTTCGCGCACAAAGCGCAACGCCCCCATACCATCGGAGATGAGAGCATCGTAAATTACTAACCGGCTGTCGTGCGAAACCTGTCCTATGACAGCTGCCGGTGTGAGACCCGCGTCGATCCCAATTAGCAACGGGGATTCCGAGTACATGGCTTTCAGTGAATCTGACGAGTGTACGGTTCGGTCGAACGATCTGAAGACGGGTTGCCCAGACAGCGACTTACCAAACTGCGCGTGGATGTAGACGTCGATCCAGTCTTCCGTCTTACCTTGAGCTAGGTTGTCGTAGTAGTCATCAGGCAGATACCTCGTCCAGTCCGCTTCTGGTGCGAGACCGCTGGGTTGTATCGTGATGTGCACGTTGTCAGGCGGCTCGGTGAGCAGCGTTTCCCAGAAAGTGTCCATGTCAGGCGGGTTTGTCATACCCCAGATGTGCATATTCGACTTACCGTCTTCGGTAACGCACCCTACCCCATTCATCATTTTGTCCGGGTATCGGCCTACGCGTCCTTGGGCTGCGTTGTATATATCCGGGTGTATCTCACGAAACTCGTCGAATATGATGAAACTTGCCTGTAATGAGAGCAATCTACGCACGTCATTGGCGTCATCTAGCCCCCGAAACAGCACTTCGCACTCAATATCGCCTACTTTTAGGACAAATTTGTACTCTGTTTTGAGGAAACTACCCATAACACCGTCTGGAATCCACTTGAGGAAGTCAGGAATGGACGTATCACGCAGCTGCTCTCGGGTATTTCGCACCCAAATTGTCCTAGAACGACGTACTCCGTCTTTGCATGGGGCCATTCTAGCGGCGTGGTGGAGGATTTTCATAATCCCCGCTGTCGTCTTCGTCGATCCTACCGGGCCGACCGCCAACGAAATGAACTTTTCCGAGTAAAAGAAGTCATCTAACGACGCAATTACTTCAAAATCTATCTCATGTACCATCTATTACTGCCTCTGATGTGCCTTCGATGATGATACTTTCGTCCCTGTCCTTCGCGCGGGTGATGTTTATGACCACTTGAGGGCCACCTACGCCCAAGTCGACCTTGGTGTCTGGCTCTAAACGCCCCATTTTGTTCAGCATCTTCTGAAATTCTATCCGCGAACTGGGATTTATGTCAGGATTTTGCATGTGGCGGAACAAATTGTCTAAATTTACTGCCCCCAGTAGCCTTGCAAAGGTCTCCATTAGGGCCGGATCAGCTTCAATAGCCTTCAGTTCAACAGGAGACAGCAGGGATTTGTCTACAAGGGTGGGATCAATTACTTGGTTCACTCTTTTCATAGCTTTATCTGCTAACACGTACACAAATAACGGTCAAGTTGGGGTAAAACAGAACAAAAGGGGAACAATGCCCAAAAATAGGGGTCGCGTTATACGGAACACATAAGGGCTGGGTGGTCCCCCCCTACCCCCCCGGCCCCTACCCCCATCTGACCATGGTGGCGCGTTAGTGTAGGACCAGACACTTAGTCAATTCGGTTTGGTCCCTCCGTGTTCTTTCATCGCACGTTAAAGAAAATCGGCCCAGCTACGCCGCGTGAAAAAAGTAGGCCATTTGTGGACGCAGAGCAACGGCGAGTTGTAAGCGTGGGAGTAGTGTCGATTGTGATGCAATAGCCCGTAAAGTAGGAGGATTACCGTGGAACCGGCCTCTGATATCACCACCACCTTGCACCGTGTTGACGGGCGAAAACAGTCTACCCCGACGTGATTACACGACGGCGCTCCAAAGGCGGGTGTTACCAACCAAGAGGCTCCTTTCACAGCATAAAGCGCACACCGCGTGGAAACTGTCACGGGTAAAAGCACAATGACACATTGTGTGTGGCGCGTGGTTTCTTATGTTCGGCCAACCGATCCTTAGTAGTTACCGCTCGATCCACACCTTGTGTCAATGTACTGCACATCAATCGGTGTGTGGTAGATTGATACAAGCTAAAGGAGCTTACCATGCTTACATCCAAACAACTTAACGTCCGTATTGCAGGCGTTCGTCGTTCCACTAAGGCTTTCCGTGCTAACATCCAAGAACTACTGATTGAATGTGCGGCCCATGCTTACTGTGACGGCCAAACGACACCATTCAAAAACCTATACGACGCCGCCAACGGTGCTGATCGTCTCGGTATGGCACGTTGGGCCAAGTCATATGGTTTCTCAATCATCAAGGCAGATGGTAAGGTCGGTCTTATGCGAGACGCTAAGGCTAAAGCTGACTTTGCCGACGGCGACGCATTGATTGCTTACCTCACAGCTGTCGACCCAGCGACCCAACAGCTTGCTAACTGCGAACTGTGGTTCGACATGGGCAACACTACCGCTAAGATTGCTCAAGATGTAGACCTTGCGGCTAGCCTTATCGCTCTTGCTAAGAAAATGACCAAAGCCAAGGAAGCTGGCAAGCAGGTTATAGCTGAGCGTGTTGCGGTTACGGCGGCTCTCAAGCTGGTACAAGAGGCTGTTTGAGCCTCAAAACGATTTAAGACAGCGATATTACTGTCTCACTGGTTGTCTTAAATCGAAACCTATTGTTTTCAACGCTTTACCTACCCATTTAAGACAACAAGACAACAAGACAGTAATAAATAATAAATAAGAGTGTGAAAAAAATGTGAGCTAGTGCGTTCAAAAACACCACGCTTGCCTGCTTCTCTCAGCGTCTGTCTTGTTGTCTCAAATCCATTAAATCAATGACTTACACGAAGACCTCTGTCTTAAATCGTGTCTTAAATCAATTCTGTCTCACAAATTAACTCAACGAGGTGTCTCATGGCTGTTTCTCAACATCGGCAATCTTTGCGCGATCTTCCCAAAACTAACTACGCCCCTAAGACAAACATGGGCACGACACATGCGTGGAAGCGATCCTCTGCCAGCTACTCCGACCGGGCAGCTGCACGTCTTGTTACAAAGATATCAAATTCCATGTGGCGCTACAGACTGGACGGCGCAAAGATACTGCAAGACGATGCTGGCAAATGGCATGTCGTTCACGAAGGCTGGAGCCACGGCATGTTCGACGACGTTGCCCGTGCTATCGACTGGCTCGGTTGTGTTGACCGCGATGCTCGCAACGCTCTGTACGCTCGGTATGGCAGAAAGATACGTCAACTCACCCAGCTTCCATTCGCTGAGTTCTTTTCCGCAAGCACAGGTACTCACACCAGACCCGCCACATTCTGTTAACATGTAACCACTATAAGTAGAGGGAGTATTTCAATATGTCTTTTTTCGAAGCTGGTCTGTTCATCCCACCAGCGCACCTTGTCGTAGCGGCAAGCCTCTGTGCGGTAGCACTCATCTGCAACCTGACTGCCCTCGCCTTGTTGGTAGTTCGATTTTGGAGGGGCGAATAATGGAATGGTTTATTAATCGCGCCAAGCGCGAGTTCGCTAAGTACGGCTTTGTCGTATGCCCTTTGACTGACGAGCAACTTCGGTACGCTTGGAAGTACAACGTACCGTTGGATCAAACGTACGGCTTGGGTTGCGACGTCAACGCGGGAGTTAAGTTCTCCCGTGCAATGGAAAATTACTACAACGAGTTTAGTGGGGACAAGACTTATGCCTAAAATATCTATCAAAGAAGCACGACACTACGTCCAAGAGCGTAAGTTGTTCGAGACTAACAGCGGGACTATCATATCCCGTCAGTACGGCCATCTCTATGCTGTGTTCTCATACGGCGAATACTTTCCAATGTATGTGTACGACGACGTATGTAATCAGTGGTTCGGTAACCACGACAAGTACCTGATGAGTAATGGCCGTTACTCGCGGACTACATCCAAGCATCAGTCTACCACACAGCCCAGCGTGCCAGACGACTCACACATCCGCTGGGCGTCCACCGACTACTTGCAATCACTCATCACTGCGGGAAGCTACGTCGCACAATGTGCCAACCGCATCATAACAAAGGAGGCCGCGTAATGCCCAAACTCACCATAAAACCCGAGGACTACTTAGGTAAAGACATAGACCTGATTAGTGACACCATCTGCGGGATACTCACAGACCACCATGGCGTCGTTGTCGACAGCCTTTCGTTTGAAATCGTAGTCAACTACAAAGACATCTCTGAAGAAAACGATCTGCCACCATGTGAGGGTGAGCTAAAGCAAGCATGGTATTTAAACGAGGTGAGCAAGCTATGAGAGGAGATAACATGATGGATATTACCATCCGAGAAAGACACCTATACGGCAATGTTCTGTACTACCCGGCGTGTGACAATGCACAACTCTTGCTGGGCCTGACCAGAACGCAGACCTTTTCATTAGACGCCCTCAAGTTCATCAAACGCTTGGGATACAACATAAAGCTAGCCACAAAGGAGAACCCGTGGGATGAAGTATGACATCAAAATCGAGCGGTGCGTGTGGTCTGATAAAAACTATCAGGTCGAAGCACCCAATGCGTACCAAGCCGCCGTCATAGCACACAAGATCGCGGTAGACGACAACCTAGACGACAGCGACGCCCCCGACGTCGATTGGGAGTGGGGCGACCACAAGTTCCAAGTTCTCTACGTCGAACCATCAGAACAACCCGACCGAAGAGCGTTCAAAGAATAATCATTCTGTTGACAGACAATCTGTTTACATGTAAGCACATGACATCATCTGTACATGTGTGTTTTCACCTGTACCCCAAAGGAGCAACAACCATGACAAGTATTAACCAAGCGATTGACATCTGCACTCGCACGTTTCGACACACCCCGTCGTTCGTACCAATGTTCTGGGGAGAACCCGGCGTTGCCAAATCTGCCGCCGCTCATGTTATCTCAGACAACCTTGGTATACCCAGAGACCGTTACATCGACGTCAACCTAGTTAACCACGAAGTCGTCGACTTCACCGGCATACCACGCATCAACGACAGCGGCCCCATTTCTTTCACCGAGTTTGTAGCCACCGACATCTTTGCCAAGTTCGCCAAGGGTACGGGGCCGGGGTTCATCAACCTAGAAGAGTTACCCCAGTCCGACAAATCACACCAAGTCTGGACAGCTGGCTTTTCATACGACCGCAAAACTACTGGCTTCGAGCTAGACCCAGAAGTTCGCATCATGGCCACAGGCAATCGTACCCAAGACCGTTCCGGTGCCAAGGCTCTACTGTCACACCTTAACTCTCGTATGTACCACCTAGACATCGAGGTCGACACCGAAGCCGCAACTACGTGGATGCTAGACAACGGCGTCGACCCTCTGCTTGTAGCGTTCCTTAGACTACGACGCGACTTAGTACAGCAGTTCAACGCCGACGCTCGATCCAGTCCTACTTGCCGAGCATGGACACAACTTGGCACAGACATACCGAAGGACATGCCAACTGATCTGTATCTTATGCTTGCAGAAGGCAAAGTAGGCGAAGGTGCCGCCGCCGAGTGGGTTGCCGCCAGAGACATGATGCACAAGATGCCGAGCATCGACGTTATACGGATGAAGCCAGACACTACAGAAATACCAGACGAACCATCCGTTCGGTACGCCGTCACGACGTCTATGTCTATGACAGCCAGCGTCGACACGTTTTCCCGTGACATGGTGTACGTTAGCCGTATGCCTAAAGAGTTTCAGATGGTGTACATCACTGACGCTATGCGTCTCAATCCTAGCCTACAGCAGACCAAAGACTTCCTCGACTGGACAATCAAGAACCAAGACATTTTTATGGGAGGCAACTGATGGCTAGAAGCATAGCATACCGACGCGCTCAGCAAAATCGTATGATCTCTAAAGCTATGAAAATAGTTAGAGCCGAGGATTGGTTCTGGCGCAAGCGGGTTGGTGACGTGTGGGTGACAGTCAAAGTCTATGACCCTCGCACTGAAGCTAAAAAACGAGCCAACAATCTAGCGGCTTGTTCTTATTGGCCTGACGACAAGGCTGTTTCACAACTTAAACAAGACGCGTCAGCGCGTCAGCAACTGGAGGAAGTAATATGAATATGCAAGCACAACTCAAAGCGGCTATGGAAACCGCTGTCGCCAACAATGCTGGTGGCCCAGCCATCGCTCAGATAGAGCAGACGCAACCGCTCACCAACGACGAAAAAACATTCGTCCACAAGTACGAGGCAGCGCACACCGTTATTCAGCAAGACAAACAGGACAAAGCGAGTGACATGGCTATCAACGAAGCTCTGTTAGATACACCTGTTAACGTGTTACCAGACAAGCCAAAGCTGAAGAGCATCAGTGACAAAGCTATGCTGTTCACTCTTAGTCAAACCAAGTTCAATACCAATAAGCGTGACGTCAACAAGACTAACGAGTACCAAGCTGGCACCGTTACCAAGAAGCTGTTTAAAGGTGACAACCTTGTGTCCAAGGCTCGGTCAGCGCACGACGAGGTCTACAACTACGTCAAAGACAATACCCTGCCATGGGACGTTGGTGTTCGCTTAGTCAACTCAATGTTCTTCCGTGAGTTTAGTACAGAAGTACGACGACTCATTACGCTGGCAGATACCGCTGTTGCCACGTTGACTGCAAACTGGGACGCTACTTGGAGAGCAGACTACGCCCGTATCGAAGCCCTTGGGTTATCCAGCAACAACCCACAACTTGCCAACGCCAATGATTACCCTGCCGACATCGGGTTGTTTTACAGCAACCGTACCAGAATTGAGCCAATCGCAAATGCGGATGCTATGGATGTCAGGATGGGCGTTACCGACGAGGAGATAGCAGACTACGTGGCATCCCTCGAAGCCCGTGATGCTGAGTGCGGAAAGAGTGTTCTTAACAATCTTCTCAAACCGATGGAAGCATCAATTCTCAGCCTGTCGAAACCTATCGAAGAGGTTGAGCGGTTCTACCCGACTGTGGTCACCAACCTCACCGACGTCGCGTCCCGCATGTCGCGTGCCAACATCAGCGACGACCCAAATATTGCCCAGTGCATCAACGACCTTTCGACACTGGCGGGTGGGTTGAACGTCGACCTCTTGTCACACAACCAGACGTCCCGTGATGTGGCAGTCCTAACTCTCCAAGCTCTTGCGACTAAGTTCAGAGGGTTTCTGTAATGGTAATCGACTGCCCAAATTGTGAGGGAGAGGGAAACGCCTACTACTCATTCCCTGACCACTCAGAAAGGCTGACGCAGTGTGAAGATTGCGTCGGCTCTGGCTCCGTAGATGTAGACGACGAGGAGGAAGCGACATGACTAAGCAAGAAATTGTAGACCTTTTAGAGAAAGGCCGACAGGCCGACATCTGGTATGACGCCAATCTCTACGGAGACACTGAGTACGTGGAACTAATTGAGCAAGTGCAAATCGCCATGTTCGAGGCCGCTGAGTATTTCAAAAAACCAAAAGAGAAAGCGGCGTGAGTAAGCGTGACTACATCATTACTATCGAAGGCGTTGTCTCCAAAGATTTCAGGGTGACAGCGACGACGGATGCCGAAGCAATTAGGAGAGCCGAGTATACATTTAAACAGCAAACTGGCGCTGACAACGCCACAACAACGAAGTGGAACTACAATGCAACCGATGCCTAACCCCCAACCGCAACCGCATATGCACATGCCAGTTGTCACGCACGACATCACTGACCTGCAACGCAAAGTATCTAAGGCCAAGTCTCTACTCATACTAGACCATCCGTTCTTTGGTATGGCTGTAAGCAAGCGCCCGATCATCTATACTGAGCGCGTCGACACCGCTGCTATGGCTGCGACTGGTCAGATGTACCTCAACCCTGTCTGGTGTAACACGTTGACTGTACGCCAACTCATGTTCTTACTAGCGCATGAGGCACTGCACTACATGTTATCCCACTCCCTCCGCATGGGTACACGTTTGCCCACAGCGTGGAACATATCGTGTGACAAAGTTATCAACGACACACTACTAGATGCTGGCGTCGGCGACCCTATACTCGACGGTATCTTTATGGACGGCGCTAGAGAGTTCTCAGCCGAGCAGTTGTACGACCCTGCCGACGAAGACGGCGACGGCCCCGGACGGCTTAAGAAGGGCATAGGCAACGACGTTTGTCCTCCCGTCGGTGACGATGGGCTACCACTCGACGACACCGACATACGTGAAATCGAGACACAAGTTAAGCTCGATACGATACAAGCTGCCAAAGCTGCCGAAAACGTCGGTAAGTTACCCGGTTCCATCAAACGCTTAGTCGATGAACTTGTTAACGTGTCAACACCATGGCACGAAATACTAGAGCGTTACTTCGTCGGCAAGATACGCAGTGACATCACTTGGAAGCGCCTTAAAAAGCGGTTCGTTTCGCAGGGCATCCACTTACCCAGCCACTCGTCGGTTCCTACCGCTGGCACTCTTGCTATCATCATCGACGCGTCTGGTTCGGTCACCAACAAAGAGTTCGACGAGTACAACTCTCACGTCAATCGCATACTACATACCTGCAACCCTTCCCTACTGCACGTAATCTACTGCGATACCAGTGTGCGCAACCACGAAGAGTACACAGTTGACGACTTACCTATCACTATCAAGACCCAAGCTGGTGGCGGCACCGCGTTCAAGCCAGCGTTCGACTACATCGCCGACGAAGACCTAGACCCTGACGTTGTTGTCTATCTCACAGACGGCCACGCATCCACTAACTTCCCACAGCCTTCCTACGATGTTGTCTGGCTCACTACCGGCTCGACCGATCTCGCATGGGGCACAGTCATTGAATTTAAGGAGTAATCACCATGGCATATGTAAGAAAAACTGACACGCTAGTCGACGATATACGACGGCAATGTGAGAACATGTCTCGCAAAGCCCAAGAGCAGTTCGACGTTGACAGCGTAGTATTTACCGACGCCCAAGAACGCGACTTGGTAGAAGCTGCGCACTTGACTGCGTGGAGCGACGCACCAGACCTACGTGCCACCATGCCCGACACTTGGGTGGCTACCTACGGTAAAGCTGACCTAAGAGTATACGGCCCGAAGGATACGGACGGCAAGGCTACACGAGCTATGGTTAAAGAAGTATCTGGGCATTTTAGGTTGCCCGGTATCAACAAATACCAAAGTCGTTATCAGCCTAATGTTGAAGTGAATTACGATTACTTACCTGCTTCCGTCAAAGAGATAGTTTCCCAGTCTGCCTACAAGGCTCAGAAGCTAAACGAAACGCGAGAGAAGTTCGCCTCCATCAGCCAACAGCTGCGGGATTATATGAAACAACACGCTTCTCTCAACACTGCGCTCAAAGAAATGCCTCAGTTAGAGATGTATGTACCCGAACTGTATATGCGCAAAATTCGTGCTGAGTCAGCGCCCCGATCAAAAGTAGAACAGCGCTCAAATGTTACCGACCTAAACATCGACGTCGACGTTCTTACTGCTGCCGCCATCACCCACCGCATCGCAACTGCTTGAGGAGATTACTATGAACAAGCAAACTAAAATCAAAGTCGCCCGTAAAGTTAAGTACAAGGCTAAGAAGTCCGAACTAGTGTGGGCTTACTTAATCAAGCACCCGCTGGCTACGCCGGCTGAGGTGGCTAAAGCTACCGGCGTTTCCTATGCCTTGGCCTACGCCTGCAAGAAAAAGGTCGGCACTCCCAAGGAAGTGTTCGAGAAAGAAGCCGTCGCCGTACCCACCCAGATACAAGTCAACGACGACACATCACTGGGCGCACGG
>Ga0308009_10002083_pt1 | contig 10631 bp, 7 predicted proteins | sample Neamet127_FD_203134 | JGI IMG/M metagenome (GOLD analysis project Ga0308009, IMG submission 203134) | Marine microbial communities from water near the shore, Antarctic Ocean - #127 | ecosystem: Environmental > Aquatic > Marine > Unclassified | place: Southern Ocean | collected 2014-07-24
GATTCTTGATTAGATACTTTAATAATTTTTTTGTTTAATTTTTTGTTTAGTTTAGACATAAGATATATATTTAATTATTATTAATTTATTATATTATCAAGACTAGACCGTATTATCTCTGTAAGTGCTAAGCATACCGCGAACCACGGGTGAGGTTATAATGTAAACGGCATCGAGCCAGGACGCTTCGTGTGCAGTCTCATACCGGTTTGTTTCGGTTCGTTAATCAGTTCGAACTGTTCGTCTAACGTTAATCCGGGTACGGTCTCAATCAGTTTGTCAATGTCTTTCATAGTGTATGTGTTATGGTTACGTATATATTATCAGAACGGTAACGTACTATCTCTGCAAGAGCAGCACTGTTCGAAACGAAACGGCCGCAGACCACGGGTGAGGTTCATCGCGGTTAGTACATACAAAAAGGCAAAGCCCACGTATAATCTCTGCAAAAAAGGCAAAACCTTTCGTATTTTTTCTAAAAAAGAGGGGGGACTCGGTGAAACGAAAACCATTCCGGCATAGGCTTATGTAAAGTAAAACGTATATATAACCCATTACTTCTCTACATCTCATAACATTTTCAGAGTGTGACACTAGGTACTTATATTAATATAGTAGGGGGCTATTGTCGCAGTTTTGTAAAGATTGTAAAATAATTGTAATATGAGTGATCTTATAAAGATGTAAACACATTAAAATTATGACATGGCAATAATATATTCATATCCAAAAGTTACACCTACAGCGGCGGATTTACTTATAGGTACATTAACATCCGATCCAAGTGGAGAAAATCCAACTAAAAGCTTTAGTATATCAGATATTATAGGTTTAGTACCTGCTGCGGGTACCGGTGGTACGGTAACATCTATAGGATTAAATAATACCGATGGTTTTTTGGTTATAGGCAATACACCTATTACAACTGCGGGGAATATAAATATAGATTTATTTACATCTGGGGGTACACCTACTAATACTACATATTATAGAGGTGATGGCCAATGGGCTGTTCCGCCTAATGCTGTGGCAAACGTGTATACACTTACCAGTGTTGCTAATGGTACCGATACAGATATAGTTTTAACGGATACCTCTGGGACAACTAACATTGTAAAGCTATTACCTACTACACCTATAACAATATCTACTACTAATAATGTAATAACAATAGGTAGTACGGCCGTAACGGGTGTTACATCTAGTGATACTTACATTGTTGTAGACAATACAACTGCTACCACACCTATATTATCTCTTGCGGTTGGCGGAACGGTTGGAAATAATACTAATTTTTACCGAGGAGATGGCACATGGCAAACAATTACTGCCGGAACCATGAGTTCTTGGAATATTGCAGCCGGTACAGGTACTGCTGAGCAAGTAGATAATACCGAGACTGTAACAATTGCAGGCGGTACAGGTATAACTACTGCCGTTGCAGCTACAAATACAGTAACGGTAACAAATTCAGGTGTAACATCGGTAACTGCTACTGCACCACTTGTTGCCTCGGCTGCTACCGGAGCTATAACACTTACCTCACCTACGGCTGTAGACAATAGTACAGACACTTATACTTCTGTACCCTCAATTACCAACATAATATCTCTTACACAAGCAGAATACGATGCTATTGCAGTTCCAGATCCTAACACTTTATACGTTATTCCATAATGGCAAACTTTAAATTAGGTGCTAATGCTATAACGGCTGCCTATTTGGGTACTCAGGGTGTATGTATTATCAATGATGGTGCAAATACTGTATTTGATGCAGCATGCGGTGCACAATTTACTGTAACACATACTATATCTAATAATTTAGGTGGAACTCTTAGTGGATACACTATATCTACAGCTCCAGGAACAACTTTTACTGGAGAACCCGGCGATGCATACTCATTTACTACCACTGTGTCTTTAAATAGCGGTTATAGATGGTCCGGTGGAACAGTTCCAACAATAAGTCCAGCGCAGCCAATAACAGGTGTTGTTGGATCAGCAAATAGCACTGTAACCACTACATTAAGTGGTGCAACAGTAGAGCTCATACCCGTTGGTGTTGTAACGGCTACTTTAAGCTTAGATACATCTTCAGTTTCAGGCCCAGCAGCCGGATGGAATGTAACAGGTGATCAAAATGGAACTGTAGAAATAGGTGACTCCACATCTGTTACTTATGCATTTGTTTCAGAAGCTACATTAAATACAGGTTATGAATGGGTTAGTGGAGCACCAGCTAATGCTTCTTCACCAGCTTCAGGATCAACAACTATATATTCTAGTGCAACTATTAATACAGCTTTTGGTACTGCGGAAGTAAGATTAATAACATATACAGTAACACAAAACTTAACTAATAGTGTTCAAGGTCCTTCTGCAGGATATAATTTAACGTGGAATGGAAACTCTAACTATACCGCTTCCACAGGTACTACTACAAGATCAGGTACTACTGGAGTAAGTTATAGTTTTCCAGCAACTACTCTTGGGGTTAATTCCAATTATACGGCAACCCAAGCCCTTACGTTAAGTGGAGAAGGTGCTATCAGTGGTACTTTTGGAACTGGCTCAACTACTTATTCAGTTACTGCTGGAGGAACTGTTGCACTTGCATCTAGTAATGTAACAGTTACCTTATCGTCAAATGCTACATCTATACCAGGTATTGGTAATGCTACTATAACAGGTGACCTAAACGGTCTGCAAAAATCAGGTAGTGCTCCTTCGCAATATCAATTTACTACGAGTATAACTCCTAATAGTGGTTATCAGTATACCGGTAGTAATCAAGATACCGGATTAGTTACTTACCCAGCATCTAACGCTACTGTAACATTTAATTTTACCGGGCAGGTTTCATTAATTATTAATGATAGCGAGATTATTGGTACTGCTGAATTCTCTGGAAGTTTTTATAGTAAAACAGCTGCTTGTAATTCAACGGCTAATTCTGCAACTGTATATTTTGCAGGTGATTCTTCAGGTGATCCACAACCTGGAACAAGACTTTATTTAGGTTCAGGCCTTACAAGTGAAATAGCTTCAGGATGGTTTTATAATGATGACCAAGGCTTGCCTTTCTATTATAGTGGTGGTATATCTTACTATGACTCCTGTTGAAATAAAAAAAAATAAAAAACATATAAAATGGCAATAATAAATAGTTATCCTTTAGTTGTACCAAAAACAACTGATTTAATCTTAGGCACCTCCGCGGGTAGTAACGGGAGAAATAAAACGGCAAGCTTTACGGTAAGTTCTTTACAAAGCTTATTGGCGGGTGTAACATCTGTAACATCGGCCAATGCTAATACTATAATAATTGGTGGTACTGCAAAGCAACCTACAGTTGGCACTGTTACTGCTACTATTGTACAAAATGGTCCAAAACTAGCTACAGGAGGAAACATATATACATTTGTAACTACTAATCATCCAGGTACAGTAACGGGTACGGGTACATTTAATACATTAACAAAATGGAGTGCTAATGGTACGGGTATAGAAGACTCGGCTATTATAGATGTTTCCGCGGGTGAAACAATAACTATAACAAATAGACAAGTATGGCCAGCTACTACAAATTCTAAAGATTTAGGTGGAACGGCTAATAGATGGAAAAACCTTTGGGCAACACAAAGTTTATATGCAGAAAATGTAATTTTAACTGGTACTAATACATATATAAGTTTAGGTGGTAGCACAGGTACTACGGGACAAGTATTAACCAGTGGAGGTAATGGGCTATCAGCTACATGGGCTGATAATACAAGTGGTACAGGTACTATTAATACAGTACCAATTTTTGTAAGTACTACAACTATAGGCAATTCATTAATTAAACAAGCAAATAATGGAATTATAATAGATGGTGTAGGTACCGATGGAAAGTTAACACTTAATTGTTCTGTGGGAACTCATGGGGTAACTCTTCAAAGTCCACCTCACGCATCTAGTGCTACATATACATTAATATTACCTACAACATCGGGAGTGGCCGGGCAAGTGCTATCTTCAGGTGGTGGTAGTCCATCACAATTAGTATGGTCAACACAAGCTGCTTCAGGTGTTTCGTCTGTTGTTACAGGAAATGCAGATACTATAATAGTAGCAGGTACAGCATCAGATCCTACAATTGCCGCTAATACAGCAGCTGTTACGGCAGCATCTGCAAACTTAGCAACAGGTGCACAAATACAAACAGCTATCAATGCAGCGCTGGTAGGGACCTTAGAATTTAAAGGCGGCTTTAATGCAGGCACTGGTGCAATAGACGGAGGAGGTAACTTAACAACTGGAGGTACAAGAGTAGCAGTTGCTATTGGAGATTTTTATGTAGTAACTACAGCAGGTTCTTTTTACGGTTCAGTTCAGTTAGAAATAGGTGATCAAGTAATAGCTCAAACTGCTGCTGCAGCAGGTGCTTCTACAGCTGCAAACTGGATAGAGGTAGAAGGTAATGTAGTTGTAGCTACAGATTCAGTACAAGGAGTTGCTAATTTCCCAACAGCCGGAGGGCTTGCAGTAGCAGCGGGTGCAGTGTCTATAGCAAACACAGCAGTAACCGCAGGCTCTTATACTAATACAGATTTAACAGTAGATGCGCAGGGTAGAATAACAGCTGCAGCTAATGGATCAGCTGGAAGCATAAGCGGAAGTGGTACAACTAATAAAATTCCGCGATGGACAGGAGGAACTGCTTTAGGAGATTCTGTAATAGCTCAAGACGGAACAAACATAGGTATAGGGACAACTCTTCCTGCTGTAACACTTGATATTTCTGCAACAGACGCTGTACAGCTTCCAAGAGGTACAACCGCACAAAGGCCAACAGCTGCTAACGGAATGATACGATATAGCACCGATGCACCCGGATTTGAAGGCTATATAAATGGAGCTTGGGGAGCTATTGGAGGTAGCAGTTTACCTACTATAACAGTAAACACAGGGGCTGGAACCGGTGCTCAAACAGCATATACTTTATCTGTAACTCCATCATCAGTTAATTATGTAAATGTATTTATAAATGGTGTATACCAAGCTAAATCTTCATATGCGGTATCTGGTGTTACATTAACATTTACAACAGCACCTCCAAATAATTCAGTAATTGAATTTGTAACAACAACATAATATGAGTACGAAAGTATCTACAGACTTAATAAATTTAAGCGGAAATACCGGTGGTCTTATTTGGGCCAAAGGTACTACAGCTCAACAGCCAGCCTCTGCGACTGCAGGTGAGATGCGTGTTGATACAACCACTCATACTACTTTAGTATATAATGGTACAGAGTGGAAAACGCTAAAAGAAACTGCTTTTGTAGTTCCACCTATTCCCACACACTTTTTGGTTATAGCCGGAGGTGGAGGTGGCGGTCCAGGTTATCAAGCCGGTGGTGGTGGTGCTGGTGGATTACGTACTTCATATGGAACTACAACCGGTGGTGGCGGATCAGCAGAATCAACTACAGGCATATCATTAAATACAGCTTATACTATAACAGTAGGGGCTGGTGGAGCCGGCGGAACCGCAATTAATTCAGTTAGCTCAGCTGCAAAAGGTTTTAATGGCAATGATTCTATATTTAGTACTATAACCTCTACTGGGGGCGGTGGAGGAGCCTCATATTGGGCTGCAGCTAATGCATTTGGTAAAGATGGTGGATCTGGAGGAGGTGCAGGAAATTTTACTCCACCTCTTGCCGGAGGAGCCGCTACTTCTCCGACTCAAGGATACGCAGGAGGTAGTGTAGCTATCCAAGCAGGTGAATATGCTGGTTCTGGAGGCGGTGGAGCAGGAGGATTAGGAGAATCTATTACTAGTGGTAGCCTACTTGGTGATGGCGGATTAGGATTAGCTGTTTCAATAACAGGATCATCTGTTACTTATGCCGGTGGTGGTGGTGCTGGTAATTATGGCTCAGGCGGACCTTCAAGCTCAGGGGGCTCTAACATTGGTGGTGATGGATCTCCTGGACAGCCGAGTGTAGGAGGAGCTGTTTCTGGTGCTTCAGGAGTTGTAAATACAGGCTCGGGTGGTGGTGGTACAGGTGGTGCATCGCTTCCAGGCGGTAATGGCAGCTCAGGCGCGGTAATACTTAGATACCCAACTGCTGATTTACCATACTTTACAACTACAGGCACACTTAACACACCATCTACAACAGATACAGTAGCTGATACAGCATATCCAGTAGCAAATTTAGCTTATTATAAATTAGATAGTAATGCTAATGATTCTAGTGGTAACTCATACAATGGCACAGCAACGAATGTAACATTTGTTAATGGTAGGTTTAATGAAGCTGCTAAATTTAATGGAAGTAGTAGTAAAATAAATCTAGGAACTTCATCAAATTTTTCGATAACAACAACTGGTGCTTTATCTATAAGTATGTGGATAAAAACAACATCTACAACTACTGGTTACGTTATATCGAAAGCCGACGATTCTGGAGATTACGAATGGTCAATAGAACAACTTTCGAATGGTACACTAACTTTATATGCATATACTAGTGCGGGTGGTGTTGCAAGTACTATTAATAATACTGCTGTTATAAACGATGGAAACTGGCATAATCTTGTTGGAGTTATAGTAAATAATACATCAACAACTTTGTATATTGACGGGATTGCTGCAACAAGTACAAGTTTTAGTGGGACTGCGGCAAGCACTTCAACCCCAACACTTATTGGACATTTTGGTGGCATTGCAGCGGCTACTGCTTGGTTTGAGGGAGATATCGATCAAGTAAGAATATTTTCTTCAGCATTAGCCCCAGGAGATGTTGAAGATCTTTATAACGAACACTTCTCAACAAAATTTACAGATGGCTCTAATACCGCGCTTAAGTTTACAGGTGGTACTGGTGATATAACATTTTCTGATACTGCTCCAGTATTTACACCAGGTGATAACTTTAATACTGTTTTATATACAGGTAATGGAGGTACTCAAGCAATTTCTACTGTAGGATTTGAACCAGATTTGGTTTGGATAAAGCAAAGGACACTTACCGAATCTCATTCTCTTTTTGACACCGTAAGAGGCGTTGATTTGTTTTTAAGGTCAGATACAATTGCTGCTGAAAACAATTTTGGCGGAACTTATGGAGTTAATTCTTTTAATTCAAATGGTTTTACAGTCGGTAATGGTTCCGCTGTAAATGGCAATGGGTATTCAATGGTTGCTTGGAGCTGGAAAGCAGGAGGAGCAGCTAGAAGTAATACAGATGGCACTATAACAAGTCAAGTATCTGCTAATACAGCAGCAGGATTTAGTATTATTAGCTATACAGGAAATAGTACAGCGGGAGCAACTGTAGGCCATGGCTTAAATGCTATTCCTGAAATGGTAATAGTAAAAACACTAAATTCTAGTAATAATTGGGCAGTATATAATAAAACAATAGGTAACACAAAAAGACTATCATTAGATGAAACTAATGCGGAAGCTTCTTCAAGAATAGAATGGAATAATACTACTCCAACTTCTTCTGTAATTACTTTTGGTAATTATTCAGCGGTAAATACAAATCAAAATTATATTGCATATTGCTTTCATTCAGTAGTAGGTTATAGTAAGATAGGGAGTTATACTGGAAATGGTAGTACAACAGGTCCTATTGTAACAACGGGTTTTGAATCTGCTTGGATAATGGTTAAAAGAACAGATAATACAAGTGCCTGGAATATACAAGATAATAAAAGAAACACTACTAATCCGCGCACAAGTGTTTTGCAAGCAAATTCTAGTGATATAGAGTATACTAGTAGTTCTTATGCTATTGATTTTAACGCTACTGGTTTTCAAATAGTTAATTCAGATAATGGATGGAATACTTCAGGAGGAACATATATTTACATGACATTTGCTGCAACATAAAAATAATAATATATAAATGGCATTAACAAAAGTAATAACAGGTGTAACGGATTTAAACCAGGCGCAAAGTACTAATGGATTAAAATTTCCAACAGGTAATGCGTTTGCGGGTACACCAGAAGAAGGGATGATTAGAAATGATCAAAGCCAAGCCTCTGAGGGATCAGCAAGTACAATGCAGTTTTATAATGGTACCGCATGGAAAAACTTTGTTAATGTAGTACCTATTATATCTGTTAATTATTTGGTGTCTGGTGGTGGAGGTGGTGGTGCTAGTGGATTTGGTGGTATTGGTGGCGGAGGTGGTGGTGCTGGAGGAATAAGATCATCATATGGCAATATAGCAGGTACACCTTCTTGGGCTAATGAAACAACATTATCACTTGTTGCTGGAACAAATTATACAGTAACAGTTGGTGGTGGTGGTGTAGGAGCCACTTCGGGTGAAGGCACTATAGGAACTAATGGATCAGATTCAGTGTTTAATACTATAACATCTATTGGTGGTGGTGGCGCTAGAAGTTATAACGCTGCAGGCACTCCCTCAGCAAATGGAGCTTCGGGTGGTGGTGGAGCTTATTATCCAAATCGCTATGGTATTGCAGTAGGTTCTCCAATTACTGGTAATCCAGGAGGTAATGGTGTTACTAGCGGAAGTGCATATGGCGGTGGAGGTGGAGGTGGTGGTGGATCTCTTAGCTCGGGTGGTGGTAATGGTAGTGGCACAAATGGTGGTAGCGGTGGAACTGGATTACAGATTAACATAGATGGAAATAATTATTACTACGCCGGCGGAGGTGGTGGTGGAGCAACTGCAGGTTCTTCTGGATTCGGAGGCTCTGGAGTAGGTGGTAATGGAGGTGTAAATAGTGTTGGATATGCAGCTACAGTGAATAGAGGCTCTGGTGGTGGGGGTGGTGCTAATAATAATGCTGGTGCAGGTGGATCTAGTGGCGTAGTAATACTTCGCTACCCAAATACACAAACAATAACATTAGGTGCAGGACTAACAGCAACAACCGCTACAATTGGCACAGACAAAGTAACAACATTTACAGCAGGAACAGGTACAATAACATTTAGTTAATTATGGCGATAACAAAAATAGAGGTACCAGAATTATTTGATTTCGGTTCTGACAATTCAGCATTTAAATTACCTACAGGTACAACTGCAGAAAGACCAACATCACCATCTAATGGTGAAATGCGTTTTAACACTACTACAGGATTTGTAGAATATTATGATACAACAAACGCACAGTGGTGGGAAATAGATTATGAAGGAGTTGTACCAAGTGATAACTTTAATACTGTTTTATATACAGGTAATGGAGGTACTCAAGCAATTTCTACTGTAGGTTTTAAACCAGATTTTGTTTGGATAAAGAATATAGAAAATACTTTAGGTAATAGTCATTTTTTAGCAGATTCCGTAAGAGGAGGTCAGCAAAGATTATCTTCAAATACTGCTGCAGTAGAATCTAATTTAATACCCTATGGAGATGGTGTTATGTCTTTTGACTCAAATGGTTTTACAGTAGCAGATGATCCTAATGGAGATAACGGTATTAATGGTCAAGTAGGCGGAACTTATGGTTCCTCTTATGTAGCTTGGAGCTGGAAAGCAGGAGGAACAGCTGTATCAAATACAGATGGCACAATATCAAGTGATGTATCCGCTAATGTAGCGGCTGGGTTTAGTATTATTAGCTATACTGGTAATGGTGTAAGTGGAGCAACAGTAGGACACGGATTAGAAAGTACTCCTGAGCTAACTTTCATAAAATGTCTTAATCAAAATAACACTTACTGGTTTGTACCTGTTCCTGACATAGTTACGGGTAAATATTTATTCCTTAATACTAGTAGCGCTGGTGGAACTGGTGGTTTTGCTTATGACGCAAATAACATTACATTGAACAACACTTTTTCAGATGCTAATGCAAACAATAATACGTATATCACCTATGCTTGGCATTCAGTAGCAGGATATAGTTCTATAGGGAAATATACTGGGAATGGAAATTCGACAGGCCCTATTGTCGATACTGGATTTACTCCAAGATTTGTAATGATTAAAGCAACTACAAACGATAATGGTGGTGGTAGTTGGCTTATATATGATAGTGCAAGAAGCCCTTCAAACCCAAGAAATAAAAGATTATATCCAGATTTAGGTAGTGCAGAACAATCTTCTTCAAGTTATAATTTAGATTTTTTAACAGGAGCAACAAAAGGATTCCAACCTAAAGATGGAGCAAATTATTATGGATACAATACACTTAATGTAGAATACATTTATATGGCATTTGCATAATCAAAGATTTAAAAATAATAATATATAAAATATGGCATCAAATTCTTCAAGAGACTTAAGACACTACGCTGGAGCGGCAGGTATATTTGCATTAGTTATTGCATTATTACTTTTTCTTTCCTTTTATCAAATACCAAAAGATAATAAAGATATATTTGTATCTATAGTAGGTATGATAGTAGGATCTTTATCTGTAGTTATATATGCTATTATAGGTAGAAATCCAGATGAAGTAAATGCCTTAAAAAATAAAAACGAATCATTACAATTACTGGCAGATCAAATGGAGAAAAGAAATGATCAGTTAGAAAAAATGATAATTGACATGCAAAGCGATATAATTGACAAGCTTACTATACTAGGTGCAACAGCATTTGATACTGTATATAATAAGAATAAGCAATGTACATGCGGCA
>Ga0308009_10002091_pt1 | contig 10591 bp, 29 predicted proteins | sample Neamet127_FD_203134 | JGI IMG/M metagenome (GOLD analysis project Ga0308009, IMG submission 203134) | Marine microbial communities from water near the shore, Antarctic Ocean - #127 | ecosystem: Environmental > Aquatic > Marine > Unclassified | place: Southern Ocean | collected 2014-07-24
CCGTTTCGTCGCAGCTCACATGGTCGTTCTGACGCTTAATCTCGAATGGTTCATTCCCGAAAAACGGCACTGCTGAAGGCAGCTGAATCGAGATCGACTTCTGACCGCATTGCGGGATCGAGGAACACCCCGATAGCATCAGCAAAAAACTAAAAAATATTATTTTCACTAGTAAGACTTCCTTCGCTGACTTTTAGCAGCAGGCTTCTTCTTAGCAGCAGGCTTCTTTTTTAAGAGATTTTGCGCCAGTTCTAACTGCTTTTTAGTAGGCTTCTTTTTAGTGACCTGCTTCTTAGCAGCAGGCTTTTCCTTACGCGGAATGGCATATCCTCTCATTACTTACTCTCCTTTCGGCTCTAGGTAGTCGATGTCTTTGCCCGCGATCTTCAACAGGTCTTCGTCACTCATGCGTTCGAGCTGCCTGGTGCCGTTAACATTGATATTAATTTGTGCGGTTTGTTCTGGTGCCACCAGCCCGTGCAACTTAACCAAAGAATCTGTGGTGTTCTTCATTTCGGTGGCGTTAGCGCTGGAGTTATAAGCGTCCATATACATCATGTGCGCGTGTGAGTTCGTGAACTTCACCTCTTCGCGCATCTCCTGACGGAAGTAGGCAATGGCTTGCTTTACGGCGGGGACTTTTGAAGCTTGGTAAGCGGTAGAGGGACTCGCGTACCCCGCACCACGGCCAGCAGCTGCTACTGTCATACCAGAGCTGATGAGCGAAACTAGCTTTTCTTGCTGCATAGTAAGTTCGCCGCGATTCAAACCCATATAAGGGAGATGCGACTCGAACTCAGTATGCTCACTAACTAAGTCAGTGGACGATGGTTGCTCCGATACTTGGAGATTCTCCATAATATTCTAAATTGTTATCAAAATTTACGAATATGGGTATGCCTTTGATGTTCGACATCGACAGCTCAAGCACATATTCTTCGGCGTATTCAATAGTGCTGCCAGCACCTATAATCACCTCGACGCATTTGTCGAAGTCGTAGATAAGTACTTCTTGCCCATCGACCATAGCCGACCCAACAATAGCTGCGTCGAGGCCATCAATCGCTAAAAGATCAATATCATCCATTAACGTGAATATTAGTCTAGGTATTATCTAATCGCAAGAGAAATTGTGGATGTTCTTTACCCACCAATAAAACATATCCTCAGATAGAGTGTGTTTCATAATGTTGATTCGGAAGCAGACAAGCTGAACGTTTTGCACGGTGTAACCACGCTCTCCAGAAATCCTGTCTAGTGAGACATTACACTCTTTTCTACCCATGCCATCTTTATGGTGCGTGAGATAAACACCGCTGATCGCGCACCGGCCTTTCTGCTTTTCCCACTTTAAAATCAGGTCATCCAGCGTTATATCCCATTCGAGGTTTCGGGCGTTTTTAGTACGCTTGTTTGCAGACCTTGACTGACTAATGAGATTACTAAGGTAACTAATGTACGTGTTCGAGATTCGCGCTTCGTTCATCTGTCTACGGCACCGCTGACAGCTGTTCGTTAACTTGTCGAACATACTGACATCGAGATCGTGCTGACAGGTTAAACAGCGTTTTAAAACAGTCATGCCGATATATTAGCAGATTATTTTTTTCATAAAAAAAATTTGAAAAGTACGTCTATATCCCTCATCGACTATCTCCCTATAACCGTAGTTCACTACCCCCTTCCCCCGATTCAAGATTCGGAACCTTGTCTGCCAATTACCCACAGGAACCTTGCCTCAAAATTCGCTTCACGAATTTAGGTCGGGGTCGCAGGTGAATCTGGTTCATAACGAACTAGGACATAGGAGAACAACATGCACGACGAGGAATTCCGAGCAGAAGCAGAGAACGAAAGAACATCCAACGCAGATCATAAGGAGCACCGCATGTACAACTTCAAGATGCTTGCCAACGCAGCACTCACAAAGATCCAGCCAACTGATAACGCGAAGCACAATGCACGCTCCGTGCTTGGATTCGCCAAGGACAACTGGGCAGAGATCGGCGCGCTCGTGCTGATGGCTTACATCGCAGAGGACGTAGACCAGGCAGCAAGCATGGCCGTAGCTGCTGAAGGAGTGATCTAATGAAGACGACTACATTCAAGAACGTATGGTCACCGAGCCACGACAAGAGCATCCTGATCGGTACGAACAAGAAGAACCAGCGTTGGTTCTTCAAGGTTAAGGATCGCAAGTTCTCCAACCAGCTTGCCAAGCTCATCATGAAAGCTAAGGGCAAGGTCACGCTCGCTGATGGATGGGAACCGTGGACTGGTCAGGGAGTAAGCTAATGCGTAATGCCTTAATCCTAAGCATATCGCTAGCAATAGCGTATCTCATCCTACTAGCCGTGATTCACTACACCCTGTAGCACGATTCACGGTCCACGAAGCTCGATTCACGCTCAGTGTCTCGAGCTTTTTTTATGTACGCTAACAACTAAGTGAGAAAACCCATGAAAAACTAGCTAATCATGGTGCGTGCTCCACGAATCCTGCCCCACGATCAGCGCTCTCCGGCCCGAGGGCCAATAATAGATGTGTACTATGTGTACCAAGTGTGTACTAATTTCAGATTCACCAAACTAGTACACATATTCCCCATGTATTTCAATGACTTAACTAGTCCGGTACTATGTGTACCAACTAATTTATACACTCACAATATTAGTTTACTAATTTACTAACTTCTATTTATGAGTGTACAAATCAAAAAAACCTAGTACACATGGTACACATCTCTACAGGCCACGTATTCACTGGCTAAAGTGTGTACCAAGGTGTGTACTAATTAGCTTTTTTGGCCTCCTCCAAATTAGTACACATAGTACACACGGTATTATTTACCTTAATTACTATTATATTCCCTAACCGCGAACCGTAAGCCATAGTTAGTAACCATTAACACCAAACAAGCCCCAAACCTCATCAGCACTGCTCCTTAGCCCACGGAAATCGCTCACGCAATTTCCGGTCGGTTTATATTATGAGTTTGGTATTAAAAGACCTTGCTCTTTAATTTATTAATTGAGTATTATTCCGTAGGAGGAAGAAAGTATGTTGGCATTAAATCTTAACCATGAAGATTGGAGCAATGTGAAAGGTGAGCGAGCTGACTCACAGTTGGAGTGGGCACCGTTGAACATGAGCATCGTGTTGGACAGTCTCGAACCAGATCAGTTTCCTGATGAGTTTGAGTACGACGAGCCGCTGTACGGGAGATACGCACGATGAGCATTAGCCCCGAAGCACTAGCCGTGATCACCGAAGCGAAAGCCTTCTGCCTTGCCAACTATAACAAGGGGTTTGACGCATTTGTTGAAGCTTACGACGACTCAGAGTGGTTGGAAGAAGCCACAAACGAGGCTGGCGAACTGATGAGTTGGCCGGAGTTAAAAGAAAGCATCATCGCAATCCAAAAGTTGCGTGCAAATGCTCAAGAGGAGCGTTGGTAAATAGTGCCACCAACTAGCACTGAGGTAATACAGAGACTGGTCGTAAATCGCTAACGCGATTTCCGGTCGGTTTTGTTGGTGAGTTAGACACGAAGTCTAGTTCAAAACCAATTATCAATTAAATGGAGTTAAGCAACAAAATGACTATTCAAATTAGTTTCCTCGACAAAGCCCTAACTGACATGTCAGAAGGCAGCAACCGTAATGCAGTAATCGCTGGCTTGGTACAAGACCAACCCCACGTAGAGTCTGCTAACCGGATCGCATTAACCTTCCTTCAGCTTCAGAAGCAGCGCACAACCAACAGGATCGACGCTATCAAAGCAGGTACTGAGGTTCCTGTGATGGAGGTCAAGCCAGAGCACATGCTTTCGTTTGTCCAGCAGCTCATGAACAAGTGCTGTTGGAATGGCCGCAGGGTCGCTAACACCAACAAGAACGAAGACTTTGCCAACGGCATTGACTTCTCCCAGGCTGTAGCAGACCAAGAGGCAAACCTCGAATCGAACGCCGTGCAGGATGTACGGACCACGATTCACGACGACTTTAACGTCCTCAACGAGGTGCATTCTTGGTTGTGTGGCAAGTGTAACTACATGACTGATCTCGACCCACTGTTCCTGTTCGCGCAGAAAACAGAAGTCAGCGACGGCGTGTGGGAGTTCACCCACCAGTTGATGGATTTCGACGACGTAGTACCAGTCCTCGAAGAAATCAATCTGGAGCTGCAAGAAGCGGCTGAAGGAAAACAGGTAGATTTCGCAACGAACCACACGTTCGGGGCAAAAGCAGCCTAGCAAAACTAACCCATTCGACTCATACAGTCGGGTGGGTTTTTTTATGTACGCCATAGGAGATGGATATGAATAGCGAAGATATATTAATAGGCCATGACGACCACACCGACATAACTCTCAGAAGCGTCGAGGGGTACGGAATTCTCCCCATCGTATCAGCTGATGATAAAGAGGTCTGGAGAAGCTTTGGCTATTTCGATAGCTACGACAACGCTTTAGCAAGCGCCCACAAATTTCTATGTTCATCTGTCTACGGCACCGCATTCATAAAGGAGCGTAAATCGTGAATAACTACGCAGTAGCATGGGCACCTAAACGAGGGCTGTCTGGTCCAAAAATACGGCTGTTAGGTAGCCTAACAATCCACCGAAACCTACCTCTACACAGAGCCTCATTTGTAGCTGACCAGCTGACCCTCCAAACAGAAGGTTGTATCGGATGTTACGTCCCAGTTGAAATGAGCCTAGAAGAGCGTGAAGCGTGAACCACTATCGAGTATATGCAAAACAAACCATTTCAACAAGCTACCTAGTAATGGCTAATTCTGAAGAAGAAGCCGAAGAGAAAGCCTGGATGGCTGTAGACGATGGAATAGAACCCACAACCTCTTATTGTGAAGACGGTGATTTCGAAGTGATTAATGTCCGTCGTCTTGGACGAGAGTTTTCAATCCAAGCTAGCTTCTATATTAAAGGGATCGAAGCGTGAAAATAGAAAAAAACATACCCTTCCCGTTAACACAAGCAAGAGAAGTAGCTAAAAAAATGGAGTTTGGTGACTCAGTATTATTTAAAGGTAGGGATGATGCACGCCAGTTGCGTGAAGCAATCCAAGAACAAGGGTCTATTGCCGTCAGTAGAACCGTGCCAGAAGGACTTAGGCTTTGGAAACAAAAACCGCAGACAGAGGAAGAATCATGAACACAGAACCAGTAGAAATCATTCCCACCTACGCATCTATGGTCGATCCATTTATCGCGGTGCTTCAAAACGAAAACGCCAACTATGAGTCACTAAACACCGCGCGAGGATTCTTCATGGACTGCGCTCAAATCGCAGACCAACATGCAGCGGAACGTGTAGCGTGGATCGCAGACTACGAAGCTGCTCAAACCCTACTAGCGGAGCGCGAATCATGAAATACAACCATGTAGGTTTTATAGGATTCACAACCATCTCTGAAGAAGAAGACCCTGAAAATCTTGCGCCTTACGTGCTCCGAGCAGCGCTTTTGCAGCGAATCAGAGATCTCGATGCTGACGACAACAACAAATGGAGCGACTGGCAAGAAGCTATTGATTTTGGTGAGTCATATCAAGAGGACGAATCATGAGCACAAATATTTATGTACCTAACGTAGATCTCCCAATGCTGCGGCGACAATTAATGAAGTTATATGAATTGTTAGGCGACCCAACCATAGAAAACGAATGGTTCGAAGAATCTGAGCTTGAGGGTCTTGTAGATCTTATTAGCGATATGGTTTTCATCGGTGAAGGCGGCAATTATACGAACGGCGTTATCGAACCAAAGGACATAGTGTGACCCACGGCCTACGAAAGCGGAGAAAAATCAAAACCACTGTCCAGTTACTACGTGACTACAACTCATTCATTGAGTCCCTGGCTATTGCGGGATCAATGACCCCCGAGGCGTGGGCAGTGCTCTACCGTTTACACGAACGAACCAATAAGCAAATAAGCCAACTGGCCGAACGACCTAAAAAAAACGAGGACGAACCATGAGAATTCAAACCGGAACAAACATCCACCACGCTTCTGCGGTAGTTGTAGAAGCACATGAGGTAGGTGAAACCAAATGGTTATCCTTCAGCGTGCAGAACGCAGAAGGACGCGGAGACGCACACATCAGTGTCTTTGATCTGGAATTAACTGACCTAATAATCAAACAACCTGTATTAAAAGAGGTTGCAGCATGAAATTAAATAGAAGTGAACCCCAGCAGCTGCTTTTCATCCTAGAGTATATAGCAGACTACGCATCGCGAGGCGACCTACCCAATCAGGGAGAACCAGACGATGGCTCAGACACTGACGCAATCATTAATTTCACAAATAACCTTCTACAAACACATTTCCCCAAGCCTGTTCCAAAGAAACCAAAAGAACCGTTCAGAGTTGAAAGATCTGAACACGACACACACAAGAAATTCACTTTATCCTCATGAGCCACACTTGTATCAATTGTGGTAAGCAAAACTGGCTAGGCGACTGCTGCCCAGAATGCGCGGCACGAACGTGCGACCGCTGCGATATCACAATCCCTATGGATGAAGAAAACACACCAAACTGTGTATTTGCTGACTGGGGGCGAGATGAGTTCCCAGATGGTGCTTACAACGTCTGCGACGAATGCCTAACAGTAAAAGAAATAGAACAACAAATCCTATTAAACCAAAAGGAACAATCATGACCGTAATCGACATGAACCAAAAACGAAGAGAAAAAGCCGTAAGCGAAATGGAGATCCGTCACACTCAGACCTCGTTTGGTAACGAAGGAACTGAGCACGACACCACTATCAACGACCACTATACAAAGAATCTAGGGATTCTCGAATCACCTGACTTCTTTGAACCCCTAGAAGCACCCCTGTTCGCTAACTATGACGGGGAATCCGTAGAAGTGCCGAACCGGAAAGCGATCATTCGGTCTGATACCGGCGAAGTAATCAGCACCGTAGGTAGCAAATACAAGATCGTAAACAACAAGTTGATATTCAACGAGCTAGACCGATCAATCGTAGATTCAGGGATCGACACTACTGACGCTTATAAGCGCGTATCTATTGCCGCAAACGGCGCTAGAACTTTCTGTGGGTATTCATTCCCAGCCTACGAAGAAACAATCACGAACCGCGATGTCGGAGATGTAGTACGACTCACACTACTAGCTATAAATAGTTACGACGCTAGCAGCCCGTTCATCACTGACTTCAGAGAAGAACGCCTTGCTTGCAAGAACAGCATGGTAAGCGGCCTCACTGTCGCCTCTTTCCGAGGTAGACACACTCAAAACCTACAAGTCGAACACGCAGCAGAGAAGATTAGAAAATCAATCGATGTCTTCTGCAACAAAGCAGACTTATACAAGCGCTGGGCAAACGAGAATATATCTCTCGATTTTGCAATCAAATGCTTCTCAAAACTGTGCGTCAAAAGAGGTCACACGACAGAAGTTAATGAAAAGACAATGAACGAGTACCTCGAACAGTTCAACCTAGAGACACAAGTGCTAGGCCACACTAAGTGGGCGCTGTACAACACGCTCACTCACATCAGTACCCACAAAGAAGTACAAGACCGCACCATCAAGGCTGGTAACGCACCAATGCGCCAGTTTAGCCGAGAAGCGGAACTAACTAAGTTCCTCAAAGGCGCGGGCCGTGAATTCTTAGACTTTGGAGTAGCCGCATGAATGACCATACCTTATCAATAACGGCCACCGAACGAGACTGGAGTTCTTGCGAACTCATAATTGAAAACGCTCGTTACGAGCTGAGAGTTTATACAAGCGACGACACTATCCAGGTGTTCCTCGAACTCGTGAACTACAGAAACACAAAACGCGAAAAACAGGTAGGCGAAATAAAGGTTCCTTACGAAACTTTAGGAGAAACCGCATGACTTTAAGAATTAAAGACCACACCGACCTAATTCATTTTGAAGACGACCTAATAAAGTTCATCGAAGCATACCGACTCGAATACGGAACTATACCAAAAGGAGATGTTGAAGTTTATAACACAGCTAACATGGAAAGCGGATGGGACTATAAAAACGACGACGGCGCTTTAGTGATCTTTAATTACAAAGAGGGCGAAGCGTGAAACTAACGAAACCTCAAGTGCAAAGCCTGCATAAGAAATGGCAGCGCAACAACCAAGAAATGTCCTATCTCCAATTCAGACGAACCGTCTTCCCAGAAATCGGGAGCTGGCACTGTGCAATGGTCTGGTGGAATGGAATGTTAGTAGGCATTGAAACTGACGGACACGCACACACATGAAAACAATTGCAGAACAAAAACAAGCAATAAAAATCCTAGTGGGCTGCGAAACCAGCGGCACTGTGCGCGAAGCCTTTAACGAAGCTGGGTTCGACGCATGGTCATGTGACCTGCTACCAGCTGACGACTCTACCAACAAACACATTGTTGGAGACATCAGAGATGTTCTAAAGATGGACGACTGGAAACTTGCCATCGTAACTCACCCGCCGTGTACCAGAAACTGTAACTCAGGGGTCCGGTGGCTCAAGAAACCTCCCCCTGGTCGGACACTAGAGGAAATGTGGCAACAGTTAGAAGAAGGCACCGAGCTTTTCGGAGACATCTTAAATGCAGACGTACCGCGTATCGCGGTCGAAAACCCCGTTATGCATAAGTATGCAAAAGAACGGATCAGGAACTACGTGCAATTTGCACAGTCCGTACATCCTTACCAGTTTGCAAACAGCATTGACGCTGAAGATAACATCAAGAAACGCACCTGCCTTTGGTTAAAAGGACTGCCAAACTTACGGCCAACAGGACATCTCACTATCACTACGGCTAGAGACGATATCCACAAGGCATCCCCTGGCCCAAATCGCTGGAAGATTAGATCTAAATTCCACAAAGGCTTAGCAAACGCAATGGCTTCCCAATGGGGAGATCACTTACTAAAAGATGCAGCATGACAAAACAACAATGGAAAAGAGCGTATCAACTTAGCCGGTTTGCCTTTCGAGACGAGAAGCAAGCTTACATTGAGGCAAATGAAGAAGGGCTAGTAAAAGCCATGCATTTTGCCAGAAAATTTTGGATAAAAGGCAATACAAACTGGGAAAACGATGACGTTGTTACACGTTTTCGTGAAGCTTATCAGCGAAAAGCAAACCTCTACTATATAACCTATAAATCACAAACTTCTCTAGCCTCTTAGTAATACCCACGGTATTATGATTGACCCCGCATGGACCGCGAACCATGAACGACGAACAAACCCAGCAGTTACTCGATGCAATCCAAACGATTGCTGATGAGCTTACGCGCCTAAACAATAATCTGGAAGGAATCCAACAGGCTATCGATGAGCACATCTAATGAAGTAGAAGTAGAAGTAGAAGTAGAAGTAGACCCTGCTAGGTGGACAATAAATTCTGAATACAAAGAGCCACGCATTATGTGCAAAACCGCTAACACATGGCTTCATCGCACATGGACACCTCAACCGCAAATTACAGGAACAGCAGATGGACACTGACTTAGACGGAAACTATGTCAATCATATACGCGTACCACTGACCGAATTCGCAGCTGACTTATCAGCATTCGCAGACTCGCTTACGGGTCAATCAAAAGACTTATATACCCGTTTTGGGTATCACGAAAGACAATCTCTAGCTGCAATCATCAACAAATTGACAACAATCATAGAAGAAGAAGACAGCTGATGAAGACGAAGATTCATATAAACCAGCACAATATAAAAGCCAACAACAAGGGTAGCGATCTCCCAGTCATCACTGTGAAGGACTACCAAAACAATCGGAAAACCAATAGCGCTACAATTTTGTCTGCAGATGGCACAAAAGTAGCGACTGTTGTTTACAGTCCTGACAAGCCTTTATCTTGCGGAGCCAAAGTCTGGATCGAAACAGAATTGGAAGTTATTACTTGCGTGTAGGTAATACCCCCAGTATTATTCTAAAGAACAAGGACTGTGAATGAGAGCCGTGAAGTTGACCAATATCACCGACGCAACACCCGAAGAATGGAATCAAGCAGCCGCTGCACATTACATCGACCCATATGATATGCACGCCGACCAACCGAATTCACCTGTAGATGATGTAGATCATCCCCCCCACTATACGAACGGCGTTATCGAAACCTGGGACTACATCGCAGGTAGCCAACCCGACAAAGGCAAAGGCTATTTTGACGGCAGCGTTAAAAAATACATGGCCCGTTGGCCGTATAAAAACGCACCGTTAAAAGACCTGCGTAAAGCTAAAGCCTTCCTCGACAAACTAATCGAAGCAGAGCTAGCTAACCCAACTGTAGTCAAGTGACCACCACGCTCTACGTCATCACCGTCGGTGTTTGGTACACCTTGCTCACCTACAACCAGCCAGAACAGCAAACGCTGTGTTCTGCAGACAAAACTAGAATTGAGGAGCGATTCGAAGTTAAAACAATCTGCATTACCAACACAACAGATTTACTCATCATAGGAAGTAACTTTTATCCGAAATAACGTCAGGAGGACGTATGGACCTAAAAGAATTTTTCAACACACTACCCGAGCTGCAAAACGACGAAATGCATCCCGAG
>Ga0308009_10002097_pt1 | contig 10572 bp, 9 predicted proteins | sample Neamet127_FD_203134 | JGI IMG/M metagenome (GOLD analysis project Ga0308009, IMG submission 203134) | Marine microbial communities from water near the shore, Antarctic Ocean - #127 | ecosystem: Environmental > Aquatic > Marine > Unclassified | place: Southern Ocean | collected 2014-07-24
GACAAGCCGCAGAGTCCCACACCGGCATTTTCATACGCGCGCACGTTGCTGCTTGCCGCGGGCGCTGCATCCGCACGTCAGGATGCGGCGCCCCCGGACCAGGAGCGACCAACCGAGCGCGAACTGCAGATTCTTGGCCTGCTGGCCGACGGCCTGTCCAATGGCGAAGTGGCGGGTCGGCTTGTGTTGACCGAGGGCACGGTGAAATGGCATCTTCACAACATCTACGCGAAGCTGGGCGTGAAAAATCGCACGGGTGCTTTGCGGGAAGCGCGCGCGCGAGCCTGGCTGGGAGTTTGATGGGCTCGAAGGCGCTCACGTCGTCCGCCATATCCTGGCACCATGCCTCGTTCCGGCCCACCCGCAGCCGGAAACCGCACGGGTCCCGGCTTCTCAGCGCTCGGCCTGGGCTGAGGAAGACATGCTCGTCGACTGGCCAAGAAGATTGCGCTGCAAATCCTCGGGAACGGCTGCGCCGGCATAGATGCGCAGCATGATCTGATACATCAACTCGCTATTCGGGGTAGTGAGATAGGGCGTGAACAAGCCTCGTACTATGAGATTGCCATTCCGGGTAACGGACATCCCCTTGCCGGGCTCCCAATCGATCCAGAACACATCACCCTTGTACACCCGTGGCAGGGCACTGTAAATGGCTCCCACTGCTCCGACCTCGTCGATCAGCTTGCCAAACTCGGCGTTGGTCGCCACCAACTTGAAGTCATTCAAGAAATAGCTGGAGATCGTCGAGCCTGAAATTTCCCTGAGCACATGGAGGTGGATGCGTTTCGGGCCGCTCAGTTTGTTGATCGCATCCAGCGAAGCCCGTTTTTCGGGAAGGTACAAGCCGGTGACATAGGCCTTGAAATAGCCTCTCTTGTGAAATCCGGCTCCGTTGAGTACAAGTTGTTTCCCAGAGATCGTTGCAGTGTCGTTAAGCGATACACCTTCGACTTCCAATGGTCCCGCCATGGCTCCAGATGACATGACGAGCAGCAACCACATGGCGACTAGTATTTGACGCATAGGGAACTCCATTTTTTTAAAAACGCAGACACAGAATGAAAATCGAGTACGGGTTTGCGCACTCCCCAAAAGAGGATCCTGCTTTCAACGAAGAGGCACGGTCAGGCTGATCCATAGCGCCGTGCCCTCGGGCCGGTTTTGTACCGAAAATTCTTTGAGCAACCGGCCTTCGACGAGCCAATCACCGGTACCTTTGATCCAGGCAAGAGAGGGGCCGATAGCGAAGCTCCGCCCTTTCTTGCCGACAGTCAATGCCTGTAAGGCGGTCGATGTGCCGTTGACGGTGTCCCGCGTGGTCTGAAGGAAGGCGTATCCTGCGGCACCCACCCGTAGTTGCTCCGACAGCGATTTCATAAGCGAGAAATCAACATTCAGATGGTCGCCGGAACGATACTGAGTATCCCTATTTCTTGTGTTGATCGAGTATGCAGCACGCACCCCGAGATCCCAGCTTTCGCCGATGTGGCTGTATTGCACCATCGGTCGGACTGTGTAGAAATTTCCCGCACTCGGATTGGTTGATCGATGCTTGTCATACGCACCGGTCGGCAGGGCGAAGATCAGCCCAAACAGAACCTGCGCTGGATCGAGGTTCCAACGCAGGATGGGCCCAAGCTCTAGATCACCAACACCGAAACTGGCGCTGGAAAGTGCGCTGGCTTGCTGCACTACCGCAGCGCCGATTCCGTTCGCGATTGCAGTCTGATTGGCGGCGGGCAGCAGGGAGGCTGCGGCGTTGAAAGTTGTCTGGCCGGCGGCGGCAGAAGCATCGGCCTTCTTCTCGATCAGCGGCAGGAGCGCGGTTGCGCCTACCGTGGCCCCCAGCCATTGCTCGGTACTCATAAATGTCAGGCGTGGGGCGAGTGCGGAAATTCTGACGCGAATCTCCGTCTGCACGGGTGTGCTTGCCGACGCGCCGGGGATCGGCACGTTGAAAGGCGGGGCTGTGAGGTCGACGTTTGCTGTGGAATTAAGCTTAAGGCAACGCTGAACAAGCCAGTGTTTTTGGACCACCCATCGACTTCTTTGCGTAATGTGGAATAGTCTGGGTTCAGGTGCGCGTCATTCGACGAATTACGCCCCGTATTCGAGGCCCTGGGCGCATTTCGCGCCCACTGCGGGCGGACTTATGCCGCCAAGCGTGCACGCGCCAAGTAGATGTTGGCCAGCCCGAGAGCCACAAACGCCCGCGTGGCGTTCTTCGCAAGGCCGCGATAGCGAACCTTGTTGAATCCCCACAGCCGCTTGACCACCGCGAACACATGCTCGACGCGCGCTCGGATCTTGGACTTGTTTCGATTCTTGCCGCGCTCGACCTCATCGACCACGCCGCCCTTGCGGGTGCGCTGGTTGGTGAAGTCCTTGGCTTGCGGCGCCTTCGATTCGATCTGCGCCTTCTGGCTGGCGTAGGCGCTGTCGCCGTACACACGCTGCTCGTTGCCGTGCAGCAGATCGGGCAGCGGGTGCTTGTCATGCACGTTGGCCGGCGTCACCATGGCGCTGTGCGTCAGCCCCGTCTGGCTGTCCACCCCGATGTGCATCTTCATGCCGAAGTACCACTGCTGGCCCTTGCGTGTCTGGTGCATCTCGGGGTCGCGCGTTTTGTCGGCGTTCTTCGTCGAGCTTGGCGCCGCGATGATGGTGGCGTCAACGATGGTGCCTGTGCCGACTTTCATGCCCTGGGCTTGCAGCACCTCGCCCACCTTCGCAAACAGCGCCTCACCAAGCTTGTTGGCTTCGAGTTTGCGCCGAAACTTCAGCAGCGTCGTGCCGTCGGGCACCCGCTCACGGCCCAGGTCGATGCCCACGAAGCGCCGCAGTGCCGCGCTGTCCAGCAGCGCTTCCTCGCAGGCCTCATCGGCCAGATTGAACCAATGCTGCACGAAGTACATGCGCAGCATGCGCTCCAGGCCGATCGGCGGGCGGCCATTGCCCGCCTTGGGATAGTGTGGTTCGATCACCGAGCACAACTCTTGCCACGGCACGATCTGATCCATCGTGCCCAGAAATGCATCGCGCCTGGTCGGCCTGCGGTACTGTTCGAATCCGGCCCCTTGATCGGCGGACATGGCGAGAGTCTGTTGCTTCATCGAACCACAACGCGCCACCCCGCCGACGCGTGGACTTAATCAGCGTTGCCCTAACCTTGCCCTTGTAGCTGTAGCTCGGCATCTGAAAATACCACCCTGGATCAATCGGTGCCGACATATCTGCCCCCCCCAAACCCGGGGCGTACCGAAGATCGAAGTTCTCGGTTGCGGCGGCGTTGCCCGCCACGCCGATGACAACTGTGAGCAAGCCACCCATGCGAGAAAAGCGTCTGTTTCGATTTTTCATAAAAGCTCCTTGCCTTTCCCTCGAGGCGGTTATGTTCACCCAATCTTCTTCCAGCAGCCACGCTTGCCAGCGGAAAGTCCGAAAGGATCAAATTCTTTTACTTCTTGGCGGGCACCGCATCAGTGATGTAGGGCCCAACCACCTTCCACTTGCCGTCCTGAATCTGCGACAGACGCGACGCGTCGTTACCCAGGCGTTTGGTGGGTAAGTAAGTGAGTGGCGCGCTGCCAAAAATGTCCGCCGGGATGCTCATGGTGTCCATGGCCTTGATGAAGCTATCCGTGCTCAGGTTCTTGCCGGCTTTGGTTGCAGCATTGGCAAAAGTATTGACGATGGTGTAACCGTATACGGAGAATACGCCCGGGTCTTCGTTGAATTTCGTTTTGTACTTGTTGGCCCAGAAGCGGATCGGCTGTGAGGTGTCATCCGGGTAGGGGTTCTGCGCGGTCATCGCAGCATACAGGCCATCCATTGCTTTGCCGCCGAGTTTGTGGATCAGGTCGGCATAACCGGCGGCGGAAACCAGAAATGTAGGGTTGAACCCGGTTTTGCGAGATTCTGCAACGGTGCCAATGGTTTCGCGAATGACGGTTCCCATCACAACCAGGTCACATCCTGATGCCTTCATCTTCGCCACCTGGGAGGAGAAGTCGGTCGCTCCGCGTTTGAAGGAGGTTTTTTCGGTGTATTCCATGTTGATGGTTTTCAGACCCGCTTCGCCGCCACGCAGCACCTCCAGACCGTATTCGTCATCCTGGTAAATGGCGCAAACTTTTTTGGCGCCCTTGTCCTTGACCATTTGCGGCACGGCGCGGCGCATCTGGTCAAAGTAGGTGGCAATGTAGGCGAACTTGAGCTTGTGGAAGGGCTCATACATTTCGCGCGCCGCTGTCAGGGGGAAAAAGTTGATGACGTTTTTTTCGAACTGAACCGGCATCGCGGCGTTGTTCTGTGCCGTGCCAATGTGGCCGAGCATCATGAAAATCTTGTCCTGATTCACCAGCTTTTGTGCCGCCAGAACCGCCTTCTTGGGGTCATAGGCGGCATCTTCAACAATCAGTTTCAGCTTGCGGCCATTCACTCCGCCCTGCTCGTTGATTTCATCCACGGCCAGCAGCATGCCCAGGCGTGCCTGCTTGCCGGGGCTGGCCAGGGGTCCAGACAGGTCCTGAATGGAGCCGAGGGTAATTTCGGTATTGCTCACGCCTTGGGGTGGCGCCACCTTTTGGGCTTGCGCCAGAGTGGCGCTCATGGCCATGGTAGCCAGAACGGCTGCTGTTTTCATCGTCAGTTTCATAGTCTTTCTCCTTAAAAAGTTAATTGCCAATCTACTTGTACATGGCCTCAATCTGGGCCGCATATTTTTTCTCCACCAGCTTGCGCTTCAATTTCATCGTCGGTGTCAGCTCTTCGTCTTCGGCGCTGAGCTGGGTTTCGAGCAGGAAAAATTTCTTGATCTGCTCGACGCGTGCGAACTTCTTGTTGACACGGTCGAGCTCGGCCTGGATCAGTTCCTGCACCTCGGCCGAACGGGTCAGGCTGAGGTAGTTGCTGAAGGGAACGTCGTGGTCCTGCGCGTATTTCTCGACGTTCTCCTGGTCGATCATGACGATGGCGGTCAGGTAGGGCCGTTTGTCGCCAATGACCACGGCATCGGTGATGTAAGGTGAAAATTTCAGTTCGTTTTCCAGTTCGCTGGGCGTTACGTTTTTCCCGCCGGCGGTGATGATGATGTCTTTCATGCGGTCAGTGATGCGGAAAAATCCATCCGCATCCATCAGGCCGACGTCGCCGGTGTGCAGCCAGCCGTCGGCGTCGATGGCTTCGGCCGTTTTCTCCGGCAGGTTCAGGTAGCCCATGAACACATTGGTGCCGCGCACCAGGATTTCGCCGGTAGCCGGGTCCAGCCTGACCTCGTTGTAACTGGCCGCCGGGCCGATGGAGCCGGGCTTGATATGGTTGGCCGGAACGCCGGTCGATGCGCCGCAGGTTTCCGTCATGCCCCAAACCTCCAGCATGGGTACGCCCAGCGCCATGTACCACTTGACCAGCTCGGGCGAGATCGGGGCGGCGCCCGTGACGCAGAAGCGGGCGCGGTGGATGCCGATCAGCTTGCGGGCATTGTCCAGCGCGACCCAGCGGGCGAGCATGAACTTCAGTTTGAGCCAACCGCTGACCGGTGTTCCGGCCATGACCTTGTCGGCGATCTGGGTGCCCACACCGATGCCCCATGCGTAGGCGCCCTGCTGCAGGCGGCTGGCTTCCTTGAGGGAAATCATCACGCCCGAGTAAAACTTTTCCCAGACGCGGGGCACCGCCAGGAATACGGTGGGCGCGATCTCGCGCACGTTTTCCGGGATGGTTTCGGGGTTTTCAACAAAATTGAGCTTGGTGCCGGTGTACATCGCCAGGTACTCGCCGCCCATCCGCTCGGCGATGTGGCACAGCGGCAGAAAACACATGCGCTCGTCGCTTTCGTTCTGCGCCATCAGGGTGTTGAAGCCGCGCGTCGCGAAGACCAGGCCCCTGTGGCTGTGCATGGCTCCTTTGGGTTTGCCGGTGGTGCCCGAGGTGTAGACGAGGATGGCCAGGTCTTGCGGCCGACAGGCCTTGACGCGCTCTTGCACGGCGTCAGGATGCCGCGCCAGGTAGCCGCGCCCCAGGGCGCGCAAATCATCGAGACTGATGACGTCGGGCTCCGTGAGGTGGCGCAGGCCCTCCATGTCGAACACCACCACTTTGCGCAGAAGCGGAAGCTGGCCGCGCACTTCCAGGGCCTTGTCCAGTTGCTCATCGTCTTCGACAAACAGGAGGGTCGTGCGCGAGTCTTCACAGAGGTAATGCACCTGCGAAGCCGCGTCGGTGGGGTAAATGCCGTTGGCCACGCCGCCGCAGCTCAGGATGGCCAGATCGGCCAGCACCCATTCGATCACGGTGTTCGACAGGATGGACGCGCATTCGCCCGGTGCAAAACCCAGGCTCATCAGACCGCCGGCGATTTCACGCACCGCCTGGCCGGTCTGGTTCCAGCGCCAACTGCGCCAGATGCCGAGCTTTTTCTGCCGCATCCAGACCTTGTCCTGGCGCAGTTCGACCGCATTCCAGAACATCGCCGGGATGGTGTTGCCCTCAAGCACCACGCGGGTTTCGGGCTGGATGTGTGAGAGGTTCCAGAGATTGCTCATAGGTTTCTCCACAGGGCTGTCATCCCGGACGTGATCCGGGATCCATGCCGCGCGTGCAAATGGGGTTCAAGAGACATGGATTGCGGATCAAATCCGCAATGACACAAGCCGGTGGATTGAGCTCTGGGATACATATTCTTCATCGCCACGTCTTCTTTTTCTTCCAGCGCCGCTCGCTGCGCACGCCTTCTTCTTTCATGCCCAGGTAGAACTCCTTGATGTCTTCCTTTTCCCGCAGACGGGCGCAGGTGTCCTCCATCACGATGCGGCCGTTTTCCAGCACGTAGCCGTAGTCGGAGGCGTTCAAGGCCATGTTGGCGTTTTGTTCCACCAGCAAAATCGTGGTGCCGCGCTCGCGGTTGATGCGCACCACAATCTCGAAGATTTCTTTGGTCAGCTTGGGGGACAGGCCCAGGCTGGGCTCGTCGAGCAGGATCAGGTCCGGCGAGGCCATCAGGGCGCGCGAGATCGACAGCATTTGTTGCTGGCCGCCAGACAGCAGGCCGGCGTCCTGCGAAGTCCGTTCGCGCAGGATCGGGAAGTAGCCGAACACAGTCTCCATGTCGCGCGCCACGCCGTCGCGGTCCTTGCGCGTGTAGGCGCCCATCAGCAGGTTGTCGCGCACGCTCAGCAGCGGAAACACCTCACGGCCTTCCGGCACATGGCTCAGGCCCTGCTGGACGATGTAGGCCGGGTCCTGCGCAGTGATGTTGCCGCCCTTGAACTCGATCGATCCCTTGCGCGGGTCGATGATGCCGGAGATGGTTTTCAAAATGGTCGTCTTGCCAGCGCCATTGGAGCCCAGCACCGTAGCGATCTCGCTGCGCCGCACCTGCAGGCTGACGCCACGAATGGCCTTGATCGGCCCGTAAGAGCTTTCGACGTTGAGCAGCTTGAGCACGGGCTGGTCGCTCACGGGCGGTGGTACGGCGGTCATGCTGCTTGCCTGCGCAGGGAGGACACGTCATCGACCGAGCCGAGATAGGCTTCGATCACGCCCGGGTCGGTTTGTACCTCACGCGGCGTGCCCATGGCCAGCACCTCGCCCTGATTCATTGCCAGCACGCGGTCGGAGACCTTGGAGACCAATGTCATGTCGTGCTCCACCATCAGCACGGTGATACCCAGTTCATTCTTGATGTCTTGAATCCAGAAAGCCATGTCATCGGTTTCTTCGACGTTCAGGCCGGATGACGGCTCATCGAGCAGCAGGAGCTTGGGCTCGGTGCACAAGGCCCTGGCCATTTCAACCACCTTGCGTACGCCGTAGGGCAGGCCGGCCACCATCGAGTCGCGGTGATGCTGCAGATCGAGAAATTCGATCACTTCTTCCGCCTTTTCCCGGGCTTTGAGCTCGGCCTCGCGCGCTGTTTTGGTAAAAAACAGGTCTTGCCAGAGACCGGTCTTGCGGTGCGTATGGCGACCGATCAGCAGGTTGTGCAGGACCGTGGCGTGCTCAAACAGTTCAATGTTCTGAAAAGTGCGTGCAATCCCCAAGTCGGCCACATTTTGCGGCGGTTGATCGGTCAAGCGGATGAGGCCCTGGGGTCCCAGGTAATCAATTTCGCCGGTGGTCGGGGTGTAGATGCGGCTGATCAAATTGAAGACGGTGGTCTTGCCCGCGCCATTGGGGCCAATCAGAGTGAAGACTTCCCCCTGATTGACATCAAAACTGACGTTGTTAACGGCCAGGACGCCGCCGAAACGCACGCTCAATTGCCTGGCGGACAGCAGTGGTTCAGGCGTAGGCTGGATGGGGGTTGGGTTCATGGCAGCACTCATTTCAGCCGATCCGATTTCTGGAAGGTTTTTTGCCGTTTGAACATGCCTTTTCGGTAGAAGGGGAACATCTGCAAATAGGTGCGGATTTTCAGCCAACGACCATAAAGCCCCTGAGGTTCAAACAGCACAAAGGACACCAGCACGACGCCATACACCAGGCCTTGCAGACCGGGGGCCTGACCGATGACCGCGGGCAGGTAATCCTTGACGATGGCGATGGCCTGCGGCATGGTGATCAGGAAGATGGCGCCCAGGAACACGCCATGCACGGAGCCCACGCCGCCAATCACGATCATCAGCAACAGGTCGATTGACTGCAGGATGTTGAACTGGTCGGGCGAAATGAATTGCAGTTTGTGCGCGTACAGGGCGCCGGCTATTCCCGCCAGTGCCGCTGACAGGGCGAACGACAGTGTTTTGTAGCGGGCCAGATGAATGCCCATGCTTTGCGCCGAAATCTCGGAGTCACGAATGGCGACAAACGCGCGTCCGGTGGGGGCGCGCAGCAGATTGAGAATGCCCAGGGTGGCCAGCACCGTGATGACCAGGCACAGAAAATAGAACTCTTCGCCGGAGTTCAGTGTCCAGCCAAAAATATCGGGCTTTTTGATATGAATGCCCGCGTTGCCGCCAGTCACCGACTCCCAGCGCGCCAGCACTTCTTCCACGATGAAACCAAACGACAGCGTGGCCATGCCCAGGTAGATGCCCTTGACCCGCAGTGCCGGCAGGCCCACTATCAGGCCCACGGCAGCCGACAAACCCGCTGCGCAGGCCAGGGCAATGGGGAAAGGCATACCCGCATTGGTCAGCACCGCCTGGGTGTAGGCGCCCACGCCCAGAAACGCGGCGTGCCCCAGCGAGAACAGGCCGGTAAAGCCCGCCAGCAGCATGAGCCCCAGTCCGGCAATGGCATAAATCAGCACAAAGGTCAATTGCGCCAGCCAGTACTCTGCCACCAGCCAGGGGGCGACCATGAGCAGTAGCATGAGTGCGCTGTACCAGAAGACGTGTCCGCCGTGTTTGGCGAGTTTGATGTCCTGCCCGTAATCGGTCTTGAAGATAAAACGCATGTCAGACCTTTTTACGCAATTTTTCGCCGAACAAACCGTTGGGTTTGACGACCAGCATGATGAGCACCACGACATAGGCGGCGACGTCCTTAAAGCCGTCAGGCAGGTAAAACCCGGACAGTGATTCGACGATGCCGATGATCAGCCCGCCGACAATCGCGCCGGGCAGGCTGCCAAAGCCGCCCACCACCGCCGCAGGAAAGGCCTTGAGGCCGATGAAGCCCATGTTGGCGTGCACAAAGGTAATTGGTGCCAGCAGCAGGCCGGCAATGGCCGCGACGGCCGCAGCCAGTCCCCAGGCGATGCCGTTGAGCCGCTTCACCGGAATGCCCATGTAATAGGCCGCCAGCTGGTTCTGCGACGCGGCCTGCATGGCAATGCCGAGCTTGCTGTAGCGAAACAGCAGGTACAGCAGCACACATAGCACGGCGGTGGCGCCAATCACCACCATCTGCTCGACGTTGAGCACCAGCCCGGCCAGGTGCCAGACCTGGTCTTTGTAAGGCACCGGTAGCGCGTGCGTCTCGGTCCCGATGTTGGGAATCATGGTGATCAGGCCGCGGGCCACATAGCCAATACCAATGGTCAGCATGATGATGGAAAACGCGGGTTGACCCAGAATCGGGCGGATCACCACGCGCTCCAGCAGCACGCCGAACAGCGCCATCGCCGCAATCGCGCTCAGCACCGACAGCCAGTACGGAAACCCGAGCAGGGTCATGCCGGCCAGGCCGCCGAACGCGCCCAGCATCATGAGCTCGCCCTGGGCGAAGCTCACCGTCTCGGTGGCCTTGTAGATGAGAACGAAACCCAGGGCGATAAGCCCGTAAATGCAGCCTTGCGCGATGCCGCTGATGATCAATTGCAATAACTGCACTGTTGCTCCACAATTAATTTTTTTACCAAGTGATCGACTTGTAAAAGGAATTCAACACCCAAAACTTGGGGCGTACCGAAGATCGAAGTTCTCGGTTGCTGCGGCGTTGCCAGTCACACCAATGACAACTGTGAGTAAGCCACCCATGCGAGCAGCTCAGACTGGCTTGACCAGCGACTTGGTGTAGATGCGGTAGGTGCCGATGCCGCGCGACACGATGTCGCCATCCAGCGCGTCTAGCGTCACTTTCACCGAGACATAGGCCAGTGTCTTGCCGATGTGATCCGGCGTG
>Ga0308009_10002111_pt1 | contig 10528 bp, 15 predicted proteins | sample Neamet127_FD_203134 | JGI IMG/M metagenome (GOLD analysis project Ga0308009, IMG submission 203134) | Marine microbial communities from water near the shore, Antarctic Ocean - #127 | ecosystem: Environmental > Aquatic > Marine > Unclassified | place: Southern Ocean | collected 2014-07-24
AGTCAGTCGTTGAGCTAAGCGAAGAGAGCAGGACGCTAAGAAAACTGTTTCGAAAACTGCGACATCAATTTCATCTAGTGCTAAGGATTCGAGTACATCAGCAACAATATTCTCAAGATCTGTCTGTTCGGGTGCGTGAACGAAATTAACTGCTTTCGAAGAAACGTAAAAGGCTCTTTCGGTGTCGTCGGTGAATGGTTCCCGACTGATCTGCCACCAGTCTTCCAGAGGGTTACGAGGGAACGTTTTTCTTTTAGAGTCTTCGTATTCTTTGCCTCTAGGGCGCATCATATTTGCCCCAGGGCAGATCAGAAGGCCGTATCCTGATGACGGCTTTTCCCCTGGTTGTGTCGGAATAGTTTTCGTGTGCGACGAGCTGCCGGTCGATCAGTTCCCATGCCGCATCGAGGGGCATCCATAGCTCGTCATGTCTGGCTGAGCTGTAGAGCCAGAACCAGACTGGACTAGCTACTTCGTTCCATCGGTCTAATGCCCGAAGTTTTTCGAGTTTGATTCGTAAACCATTTTTCCCGAACCCTTGCACCTCGACGAGAACTGGCGATGACATTATGAAATCTGGGGTGTATCTTTCGAACAAGGAGAGTCTTTGGACTCCCCAGTTCAACTCGGGTCTATCAAGTCCATATCTTAACGCTTTCGGATAACGCGACATGAATTCATCTTCAGCTTGATGCCCCCACGTTCCCGAGTAGCGGTCAGCCAAATTGTGGGAATGATTTGTTTGTTTCAAAGTTTTATAATGTCAACCTGCCGTACCTGAGAGTCGTTGACGAACGCTCCAGTTTTCCCGCCCGATGTTGTTTTGCCTTCTTGAAGCCCATCCAAGACACATTTCAAAATGTTGTCGATGTCGCCGCCCCAATTCTTTGAGCACTCGCCCAGCTCGTACACTCTTGCTGTTGCCGATGTTCTCGTCAGAATCACTTCGATTCCAACTGGTCGATCAAACGTGGGGTGCTCGGCGGCTTCCCAAGCATCACGCCATTTACGTTCGTAATCCAATGTCTTTTTGGGTGTGAAAGCGTGACCGTTTTTGGTGACTCGTGGCCGTTCCTTTGGGACCGGCCTCTCGTCTACGTGAACAAAATATCCTTCTTCTGGATGACTCATTTCAATTCCTTAAACGTTTGCTGATTTACCGAGACAGCCCCTACAGCGGACTCGCACATCTCTTCGTAGCGTTGCGTTTTGTCTTGCCGTTCAGAGAATTTGCGAACCCATCGGTCATCCCATTCGGATAGCAAAGCAACAGATCGTTCTTTGCTTTCGCCGCATTGCATCAACCGGCAAGCAAGCGTAAATAGGGAATCGCTTCGGTCTGTGCCTACAGGCCCATTGTTAATTTGATCTTGTAAATCTGGCGGATATTTATCTGAGTCAGATCGTCGCCTGCGGAGAGGCATCGGGCTTGGAGGCGCTTGCGGCTTGGGCAGATGGCCAGCGATTCGCTCTAGCTGCTCTCTTGTCACTAAATTTTGTTCTGCGTACTTGACGAACTCTTCGAGCGTTAAAGTCCAAGAGTTTAATCTCATTACTTGACGCCCAGGATTAGAAACTGCGGGATAAGGCAATCTGATGCCGTTCCCAAAGTTTTTGTTAGTTAACGAAATCTGTTTCGGATACACCTCTTTAACTGGTGCTTCAACGAGCAGACATGCTGCCATCATTGCATCTCTCATCAGCTTCGCTTCGATCGGCTCAGCCGCATAAATCCAAAGATGAACACCCTTACTTCTCGACAACTCTGTAAACGCAAGTACATCGAAAGCATCAAATACTTTAGTTACGTTCGCCGCTTGGACGAGCGGCTCAGGATCTCGGGGAGCATCCCAATCGACAACGCCGAAGTTCACTGTCGGCGGCTCGCCAGGAATCAGCGGATACACACCCAACGGCTCAGCAGCAAACAGATGCTCCTCAACCGAAACGAGATATGCTTCACCGAAATAGCCAGTCGGTTTATCGTTAGCATCTTTTCTGGGGCGGAACTCTATCCCATCAGCTACCGCCCCGCCTTGATGCAGCCGAGCGAAACTTTCAGCTAACGCTCGGCTCATGAGCCACCCAATCGATCTTCAGTCATCTCGTCGATGTGGCCAGTATCAGGATCTAGATAGAAAGTAAATTGGTCTAATCGACCTGGCGGTCTCTTATTTTTCCAGAGACCTACCGAGATACTATTTTCGTGAAGGCGTTTCATTTCGCCCATATGGGAAGTGTTTTCTCGTTCTCGCCACACTTCGTAGATGAACATTGATTCGGCTTCGCCACCGTATTTGCCTGCGCTTATGCCTGCGGATTTTCCTCGGTCTCCTGAACCTCGACCAGCCTGGTGAACAAAAGCTACTGGCAGGCGGACATCCTTTGCGAATTGTTTTAGCCCTTGAGCGAGTGCTTGAACGTTGCCGACTTCGGAGCTGGACCTTCGACCGTTCCCTCTCAATAGTTCTAGATAGTCAACCATCAGAAGAGTTGCTTCCTCGCCCCACCCATCTTGGGCTTCTGCGAGTACATCATGCATAAGGTTGAATGTTGGAGCGCCGTCGTAAATGCGTATCTTGTCGAAGAAATTTCCTGGCTTGCCAAGATCTTGCAAATGATTGATAAGAACTTTGTCGCCCTGGCGGAGCTGCTTCTCAACGTCAGCTCCATTGACCCCAAACATAATCGAATATAGTTTCGCGACTACTAGCTCAGTCGGTTCGTCGGGGGAGTAGATCACTCCTCTGAAATGCTCATCATTCAATAAGCTTCTTACGATGCAATTATAGAGCCATTGAGATTTGCCGCTATGGGATTTCCCGACGACTTGCATGAGTTCGCCCCTACCGAGACCTCGGGTGAGGATGTCTACATTCCTGAAACCTGTTTGCCATCGTTGTTCTGGGTTCGATGCGTAGTCAACCCATCTTTGTATTGCTTCGCTTGTTGGCGGAGCGAGACTTTCTGGAGGGGCAGCCGAATGAAAGGCTTTCTGAATCATGGGAGGCGAGACTTTTAAAGTCGGGGCAGCGGCTTTGCTGATCCGATCTAAAATCTCTTCATCAGAAAACGCGACGACTGGCCCTCCAAGAGCCATTACGCAGCGACTCGGGCCTGAGCTATTTTTGCTCTTAACGCGAGCAGCACGTTCTGAGCAGAACCAAAGTCTTCAATGCTACCATCAGCATTAGTTACGCTCGATGGGATTGAGTCCTTCCAAAGGCCGCATTTACCATAAGGCGCTGGCGCTTTATCACCAAGTTTGAAGTCTGCCCAATTTCCGCCATTCGAAGAAGAATTAGAGTCATCAACATTATCGAATGTTAGATGCGGGTTCTGCCACATGTAGTTGGCAACAGCTTGCTTGTCTGGTCTTTTGGGTTTACCGCTAGCTGCTACTGGGGCGGCTGATGGAGCTGGAGCACTTGTACTTGCCCGAAATGTTTGCGGAGCAGGTTGAGCGCTTTTAGCTGGCGCATCAGCGCCTACCTCCTGCGAGAGAGCTGAGTAAACAGTTTCAAAGCTCGCTGCCCAAGCTTCATCGTCCCCAGTGTTTTGCTGAAGTCGCCCTGCCACCTGAGCAGCAGTCTGAATCAACCCAATCGCTGGGTTATAATCATTCATAATTTCTCCATTGTTAGTTTCTGCCGTTTGGCGAGATCTGTTTCATTTTTCCAAAAGGGTTGATCCCCGAGCGAAATGCCGCGGCACTCGGACCAATGAGGACACCAATTCGGATCGCAATACCAAGAATCCCATCGCATCGGAAGAGAAGTCAGATTCGCTTCAAGCGACACGGCAATCGACACACATATCTCGATCAGAGCTTGGGTGTTCTCTGCCCTGTTCGGAATTCGCCGTATATTTGTTTTCGGCGCTGAAAGATAAACCAAAGTAAATGACTCGGCTTGAAACGCCCAGTTATAAACCATCGCTTGGAGGTTGCTTCGGTCCTCAATCCAGAGCGGCCCATTAGTTGGGCAAGACTTAGGATTTTTCCAGTCAATAATTTCGACTGCTCCTTCGTCGTTGACTTGAACCCAGTCAGGCGTCCCAGTTAAATAAATCTTTCGATCAGCGTCTTCATAAAGTATCGACTCAAATTTTTGCTCAACCGCTATGGGTACTCTGAGCAGCGGCAAAATGTCTGCATACCAAATATCTAGATTCGCTTCGACGGCTCTGTAAGTTTCTTCAGGGCTTTGCCGCCAATGAATATTTTTTTCAGAGGATAGAATCTCAAACTCTTCGACACCCCAATTCAGAAGATCAGAAAGCTTGGGTTGTTCATCGTTATCGGACCAAATTTGGCCGAACGATTCGATGGAGTTATGAACAGCGTTTCCTCGTATCAAGTCGGAGCTGTTCGTCTGAATACCCATTCCCAAATTACTTCGCCGAGCGGACTCTGGGCATTTCCAAAACTGATTCAGAAATGACTGCCGAAATTTGTGAACATGCTTTAAAGCGATAGGCGAGTACATCCTAAATCTCTTCAGTCCAAGAAACGAAAAGGGAACCTTCTCTGGGAACTGCGGCCATACTTTTCGGAACCGTTTCGCAACCAGCTAATTCGCATAGCTCTCCGAAAGAGATCTCTACCTGGTGCTCTCTAGTTGCCCTTTTAATTTTATGGTCCATGGCGCTCTTTCCCTAGCTGCGTAGATCGCGATCGCGCTTATCTTTTTATGAGCCTCAAAGGCTCATTATTGATCATGATCACGCGCGATCATTATGAGAAAGATTAGTTCGTGACATCACGAGACGTCAAGGGTTTGTCACGAATTATTTACAAGATGTACTCGTAACAAAAAAGCAAGAAGCCTCCGCCCGATGTTCGGGAGGAGGCTTCTTGAATAACGCGCGATTAAATTACTGTACTTTTTTAGTTTTAACCATCTTAAGATTTCCGCTGGCTATGCGCGATGTCTTAACTTTCGGGTTAAGCCTATGCCTTAACTCAGCGATTGTTTTTTCGCCCTCAGCGACTTTCTCTTCTTCTAAGCTGAGGAAGTACTTCAAAACACCGATCTCTTCTGTGAGAGTTTTTACTTCCAGTTCAGCATCGAGTTTTGCAGCAGCGAGTGCATTTTTAATCAGCGAATTCTGCCGATTGGGTTGCAAACCCCTTTTAGCAATATTGTTGTAGAGCCGAGTCCGAGTCACATTGCAGAGTGACGAAATTTCACTGACCTCCAACGGCGTGTTTTGATAGAGATTAATCGCGTAATCCAGTAAGTCCTTCTGACTCAATTTCTCTATTTGCGTTTTTGTAAGCTCTTTCATGCTTCTTCACCCCATTCGTCCATGTGTCCTTCTCCAAGCTCAGTAAGAATCTGTTTCGAATCGTTCCAGTCCATCATCCCCTCGCGAGCGAGAGCACCAACCAAAATACTTACGATACCCCTAACATGCTCAACCTTCTCAGTAAGCGTCTCGATAGTTTCATTCTTCTCCTCGATTTCTACTAGCGATGCCGCCATGTTGGAGCGAGCGCAGCGATCAGCTATTGTTTGCCACCGATCTATGGGAAGGTCAGCGGCCCATGCAAATATGAGGCCTGGATGGCAACGATAAAGCATTAGGCCTCGCCATACGCCCTGACGGCTTCTGTAGACAATCGCTTCAGCATCCACGTTCGGGTCTAACCGAATCCCATCGGAGAGATCATCAAAAGGCCGTGCCTCAGAATAATCTCTAAGCCGCAACGCGTTATGAACGAACTTCGAACGCTGATTCGGATCTTTAAAAACCGCAGTCGTGTAAACGATTTTTTCTGATTCCTCAACGAACATAATTTTATCTAACGAAGAGACCTCGAAAAGCTGGCAAAATGAACGATCGAACTGGCCCATGTTAGAGACCATATGGTTTTCAAGAGAGACTAAATCGTCTGCTAAATCATCAAGGGTCTGCATCAGTGTTTCTCCTGCGTGTCAAAAGCTATGCTCTCAGCAATTATTTTTTCCCATATAGGAATAACGCGCTCAGCCCGCACGGTCATGCTGCGTAGCGACTCCATCGAAGATTCCATTGTTGTAGAAATTGCTTTCTTCTCGGTCTCAGTCAGTTCCCTAACCCCTCTAATAGTCCCTACATGAACACTCAGATAATCGGCAAACATCTCGACGCAATGCGAAGGAACATAATCCCCCGCTTCGTAGCGCATGTAAGTACTCCATTCGAGTCTTAGCTGGCCAGCGACTTCAACTGTTGTTCTTTCATCAGCTAATCTCTTCTGACGTAGTAGACCCCCGATTTTGGTAGTCGGATGCAAATTTTCTGTTGACATATTTTTTCCCCCAATATGACTTCTTTGTGACATCATGACATATCTCGACTTTGTTGTGCGGCGTTTTTTTGAGCCAATGCCTCACCCGCATCATAATATTTTGTTGTGGTCGTGTAATTGAGATGCCCCATCAACCACATAAGCTCTGAATCTTCGTAAGCATCGTCTCCCAAAAGCCGAGCCAAATTAGTTGCGAAACTATGGCGCAACTGATGAGGAGTAAAAGGCAGCGCAGTGCGATACCGATAAGCGTTCCCGAACAGATAAGAAATCTGTCGGGGAGTCGGCCCTTCATTCCTAAGCGAGTTCGCACCCAAATGCGGAACAAACGAAACTGAAGAACTCGATGACCAATTACTTGGGTTATAATTTTTTTGGCAATGACGCTCGATTGCTTCAATCCACCAATTTAAAAACTCGGTAGCCCGAAACCCCTTAGCATCATGATCCCTCGCGAGTTTTCTCGCAGGAACCTGATATTGATGCTCCCGAATATTAATGCCAGCTCGCGTTCGCTTACGCTCAAAAGTCATCGTCGGCTCACCATGATCATCGATGCCCAAAGCATCGCAACGCAACCCTGCCATCTCCGCACGGCGTAACCCCATCCACCAACCCAAGCCCAAACAGATCCTCAAAGAATCACCCAGATCAGTGTCTAAAGCGTGCTCATAGAAGACCTCTAAAGAAACCGGCTTCGGTTTCGAAAGTTTCGTCGGGACCGGCTGCGCACCTCTCAAAGGATTCTTTCCCAAGTCCTTAAAATCGTCCATCCATTCAAAGAAACTTTTCAATACATAGAACTCTCTTCGCTGCGTTGAATCGGAAGGAGGAGAATTCCTGCCACTCCTTCGATGCCGACTACGTTGAAAGAAATTGTACGGCTCCAACCTGTTAGGAAATAGAGGATCAACCCCATTAGCTGAAGCCCACTTTTCCCATTGCAAAAGCACAGTCCGATAAGCCGTAAGAGAGGTCTTCGAACGCTGCCGAGCCACTCTACTTTCATCCATGTACTCGCCAAATAAGTCGCCAAAAGACGCCTTTTTAGTGATCATAACTTTTCCCGCTTTCCCGATGATTTACTGAAAAAACATCAAAAACGATCAAAGTAAAGCGCTGGGGTGACCGAGGGGAATTGAACCCCCGACCTCTCACCGACTCATCCCAAGACCGAAATTTAATGTGAAAATAAATTTACCACAGAAATAGTTGTGCTTGCAAGCATTGGGATGAGTCGGCTTGTTCGGCGGCTCCCGCCGCCTAAGGATTGTTCGAGTACAATCAGCTCAGCTTTGCCTGGCTACCAGCTCAGGGAGTGCTTCGTTTTTCGATAATCTGATTCGCTTCATGTCTTGTTTCAACACGTAGGAGTTGAAACATTTGTTGAACGCCGTCAGGTTCTTTCTCAGGGACCTTTGTTTGTTCTTGTCATGATCAGAGTTTTGTTTAATCATCCAGTGACGTAAAACGTTTCTTGGGTCTTCTGGGTTTTCGTTTCCATTTATTAAGCCAGCTAAAAAACCGTCTACTACGTCATCGCCGTGTAGTTGGCTGGCTAGGTAGATTGCGACTGCCCATGATGTCGTTCCTGTCGAAGGGTTGCCGAAAGGTATCGCGTCTTGAGCGATGTAGCTTTTTATTACGGCATCGACTGCTTCAGTTTCATGCAGTTTGATCCATTTATTCATTTGGCTTTTGGTGATCTGCTTGTGATGTTTTATGCCAGCGAGTGATCCTTCTTTTTCTATGGAGCACATGGTGGCCATCAGGTAAGCTAAAACTTTTTGGCGACGTTCGGAACCCAAATTTGCATGAGCTAAAAACTGATGCATCTTTCGTGGGATTCCATCGTCGATTGTTATGTAAGCTTTTTCTGAAAGGCCTCGGGCCACTAAAGCGTTTTTGATTGTCACTCCGCTTTCGATGACTGCCATGAGGCGATGTTGACCGTCGATCAAAACGTCGTTTTTGTTGAACCTCACTGCGTCAGCATTAGCGACCCAGTTCTGTTCCTTTAAGTCGATAGCTAGTTTCCTAACTTTCGCTTTGGATGGTTTCCTGTTGGCAATGTTTTTCATGAGCCATTGCGAAGCAACTTCAGGAGTTATGTCAGTGGTCTCGTATGAAATAATATTGTTTTCTTGAACTATCATGTTTCCCTTTGTTTGTTTGTTCCTTAGGTCTGAGGACCTGGAGGAGGTTCTGAGTTCCATTCGAAGTTCGATGGATGCAATTCGAAACTTGTGTCGCGGAGCGGCAGGCGTAGCACGTTGTCAGGCAGCGATGCAATGATCTGTGGAGAGCCGGTACTGAGGTCTGCCCACAGTAGAGCCGCCTCTTCGGCTAGATCAGTCAAATGGGCATACGCTTGAGCCTGCTGAATCGCTAGGTCGCCTAGCTTCACCGCGACTTCTTTGGAGATCATGCTGCAACCCAGCGGGCGGGAAAAGTCCCGCTAGGTCGCAACTCGTCCATGACTGCTCGACACGTCTTCGGATCGCAGCAGTGGGCGTGAACTTTTTTCCCTGAGTAAGTTATGTGTTGCTCGGTTTCTTCTTGCGGGCTGAAAGCTGTTGAGCACACTCCGCATAAAGAAATGTTCTGTAGCCGTTGTGCAGCAGCGTGCTCAGCCCGGCGGTACAGATTGTTTTTTTGTAGCTCTCGTTCCGAAACTTTTTTCCAGTATCTACGAGCTATGAGATGGGCGAGAGCTATTGGTGCGGAGACAACCATTAACCAGAAATAGAGCACGACAATGAGTTCCATTAGTAGCCCCGCGCTTTCATGAACTCATTTTTCGTCAGGCACTGAAATTCGGATCCGCGTCCTTGGCTGACGGCAACCTGGGTCGGTGTCTTACGTCGAGGACGACCCCTCGGGTTATCGTAAAATTTTCCTTGTCGCCGACGCTGGACCATAAAAGCTGCGTGCGCCGATTTGCACAAATTGCATCGACAATCTTCTTCCCAACGTGTCTGGGTACCATGGCCAGCGTTCATATGTTCCCTTTCCCTAACCGAACTATAGCGTGATGTCACGTTACGTGTCCACTATGCTTTTCGCATGTTGGGATTTTTGTTGTGGGCCTTAATCGATTTCGCTGGGGTTCAAGCTGAACCTCCAGCGGAAACACATATCAGCGCGGTGGTCTGTAATTACTTCTCACAAGACTGCTCCAGTGCCCTCCGCATAGTTGAGTGCGAATCGCAATTCAACCAGTTCGCATTCAATGGATTCGACAACGGCATTTTCCAATTAAATGAGTTTTGGCAACGAGAATCTATGGGCGAAGAACGTTGGGCTAACCGATTCGACCTGAATGTAAATATTTCATGGGCGTACTCGCTCTGGTCAGAGTTCGGATGGCGACTTTGGGCCTGTCGCGTAGTGTTGTGAGCTGAGATTCGAAGTGATCCTCAATGGGTCAGGTTTTCCACCGAACAGATGCCAAGTGAGTAACGCCCAGACCAGTCCCAACAGTGTCCTCCTTCGAGGATCAGCTATTTGCCTAGCGAAGTAGGCACTCATAGTTTGATGTTCACTAAGCACTGCCCATAGGTCATAGCCGACGACTACGGCTGTAGTAGCCGCCCATCCAGCAGCGCCAGTATTTGAGCGTCTCATAATCCTTTAGGAGCGTTGTCCCAAAAATAAAAGAACCCCACCTCGAAAGAGATGGGGTTCAGTGCAAAAGCCGTAGGAGGTTATCTTGCGCCTCCTACGTTAGCGGGTCAATCGAGAGATGGCCCATCAACCTCTACTGCTTCAGCGTCAAGAACGCAGATCTTGCCATCAGAACCATCAGAGTTGCGGAAATGCTGATTCAGGATGTGTTTCATTGTCCATGCGTTCATAGGTTCGCCATTCTCGTAAACAATGAACGTGTATTTCTTGTAGATGCTCATGATCCCTCTTCGGTGTTCATTAATGCTCCAGCAGCATCACCGTTAGCTAAAGCTATCTTCCACACTTCTTCAGCAGTCAATACGTCGCCACCGGCATTAGCTATCGGATACATCGAAAGAATCGACTCCATCGACTCGCCTATTAGGCACATTTCAACAATGTTGCCTTTTACACTTTCTCGAACGTGAATGCTCATGATGCCTCCTTAGCCTGGCCTACTGATAGTAGCAGTTCAAGCGCCAGTTCTCTAGAACTAATCAGCTTCAAGTCAATCTGCTCCAAGAGAATCTTATTATGCTTTTTGAGCGCCTTATTTTCTCGCAA
>Ga0308009_10002112_pt1 | contig 10524 bp, 5 predicted proteins | sample Neamet127_FD_203134 | JGI IMG/M metagenome (GOLD analysis project Ga0308009, IMG submission 203134) | Marine microbial communities from water near the shore, Antarctic Ocean - #127 | ecosystem: Environmental > Aquatic > Marine > Unclassified | place: Southern Ocean | collected 2014-07-24
GACGAGGCACTGGCGGGTTATTTTCCGGCATCCACGTAATCGCGGCCCATGGTTCGTTTGGTTTCAAAACGTGGGTTGGTGCAAAATAGCTTCACCTCATGGGCCTGCATCCGGGTGACAATGCCTCCTTTTCGAACAACCGTTTTTTCGTCGCCGTAAAGCAGGTGAAGCGTGCGGCCGTTCAATCCCTCCAGTTTGGTGACATCGACTCCCAGATGTCGGTGATCGTCTTCGTTGACCAGGATCAAGAGATAATCGGCTTGGTTGCTTTTTAGTGTGCCCCGAACACCAATCCCCGGTGCATCAAAAAGATCGTCGATGACTGCCACTTCAATGGTCTGATCGGCGCCCACCAAAAGCGGTTCGAGTTCGCCTAACTCGGCGGTCAGGGCGTAGAGGGATTCCCGAAACAGGGGATCGTCGATGGTTTGTGTTCCCCAGTAGAAGATGCCACGGGCACCGTGCGCGATGGCGTCATAGGCCATGAATCTTGACTGGTGATAGCTCGGATAAAGACGCTTGCGCCCGGCCTTGGCCTTGTGCCATGAGAACCCCTGGAGAACCATCCAGACCGGCTTGCCGCGACCGATTGCATCCCAACGATCCACCAATCGCCCGATACTTTGCAGATCGGTGCCGGCTTTTCGAACGGCGTAGTAATCGCAGCCGGTGATGTCGATGGAGTCGATGTAATCCCGAACGTATTTCACGTCGCTGTCAGCGGCTTCGTTTACCCAGAAAGGCAGGTTTCGTTCGTCCAACTCCTGGACGAGCCGTATGCCTTCGTTCATCTTTGTGATGACTTTATCTCCCTCTTTTTTTGCATAATTTACAGCCTTGGGTATCTGGTTGTTCCAATCTTCGCGGGTGAAGCCGGCGCGCTCCTTGAGGAAGCTGTACGCGGTAAATGTCCAAACAATTTCGTCCGGACCTTCCCAAACTGCCAAGGCAGGGTGGTTCCGCAGAGTCTCGATTTGTTTCCGCAACCCCGGTGTAGCCCCCTGCTGGACGCTGAGCGGCACCCAGCCCATCATTCCCTGCGCGTGTGCAGAGTCGAGAGAGGCTCGGTTGCTGCATCGGACAAGGTTGATGCCACTTTCAGCCATTCTTTGAAGCTTTTCCTTTTCGCCAGGGAACTCATAGAAACCAATCGGGAAACGCAGCCTGCCGTTGTGGTCTGACAGGATACCGGGGTGTCTCGACTTTTGTTCAACGGTCAAGATTTGTACCCCGCGTTTGGCGGCGACGGAGACTTCGCCCCCTCCGGCCAAGGTCAAAGTTTCGGTGCCCGTCCTCGTCCCGAAATCGGTTCGCCGCGCCAGCACACGGTTGCCCAGACGCAGGCCGGACACGACTGGGCCGGGCTTTGAGGGCACGTCAAACTGGACCGGCACTCCACGGTCGATGAAGCCGCTGTACTGCAAACTTTCACGGTATACTTCATGAACCAGCTGGATTTCTGTTGCCAACTCTCTGCCGGTACACCAGAGGAAAAACGTGTCGTGCCCGCGCAATAGCATGTGCCAAAGCAGTTCCTGATAGTTTTGCCTGCTAAACTGCTCCACGGACGGGTCGGGATTGTCCGGGGGCGCTGTGGTGTGCCAGTGGACAAAGGGAATGATCGGTGTCTGCTGTGAGGTATGTTGGCCCGCATTCGAGGTGACCAGCAGCATGTTGTAAAACCAGCGATAATCCTTGGGTTCAAAGTCGTACCAACCGAAAGTGGGGTACCACGTGTAAACCACCGGCATCGCGAACGTGTATCCGCAGTGTTCAAACTCATGGTTCCACTCGCGATATCGAGCACGTTGATCCAGAAGTGCCGGTGCATTTGGAGTTTCGCGTTCGAAGTAGTCGTACCAGTACCGGTAGCCGTTGTGGGGATTCACGGCGTAGTTGCCGACAAGCGCTTCCGGGAAATAACGGGTGACATTGTCGCCGAATGCAATCCGTTGAAGCTTGCTTCGAATCGCTCGCAGTTTGGCCTGGAATTTACGGAAATCATCGATACCCGGCACGTGTTCGCGACAACGGTGGCAGCGCTTGGAACTGGCCCAGGCGTCGTTCCACTCGATGGGGCCGTCGATCTCCCAGTCCGCGAAGATGAAATCCACATCAACCCCGGCAGACTTGTATTGCTTCAGAAACGATTCGACGCGTTGCCGGATGATCGGGATCCGATGCTCGATTGCAAAGGGACAGCCCATCGTGCCGCCAAACGAGGTCTCGGCAAAAGGCCTGCCGTCGGCATCAATGTGCTGCGTCTTTTCAGTGCCATCAAAAAAGGAGTAAAGGCATCCCGTTGCATGGACGGAAACCATCCTGCCCAAGCGCTGCTGCATGTCGCCGATTCGCAACCCTTCTTTCAGTGACGCCTCAAATGAACCGTGGTTCCAGTTTACCGAATAGCCGATGCCCCGCTTGGCCAAGTCGTTCAACACCTTTTCCGCTTGGCCATCCGGCAGGGAGGAGAGTGAACCGCTTATCGGCAGCACGAAAAGTGGCAGTCGACCGTTTATAGTCGTCTCAATTGGTTTGGTGTTTTCGAGAACGGCTCGAAGGTTGTCTGGCAACTCTTTTAAGGATTGAGCCATAGCCGCTTGGCCAAGCGCTAAAAAAAGAGGCAAAAGAAAAAGCCGGGTCATCGGCGGGAGCATCCCGTGCACCCTCGGACTGGTCAACCTTTTCGCCCGGATTTCCTTACGGGTCGGTTTGGCCAATAGGCGAGGCAAACAGCTGTGTGGGTACAGGGTGGTAACCATGCAAAAAAACCTCATTTTTTGCGTGCATTTGAGGCATGGCGTGCTAGAACCCCCCACGACCTATGAGCAACCCTATCGCCCGAATGAATGGCGGATTCCCCTTAGTGGGCCGCTTGGCATTGTCCGCAATTGCCGCAGTGGCTGTGACGACCCAAGCGGTGGAATTCGAGAACGACGTGGTTGAGGGCAACCTCGACACGACACTGAGCTACGGAGCTTCCTTTCGCACATCAGCTGCGGAGCCTGGCAACATCGGCATTGCCAATGGCGGTACGCGCTACTCCGTCAACGGCGACGACGCCAATCTCAACTACGGCACCGGCCTGTTCTCGCATGTGGCCAAGGGCACGCACGATCTGGAGTTGGACTTCAAGAAATTGCAGAACGTGAGCCTGTTCCTGCGCGGCACATACTTTGTCGACTTCGAGAACATCCGAGGCGACAGCCCGTTGAGCGATGCGGCCAAGCGCGAGGTCGGCCGCGACATGGAGTTGCTCGACGCTTACATCTCGTACGATCTCCCGATCTCCATACCGGTGAACATTCGTCTGGGCAACCAGGTGCTGAGTTGGGGCGAAAGCACGTTCATCCAGAACGGCATCAATGTCATCAACCCGATCGATGTGACCAAGTTCCGCATCCCCGGTTCGGAGCTGCGTGAGGCGTTGCGACCGGTGCCGCTTCTATCAGTGTCCCTTCAGGCAACTGACAACCTGACACTGGAGGGCTTTTACCAGTTCAAGCAGGAGGAGATGGAGATCGACCCCGCCGGCAGTTACTTCAGCACAAAGGATTTTGTCGGGCCGGGCGGTCAGTACGCCATGCTTGGTTTCGGGAGTACGGGTCAGCCCAACATGGAGAGTTTCATGGACAATCCGCTTTTCGGTTTGCTTGATGGAGAACCGGCCAGTGTGCCGACTGTTTCAAACCCGAGATTCAACCCGGCCCTGGCACCTAGCGCCGCGAATGCGCCGTTCCTTCCCGCGGGCGCAGCTGCGATTCCCCGTGGGCAAACTAACCGGGCCAGCGACAGCGGGCAGTTCGGTCTGGCTGCACGCTATTTCGCTGAGGGGCTCAATGACACGGAATTTGGCTTTTACTTCATCAATTATCACAGCCGCCTGCCGGTGATAAGCGCCATGACCGGGCGCAACATTCCGGGTGAGTTACAGTTGACGGTTGATGCTCTAACGGCCGGCATTGGCCAGCTTGATGGCGGTTTGGCTCAGGTAGCTGGTGGGTTAACCCAGGCCGAGGCTGGTTTGGCTCAAGTGAACGGTGCCATCGCCCAACTCGAGGCGGCGGATCCCAACAGCCCTGCTTTGGTCGGGTTAAAAACGCAACAGGCAACCATCGTTGGCCAGAAGGCAGGGCTTTTGGCCCAGCAGACGAATCTAACCGCTCAACGTGCTGGTTACGTCCAGAACAGGGATGGCCTCAAAGCTAATATCCCGAAACTTGCGGGGCTTTACCCTGGTACAGCACGGTACATATTCGAATATCCGGAAGACATCCAACTGTTCGGAGTGAGTTTCAACACGGAGATCGGCGCCACTGGTATCTCACTGCAGGGGGAAGTGTCGTACCGGCGTGATGTGCCGCTGCAGGTGGATGACATCGAGTTGCTAGTTGCCGGCCTCACTCCGTTCAGCCCGGCACTGGGCAATATCGGTCTGATTCCGGTGGTCGACACCAATGGTGACGGCGTGCCGGACATGGGTAACCCTGCTTGGCAGGGTCGTAGCATGACGCAGCTCGGGGCGCAGGATTTCAACAGCTACGTCCAAGGCTACCGCCGGTTTGAAGTCTGGCAACCGCAGTTTACGGTGACCAAACTTTTCGGCCCCACGCTTGGTGCTTCGCAATGGGTGCTTGTTGGTGAAGCTGCCGCAACGGTGGTTCCGGATTTGCCGAGCAAGGATGTGCTGCGTTTTGACGGTCCCGGCACGGCACTCAGTGGTGATCCGTTAGCCCCAGCGATTCTTGCTGGCCAAGGGCATGCACCGTATTCCGAATCGGCCGATGCGTTCGCGGATGACTTCTCCTGGGGTTACAGATTGGCTGCGCGCATCGATTACATGGACGTAATCGGTGGTGTGAACCTGTCCCCGGCGATTGTTTTTGCGCACGACGTTGACGGCAATACGCCGCTGCCGCTGGGTAACTTCTTGCACGACCGCCAGAGCGTGACCGTGGGATTGACCGCCACATATCAAAACTCATGGCAAGGTACGCTTAAGTACACCGAATTTCTCGGCAACGAGGACTACAACCTCATGTACGACCGCGACTTTCTGCAGGCGATGGTTCAATACTCGTTCTAACCCAAACTAATTTTAACAATGAAAAGTAACACTGGTTTTTATCTGATCACAGCCGCGGCACTGGCTGTGGGCGTGACTACAGCAACGGCTCAAAGTGTGGCCGACCTGGGCAAAAGCCTGACGCCGCTTGGAGCCGAGAAGGCCGGCAACGCCGCCGGCACCATCCCAGCATGGGAGGGGGGCATCACGCAGCCGCCGGCTGGCTACAAGTCAGGCGATCATCATCCGGACCCGTTTGCCGATGACAAGCCAAGCGCAACCATCAACGCGGCCAACGCCGAGCAATACGCCGACAACCTGACCGAGGGTCACAAGGCGCTTCTTGCCAGGTACGCCTCCACTTACAAGATGCCGGTGTACCCCACCCGCCGCAGCGCCTCCGCGCCGCAGGATATTTATGATGCCACCAAGGCCAACGGCGGATCCGCCAAGCTGGCGGACGGCGGCAATGGTGTGGCCGGTGCTTCCCGTGGGGCTCCGTTTCCGCTTCCGAAAAATGGGCAGGAAGTGATCTGGAATCATCTGCTGCGCTACCGCGGCCTCGGCGGGTTGCGCAAGGTCGGGCAGGTTGCCCCGACTCGCACAGGCGACTACACACTGGTTCAGCTAGAGGAAAAATTTCTGTGGAACTACCACCAACTCGGTGCCGCCACGGAGAGCGTCGACAATGTGATGGCCTACTTTGAGCAAAAAGTCACCGCGCCCGCTCGCTTGGCCGGGACAATCCTGATGGTGCACGAGACGCTTGACCAAGTGAAGGAGTCGCGCCGCGCCTGGGTGTACAACACCGGCCAGCGCCGCGTGCGCCGCGCGCCGCAGGTCGCTTACGATAACCCTGGCACGGCGTCGGACGGCATGCGCACCAGCGATCAGCTCGACATGTTCAACGGCGGGATCGACCGTTACGACTGGAAACTCGTTGGCAAACGGGAGGTCTATGTGCCATACAATTCCTACAAGCTGCATAGCGACAGCCTGAAGGTGGCCGACATCGTCACGCCGATGCACATCAACCAGGAGCACTCCCGCTACGAGTTGCACCGCGTCTGGGTGGTCGAGGCCACTCTCAAGGAGGGCAAGCGCCACATTTATGCCAAGCGCCGCTTTTACGTGGACGAGGACAGTTGGGGCGTGCTGGTCGTGGATCAGTACGACAACCGGGGTCGTCTGTGGCGCGTGTCTGAGGGGCATGGCATCAACTACTACGACATCCTCAGTTTCTGGAGCACGCTTGAAGTGCACATGGATCTTTTGTCCGGGCGCTATCTCGCGTACGGCTTGGACAATGAAAACGAGATGTACGACTTCTCGTACCAGTCCAAGCCGGGTGACTACACGCCAGCTGCGTTGCGCCGGCGCGGTCGCCGTTAATAAACCAATTGATTGGTGAGTAAAATCCCCAACCAACCCAACCAACCCGAAGACGGGCCGGGGTTCGCCCCGGCCCGTTCTTTTTTTGGCTACTGCACTCCAAACTGGATTTCGGCTTGGCCAAGCGGCTGGGTTGCGGTGCTCCTCTTGTGCACCGGCTTGGCCAAGCCGGCCGCGCAGCCAGTCGATGGCAATGCCATCCCGGCACGCTTGGCCAAGCGCTCGCTGTTGCTGGACGTGCACGGCCGGGGCGAACGTGTCTTGGCCGTCGGTGAGCGCGGCCATATTTTGCTATCGACCGACGGCGGAAAAAACTGGCGACAGGTCGCCGCGCCCACCCGCCGCACGCTCACCGGCGTGTTTCTCATTGACGACCAGACTGCCTGGGCGGTCGGCCATCAGTCTGTGATTTTAAAATCCGGCGACGGTGGCGAAAAATGGGCCAAGGCCAACGCCGAAAATGACCCCGAGACAGCCTACCTCGACATTCTTTTTCTCGACGCCAAGACCGGTTTCATCGTTGGTTCGTATGGCAAGTTTCTCTCGACCAGCGACGGCGGCAAAACGTGGACCGAGGCGAAGCAGGACGACGACCCGCACTTCAGCCACATCATCACAGCGCCGGACGGCGGCCTGTGGTTGACCGGTGAGTTTGGCACCGTACGGCGTAGCGGCGACCGGGCCAGGCGCTGGGAACCGCTGGCGACGCCGTATGAAGGCACGTTCTTCGGCACGCTGCCCTTGGCCAAGGGCGGTGCGGTGGTGTTCGGTTTGCGCGGCAACATCTTTCGCAGCGAAGACGGAAAGGCGTGGAAACAGGTCGAGTCGCCAACGCAGTCGCTATTACACGGCGGCTTGGCCTTGGCCGATGGCCGATTTGTGCTCAGTGCCTCCGCCGGTCAACTACTGCTCAGCTCCGATGAAGGGCGCACATTCCGTCCGGTCGAATGGCCGGGCGCGGCCACGGCGACAAGCCTTTGGCAGGCGAGCGACGGGGCCGTGTTGCTGACGAGCGACAAGGGCGTGCACCGGCTCGAGCTAACTGATTTCAAAACGGAGGGGGCGAAATGAGCGAGGCCGGTTTTGCGGCGCGGGTGGAGCAGTGGGTATTCGGGCACCGCAAATTGTTGCTGACGGTTTTTCTTTTGGCGACGGCTGTGCTGTTCGGGTTTGCCACGCAGACGAAGATCGACGCCGGCTTTGAGAAACAACTTCCGCAGGGGCATCCGTACATCGGGACATTCACAAAATACCAGTCGCAGTTCGGTGGCGCCAACCGCGTGATGATCGCGCTCATGGCGCGGGACGGCGATATTTTCACGCCGGAATATTTTGAGAAACTTGAGGCCGTGACGCAGGAAATGTACGGCATGCCGGGTGTCGATCAGTCGAGTGTCACGTCGCTTTTCACGCCGAACGTCCGGTTCACGGAGGTGGTCGATGACGGCTTCACCGGCGGGAACGTTGTGCCGTCCGATTTCACGCCGACTCCCGGGGGCTTGGCCAAGGTGCGGGAGAACGCGCTCAAGTCGAACTACATGGGCCGGCTAGTGACCGACTCGTTCAACGGCTCTATGGTGATGGTCAATCTGCTCGACATTGACCCCGACACCGGCGAGCGGCTCGACACCTTCGCCGTGGCCAACCGACTGGAGGAACTGCGCATAACGCACGAGTCGGACGCTGTCAGCGTGCACATCATCGGCTTCTCCAAGGTTATGGGCGATGTTCGGGACGGGGCGCTCAACGTGGTGTTTTTCTTTGGCGTGACGGTGGTGCTGACTTCGCTGCTGGTTTGGCTCTACGCGCAGTCCTTTTGGTTTGCGGCGCTGCCGCTTGGCTGCTCGATCTCGGCAGTGGCGTGGCAGCTTGGCCTGTTGAACCGGCTTGGCTACGGCATTGACCCGATGTCGATCCTCGTGCCGTTTCTCATTTTTGCGATCGGCGTGAGCCACGGCGTGCAGATGGTGCGGGCGTTTCGCGCCGAGCTGTTTGCGGGCAGCGACTCGCTCGAGGCCGCGCGCAGTGCATTCCGGCAACTGCTCGTGCCGGGCAGCGTGGCGTTGATCACGGACACGATTGGATTTGTCACCATCCTGCTCATCCCGGTGCCGACGATTCGTGAGTTGGCCATCGCCGCGAGCATCGGTGTGGCGGCGATTATCCTGACTAATCTGCTGCTGTTGCCGTTGCTGTTATCGTACCAGAAACCCCGTGCCGGATACCGCGAGAGCGTGGCTAGGCGCAAATTGTGGACGGGTAAAATCTGGCATGCAGTATCGTATTTATCCGGGCCAAAAGTGTCGGTCGCGCTGGTTGCCGTTTGCGCCGTGATATTTGGGCTTGGCTTTTCGAAGGCCATGCGTGTGGAGGTGGGCGACCTGCACGAGGGCGTGCCGGAGTTGCGGCCGGACTCGCCTTACAATCTCGACAGCGCGATGATCACCGACAATTTCAACCTTGGTGTCGATGTTTTCATCGCGTTCACCGAGACGGTAAAGGACGGCTCGGTGGACTACGCGGTGATGGAGTTGCTCGACCGTTTCGAGTGGCACTTGGCCAACGTCGAGGGAGTGAAAAATGTCATGGGCTTGGCTGGCATCGCGCGCACGATCAATTCCGGCTACAGCGAGGGCAGTTTTAAGTGGCGCGTGTTGCCGCACAACCGCGCCATGTTGGCGCAGGCGGTCGGGCGCGTGGAGACTTCGACTGGCCTGACCAACCTCGACGGCAGCGTGTTGCCGGTGATGGTGTTTCTCGAGGATCACAAGGCGGACACGCTGCGCCGCGTCGTCGCTGCCGTGAAGGGGTTCGATGAAAAGCACGGAACTAAAAAAACGCGATTCCGCCTGGCCGGCGGCAACGCCGGCGTGATGGCGGCGACCAACGAGGTGGTCGATGCGGCGCAGTTCCCGATTGTGATTTATGTGTACGTCGCGGTGGCGCTGCTGTGCTTTGCCAGCTACCGCTCAATCAAGGCGGTCGTGTGTATCGTGCTGCCGTTGGCGCTTGTGTCGGTGTTGGCGCACAGCCTGATGCACGCGCTGGAGATCGGACTGAAAACTTCGACGCTACCGGTGGTCGCGCTGGGTGTCGGCGAGGGCGTGGACTACGGGATTTATCTGTTCAGCTGCTTCGTGGCGCAGCGGCGCAAAGGGCTTTCGTTTACCGAGTCGATGGATGCCGCGATGACACAGGTCGGCAGCGCGGTGGTATTCACCGGCTTGACGCTTTCCATCGGGGTCGGCACGTGGGCATTCTCGGCGCTGCAGTTTCAGGCCGACATGGGCATCCTGCTGATGTTCATGTTTTTGATGAACATGGTTTTCGCAATCCTCCTGCTGCCAGCGATCGCGCGGCTGCTCTTTCGCTCATAGCGGCTTCATTCGTTCCTCGACGAATTTCCGGATCACCGCCACCTCGGTTTCGCCTTGGATGGTGTGCTCCTTCTCGAACACCTCCCACTGCATGCGGATGCCGCCGGCCTGCAGTTGTTCCATCTGCGCTTTGGTCTTTGCGAACGGCAGAAGCGGATCGGCGGTACCATGCGTGATGAGAAACGACTGCTCCTTGGCTACGGGCGATTGCCCGGCGACGAGTTGCTCCGGCTCATGCGCGTAGCCACTGATGCCAACCAGACCAGCGAACCGGTGCGGATAGTGAACACCCACCTCGAGCGTCATCAGGCAACCTTGCGAAAACCCGAACAGGAACGTCTGCTCCGTGGCGAAGCCGCCATCGCGCTGCCGGTCGAGCAGGTCGGACAACAAGCCTCGGCTGCGCTCCACACCGGCACTTGGCTTCAGGATATCGTACCACGAAAAGCCGCCGTAATAGTCGTCCGGCGCATTGACGAGCAGGGTGTTGAGCCTTGGGTTGTTCAGCGCGCGGGGCAGCCAGCGGAAGCCCTCCATGCTGTCGCCCAGCCCGTGTAGCACCAACATCAGCCATTTGGAGTCCGCCTCGGCGGCGGGAATGAGTTCCGTGTTAAGCACGGCGGCAGTGTAGCGAGCCGGCGACGCGAGCCAAGGCGGGAAAAAACTTAAGTTTTTCCAGCTCATGCCGAC
>Ga0308009_10002115_pt1 | contig 10516 bp, 9 predicted proteins | sample Neamet127_FD_203134 | JGI IMG/M metagenome (GOLD analysis project Ga0308009, IMG submission 203134) | Marine microbial communities from water near the shore, Antarctic Ocean - #127 | ecosystem: Environmental > Aquatic > Marine > Unclassified | place: Southern Ocean | collected 2014-07-24
GATTTCCATCGCGCGGCCACCCAGCACGTAGCTGGGGCGCACCACCAGCGGATACCCCAGCGCCGCGGCTTTTTCCAGCGCTTCGGGCTCGGTGCGGGCCGTGGCATTGGGCGGCTGGCGCAGCTTGAGCTCATGCAGCAGTTTCTGGAAGCGCTCGCGGTCTTCAGCCGCGTCGATCATGTCGGGCGAGGTGCCAATGATGGGCACGCCGTTTTTCTCAAGGTCCAGCGCCAGCTTCAAGGGCGTCTGGCCGCCATATTGCACGATCACGCCGAGCGGCTTTTCTTTGTCCACAATTTCAAGCACGTCTTCCAGGGTCAGCGGCTCGAAGTAGAGGCGGTCGCTGGTGTCGTAGTCTGTAGAGACCGTCTCTGGGTTGCAGTTGACCATGATGGTCTCGTAGCCGTCCTCGCGCATCGCCAGCGCGGCATGCACGCAGCAGTAGTCGAACTCAATGCCTTGGCCAATGCGGTTCGGGCCACCACCCAGCACCATGATTTTTTTGTTGGCTGTAGGCGCGGCTTCACACTCGCTGCCCTCGGCCTCGTAGGTCGAGTACATGTAGGCGGTGTTGGTGGCGAACTCGGCCGCGCAGGTGTCCACACGTTTGTAGACCGGGCGCACACCCAGCGCCACACGTCGTTCGCGGATGGCAGTGTCAGTGATCTTGAGCTGCTTGGCCAGCCGGCGGTCGGAAAAACCCTTTTGCTTGAGCGCGCGCAGCGTGGCAGCGTCGATCTTGTCCAGCGAAGTGCTTTCCAGCTCCAGCTCAATCTTGACGATCTGCTCGATCTGCACCAGAAACCAGGGGTCGATCTTGGTCAGCGCAAAAACTTCATCCACGCTCATGCCGAGCGCAAATGCGTCACCCACATACCAGATGCGGTCCGGGCCGGGCGCGCCGAGCTCTTTCTCGAGCACCTCGCGGTCCTGGGTTTTTTCGTTCATGCCGTCCACGCCGACTTCCAGACCGCGCAAGGCTTTCTGGAAAGACTCCTGGAAGGTGCGGCCCATGGCCATGACCTCGCCGACCGATTTCATTTGCGTGGTCAGGCGGGAATCGGCGGTCGGAAATTTTTCAAACGCGAAACGCGGAATCTTGGTGACCACGTAGTCGATGCTGGGCTCGAAACTTGCTGGGGTTGCACCACCGGTGATCTCGTTGCGCAACTCGTCCAGCGTGTAGCCGACCGCCAGCTTGGCCGCGACCTTGGCAATTGGAAAGCCCGTAGCCTTGGAGGCCAGCGCCGAGGAACGCGAGACACGTGGGTTCATCTCAATCACCACCATGCGACCATCGGCGGGGTTAATCGAGAACTGCACGTTGGAGCCGCCGGTGTCGACGCCGATCTCGCGCAGCACGGCCAGCGAGGCATTGCGCAGGATCTGGTATTCCTTGTCGGTCAGGGTCTGGGCCGGCGCAACCGTGATCGAGTCGCCGGTGTGCACACCCATGGGGTCCAGGTTTTCAATCGAGCAGACGATGATGCAGTTATCGGCCTTGTCGCGCACCACTTCCATCTCGTACTCTTTCCAGCCGAGCAGCGATTCCTCGATCAGAAGCTCGTTGGTCGGCGAGGCTTCCAGGCCGCGCTTGCAGATGACTTCAAACTCTTCCGAGTTGTAGGCGATGCCGCCACCGGTGCCACCCAGCGTGAAGCTGGGGCGAATCACGGTCGGAAAACCCAGCGTCTTTTGCACGGTCCAGGCTTCATCCATGCTGTGGGCAATGCCCGAGCGCGCAGAGCCCAGGCCGATTTTGGTCATCGCGTCCTTGAACTTCAGGCGGTCCTCGGCCTTGTCAATCGCTTCGGGCGTGGCGCCTATCAGCTCGACCTTGTACTTGTCGAGCACGCCGTTGTGCCAGAGATCGAGCGCGCAGTTCAGCGCGGTCTGCCCGCCCATGGTCGGCAGGATGGCGTCAGGCCGCTCCCTGGCGATGATTTTCTCGACCGTTTGCCAGGTGATGGGCTCAATGTAGGTGACGTCGGCCGTGGCCGGGTCGGTCATGATGGTCGCCGGGTTGCTGTTGATCAGGATGACCTTGTAGCCTTCCTCGCGCAGCGCCTTGCAGGCCTGCACGCCGGAATAGTCGAACTCGCAGGCCTGGCCGATGATGATGGGGCCGGCGCCGATGATGAGGACGCTTTTGATGTCTGTGCGTTTAGGCATTTCTTATTTTTCCTTGGTGAAACCGATGCGCCTGCGAACGTAAGCGCCTGGCGCCGGCTCATCCATCAGTTCATGGATGGCATCGAACACCATCCGGAAGTTGTCATCGTATTTTTTTTCCAGCGCGTTGAGCTTGCGCTTGAGGTCAACGTGTTCTGCCAGCATGCTGCGCAGCTTGACGAAGGTACGCATGATTTCGATATTCACCGCGACCGCGCGCTCACTTTTGAGCACGCTGGACAGCATGGCCACGCCCTGTTCGGTGAAGGCATAGGGCGCGTACTTCACGTTCCCGCCCCTCTTCAAGATCACAGTTTGTGATCTTGAAGACCCTTTCTCTCCAGCGGGCACTGCGTTCAAGATCACAATTTGTGATTTCAAGCGCTCTACTTCATCCCAGCTTAGCTGGAACATGAAATCACCCGGGAAACGCGTGAGGTTGCGCTGAACAGCCTGGTTGAGCACTCGGGTTTCCACCTCGTAAAGCACGGCAAGTTGGGGGCCCAGCAGCACCCGCTGACCACGCACGACCAGCACCTGAAATTCGATGATCTCAAGGCTCGGAAGAACATTGGTTTGAGCCGACCCTGCGTCAGGCATGCTTCTTCTCCTGAGCGCGCTCCATCAGCGCGGTGAAACGGTCAAACAAATACGAAATATCGTGCGGGCCCGGTGAGGCTTCCGGGTGGCCCTGGAAGCAGAAGGCCGGCTTGTCGGTGCGGGCCATACCCTGCAGCGTGCCGTCAAACAGGCTGATGTGTGTGGGGCGCAGATTCGCCGGCAGGGTTTTCTCGTCCACCGCAAAACCGTGGTTCTGGCTGGTGATGCTGACGCGGCCGTTGTCGAGGTCCTTGACGGGATGATTGGCACCGTGATGGCCAAACTTCATCTTGAAGGTCTTGGCGCCGGAAGCCAGCGCCATGATCTGGTGGCCCAGGCAGATGCCAAAGGTTGGGATGCCGGTTTCTATCAGTTCCCGCACTGCGGCGATTGCGTAGTCACAAGGTTGCGGATCACCGGGCCCATTGGCCAGAAAGATGCCATCGGGCTTGAGTTTGAGCACATCGGCGGCGGGCGTCTGCGCTGGTACCACCGTGATGCGCGCACCGCGCTCGGCCATCATGCGCAGGATGTTTTTCTTGACGCCGTAGTCGAAGGCCACGACATGGAATTTGGGCGTGATCTGCACGCCATAACCCGCGCCCAGTTTCCATTCGGTCTGCGTCCACTCGTAGGTCTGCTTGACCGACACCACCTTGGCCAGGTCAAGACCGGCCATGTTCGGCGCGGCCTTTGCAGCAGCTACAGCCTTGTCTTTCGCGGCCTGGGTGATTTCCTCGCCCGCAGCCAGCGCCAGGATGCAACCGTTTTGAGCGCCCTGCGTGCGCAGATGACGCGTCAATTGACGTGTATCCAGGCCGGCGATCGCGACCGTATTTTCCCGAACCAGGTACTCGCTCAGGGTCATGTCCATGCGGAAGTTCGAGGCCAGTAGCGGCAGGTCCTTGATGATCAGGCCGGCGGCATGAACCTTCTCGGCTTCAACGTCTTCAGCATTGATGCCGTAGTTGCCGATGTGCGGATAGGTCAGCGTGACGATCTGCTGGCAATAACTTGGGTCGGTCAGGATTTCCTGGTAGCCGGTCATCGCGGTGTTGAACACCACCTCACCGACGGTGGAGCCTGGGGCCCCGATGGAATTGCCCAGAAAGACGGTGCCGTCTGCGAGCGCCAGGATGGCGTGCGGGTTTCTTCCTGATTTTCCCTGTAGAGACAAAAGCACTGGGTTCTCCGAATGGGTTACGGTTCGCCCAAGCGTGCACAAGAAACGTCTCGGTAAGACTCTTGCGGGTTGCTTTTGTGAGGGGGTTGGCTTGGTATGCGCTGGGCGAAGCTGTGTTTTGAAAAGCCACTGATTATATAACGCCCCCACGGTCGCGCACTTCGTGTCGCTCCCTGCCCCCCGAGGGGGCCGCTGCGCCTGCGGGCCGGCAAAGCCGGACCCGCGGCCCCGGCTGGTAGGGACAGCCCCCGCGCCTTCCGCCCCCTCTCCCTCTCCCTTTGGGAGAGGGTTGGGGTGAGGGCCGGCTGGCGGCCCCTGCTGGTTTAAGAGCCCAACAGGGTCAGTCGCCTTCGATGCTTACCTAGGCAGCGAGCTCGCGTGCAGACAGATCGCCGCTGCCGCCGCGACGTTAAGCGATTCTTCGCCGCCGGGCTGGTCTATGCGCACCTTGAGGCTGGCCCGCGCCATCAGCTCGGCGCAGACGCCCTGCCCTTCGTGCCCCATGGCCCAGGCACAGGGCGTGGGCAGGGCTTGCTGATGCAAAAAGCTGCCGTGGTGAGAACTCGTCACGATGATCGGCACCGCCAGGGCGTCCAGCGCGTCGGGCGCCAAGCCTTCAAGCAGTTGCAGGCCAAAATGCGCGCCCATGCCGGCGCGCAGCACCTTGGGCGACCACAAGGCCGCCGTGCCCTTGAGCGCCAGCACCTGGATAAAACCGAAGGCCGCTGCGCTGCGCAGCATGGAGCCGACATTGCCGGCGTCCTGCACCCGGTCCAGGATCAGCGAGGCGGCACCCGGCGACAGCGTTGGCGGCACAGGCAGCGCCATTACAAAACCCATGCGGGCCGGCGACTCAAGCCCACTGATGTCGGCCATCAATGCGTCAGGAATCACTATGGTTTTGATAGCTGCTTGCGCCCATTCGGCGGGGGCTAGAGGCCAAAAAGACTCACAAAAAACGCCTACAGCGGGTTTCAGGCCCTTGGCCATTGCAGCGCGGCACAGGTGGTCACCTTCGAGCCAGACGCGGCCCTGCTTGCGGTAGGCGGTGTTGTCCTGCGAGAGCTTGCGCAAGTCCTTGAGCAGCGTGTTGTCACGCGAGGTCACCAGCACCGGTGCGCCGGCGCTCAACGCAAGACCTCGGCGACAGGGCTGAAGGAGCGCCGGTGCTGCGGGCAGGCGCCATGTTCGCGCAGGGCCGCCAGGTGCTCGGCCGTACCGTAGCCCTTGTGGCCGGCGAAGCCGTATTGCGGGTACTCAAGATGGAACTGCTCGCACCAGCGGTCGCGGTGCACCTTGGCGAGGATAGAGGCCGCAGAGATCGCCGGAACCAAGGCGTCACCCTTGACGATGGCCTCCGCGAGGATGCTCAGCGTCGGCAGGCGGTTGCCGTCCACCAGCACCTTGACGGGTTTGAGGCGCAGGCCTTCGACCGCGCGCCGCATCGCGAGCATGGTGGCCTGCAGGATGTTCAGACTGTCAATTTCTTCCACCGTCGCCATGGCAATCGAACAGCACAGCGCCTTCGCGCGGATCTCGTCATAAAGCTTCTCGCGGCGCAGTGCAGTCAGCACCTTGGAGTCGGCCAGGCCCTTGATCGGCTGGAGGTCATCCAGGATCACCGCTGCGGCCACCACCGGGCCGGCCAGCGGCCCACGGCCAGCCTCGTCCACGCCAGCCCACAGGCCTGGCGTGTCCCAGGACAGCATGACTTGTTCAGCCTGCAAGAATGTTCTGGATCGCATCGGTGGCTATTTTCGCGGTATCGCGCTGCAATTCCTCATGCAGCTTTGTAAATCGTTGTTCAAGCGCGTGGATTTTTTCGGGTGCGGAGATTTTCGCATCCAGCCACTGCAACACGCCAGCCGCCAGGGCTTGCGGGGTGGCAACCTCCTGCAGCAATTCGGGCACCACAAAATCGCGGCACAGGATGTTGGGCAGACCGACCCAGGGCTGCAGCTTCTTGCGCCGCATGATCTGCCAGGACAGCCAGTTCATGTTGTAGGCGATCACCATGGGGCGCTTGTAGAGTGCCGCTTCCAGCGTCGCCGTACCGCTGGCAATCAGGGTCACATCGCAGGCGGCCAGCACCGTGTGGGATTGCCCCAAAATAATCTGTACATGGCCCAGCATGCCAGCAGACTGGGCGGCTTGCTCGATCTGACTGCGCAGCGCGGGAATCGCAGGTACTATGATTTTGATAGCTGTGTGTGCACGTCTTACATGGGCTGCGGCCTGAAAGAACCGATCTGCCAAGTACTGAATTTCAGAACTCCGGCTGCCCGGCAACAGCGCCAGCACCAGATCGGCGGACTGCAGGCCAAGTGTTTTACGTGCGGCTGCTTTGTCCGCCTGCATGGGGATCACACTTGCCAGCGGATGCCCGACATAGGTGGCGGCGATGCCGTGCTTCGCCAGCAGCGCCGGCTCGAAAGGGAAAATGCACAAAACGTGATCCACACTGCGGCGGATTTTTTCCACCCTGTCGGCGCGCCAGGCCCAGACCGATGGGCTCACAAAATGAACTGTCTTGATGCCTGCCCCCTTGAGGTCGGCCTCAAGGTCGAGGTTGAAATCGGGTGCGTCGACACCTATGAACACGTTGGGCCGCACGGCCAGCAGTTTCTGTCGGAGCTGCCTCCGGATGCCGACGATCTCTCGGTAGTGCCGCAGGACTTCGACATAACCGCGCACTGCCAGCTTCTCACTGGGCCACCAAGCCTCAAAGCCGCGCCGCGTCATTTGTGAGCCACCAATGCCGCCGGCACGCAAGTCCGGCCAGCGTGCGCGAAAGCCGTCGAGCAAGAGGCCTGCAAGCAGGTCGCCAGAGGTCTCGCCAGCCACCATGGCAAACGAAGGGGCCTTGAAGGTGCCAGCCCCTCCACGGACCGGCAGAGCGCTGGGTGCGCCTGGCATCAGGACCTAACGCACAATGCCGCGCTGCGGCGAGGTGGCTTCCAGAAAGCCCAGCATCATCTGCACGTCGGTTTCGGCTTCGGGATGTTGGGCCGTCAGCGTGGCGATACGCGCCCTCGCCTGCTCCAGCGTCAGATCTTCGCGGTAAAGCGCCTTGTGCATGCCCTTGACGGCGGCGATCCGGTCAGCGGAAAAGCCGCGGCGACGCAGACCCTCGAAGTTCATGGATCGCGCTGCGGCCGGCTGGCCCTGGCTCATCACGAACGGCGGCAAATCGGCAAACAGCAGCGAACACATGGCCGTCATGCTGTGCGCGCCCAGCCGCACAAACTGGTGCACGACAGTGAAGCCACCCAGGATCACCCAGTCACCCACAAACACATGGCCGGCAAGCTGCGCGTTGTTGGCGAAGATGGTGTGGTTGCCGACATCGCAGTCATGCGCCAGATGGACATAAGCCATGATCCAGTTGTCGTTACCCACACGGGTCACGCCACTGCCACCGGGCGAGCCGATGTTGAAAGTGCAGAACTCGCGCACGGTGTTGCGGTCGCCGATCACCAGCTCGCAGGGCTCGCCCGCGTACTTCTTGTCCTGCGGAATCGCGCCCAGGGAATTGAACTGGAAAATGCGGTTGTCGCGCCCGATGGTGGTGTGTCCCTCAATCACACAATGCGCGCCAATCGACGTGCCGGCGTCTATGCGAACATGCGGGCCGATCACGGTGTAGGGACCGACGCTGACGCTGCTGTCGAGTTGCGCAGCGGAATCGACCAGCGCGGTGGAATGAATGCCTGTCACGAAGCCCTTTCGCTGACTGGATCAGGCGATGGTGCGCATGGTGCACATCAGTTCGGCTTCGCAGGCCATGTTGTCGTCCACGCGGGCCACGCCCTTGAACTTGAACACACCGGCCTTGAGCCGCTCCAGCGTCACTTCCATGATCAGCTGATCGCCCGGCTCCACCGGCCGCTTGAAACGCGCGCCATCAATGCCGGCAAAGTAATACACGGTCTTTTCGTCGGGCGTGATGCCCTGCATGTCAAAAGCCAGCAAAGCGGCGGCCTGCGCCATCGCTTCGAGCATCAGCACACCCGGCATCACCGGCCGGTGCGGAAAATGACCGGTAAAAAACGGCTCGTTCATCGTGACGTTTTTCAGCGCCTTGATGCGTTTACCCTTCTCGAGTTCGAGCACCCGGTCCACCAGCAGAAACGGGTAACGGTGCGGCAACTGCTTGAGGATTTGGTGGATGTCCATCATGATTTTTCTGGGTTCTTTCGAGAGGCGGTATCTGTGGTTTGCTCCAGCACCTTGATGCGTTCACGCAAACCGTGAAGCTGCTTGAGCGTGGCGGCATTTTTTTCCCAGCTCGCATTGTCGTCGATGGGAAACAGCCCGGTGTAATGCCCCGGCTTGCGGATGGACCGCGTGACCACCGAAGCCGCCGAGACATGCACGTGGTCAGCCAGGCTCAGATGACCCAGCACCACCGCGCCGCCGCCTACCGTGCAGTGCGCGCCTATGCTGGCGCTGCCGGCCACACCGACGCAGCCGGCCAGCGCCGAATGCCGGCCGATGTGGACGTTGTGTCCGATCTGGATCAGGTTGTCGAGCTTGACGCCGTCCTCAATCACCGTGTCCTGAAGTGCACCCCGGTCGATGCAGGTGTTGGCGCCAATTTCGACGTCGTCGCCGATGCGCACCGCGCCGAGCTGCTCGATTTTTACCCAGGCGCCTTCATGCGGCGCAAAGCCGAAACCGTCGGCGCCTATCACCGCGCCGGGATGCACAATGCAGCGGTCGCCAATCACGCAACCATCATTGACCGTCACCCGTGAAGACAGCCGTGTGTCTGTGCCGATCCGCACGTCATCGCCAATCACGCTGTGCGCGCCAATGTGCACACCTGGACCTAACACCGCACGCGCTCCGATGCAGGCAAACGCGCCCACGAAAACCCCTGGTGAAAGCGCAGCCAAAGGATCAATGACAGCGCTGGGATGAACGCCCACACGGCCGGGTTGCTCGTGTTGTTTTTTCCAAAACTGGGTGATGCGGGCGAAATAGAGATAGGGATCACTGACGACGATACAAGCACCGCGCTGGGTCGCCGCCTGCTCCGCCTGGGGGCTCACCACGACGCAAGCTGCTGCCGACTGGCTAAGCTTGCCCTGGTACTTGATGTGGCTCAGAAAGGTCAACTCGGCGGGGCCTGCGGACTCAAGTGGCGCGAGCCGATCGATCAAGAGCTCGGGGTCGCCCACCAATCTGGCATCGAACTCACCGGCCAGCGATGCGACGATATCCCCGAGTCTGAGCGTCACACCTGGCCTGTGCCTGAACGCTTACCTGGCGGCGTTGAGCGCCTTGATGACCTTGTCTGTGATGTCATGCTTGGGGCTGGCATAAACCGCTTCCTGCAGGACCAGGTCATATTTTTCGGTCTCGGCAACCGTTTTGACCACCTTGTTCGCGCGTTCGATGACCTGCTGCAACTCTTCGTTCTTGCGTGCATTGAGGTCTTCCTGAAATTCGCGACGTTTGCGCTGAAAGTCCCGATCCTGATCAACCAGTTGCTTCTGGCGGGTGGCACGCTGGCTCTCGGACAGGGTGGGCGCTTCGCGCTCGAACTTGTCGGCCAGCGTTTTAAGCTGGGTACCCAGGTCGCCGAGTTCTTTTTCGCGCTTGCCGAATTCCTGTTCCAGCTTGGCCTGGGCCGTCTTGGCGCTGTTGGCCTCACGGAAAATGCGATCAATGTTGACAATGCCGATCTTGAACTCCTGGGCACCCGCTGCGCAGGTGACCAGGGCCATCAGCGCGGCCAGAAATAATTTGGATGAAAAATACTTCATTAGAACGATGTACCAATTTGGAATTGCAATCTCTGGATTCTATCTGTTGGCTTCTTGCTTAGCGGATTGGCAATCGCCAGGCGCAAAGGCCCCAACGGGGAAATCCAGCTGATGCCGACACCCACCGACGAACGCAAGTCACCCAGGCTGTATTTTTGATTTTCACCAAACACATTACCGGCGTCCACGAAACCAAAAAGCCGCAGGGTACGGTCATTCCCGGCACCCGGGAACGGCGCCAGGATTTCGGCGTTGAGCGTGATCTTCTTGGGACCGCCGACGCGTGAATTGTCCCGCCTATCGATGGGGCCCAGCGTGCCGGGTTCGAAGCCGCGCACCGAACCCAAGCCGCCCGAGTAGGAATTCTTGAACACCGGAAAAGGCTGACCATTCAGACCTTTACCCCAACCCAACTCCCCGTTCAGGGCGATGGTGAACTGCTTGTTCAGCGGAATGTACTTTTGCACTTGGTAGTTGGCGCGCAGGAAACGTGCATCGCCCGCCACACCCCAGTCGCCATAAGTCCGCTGGAAAGTACCCCGGCTCGGAACCAGCGCGCTGTCCCGGTCATCCCGCGACCAGCCCACCGTCAACGGAACTGTATTGCTCTTGGCACCAAAGGTACGTATGTAATCTTGATACACCACAGGAAGGACGCGACCAGAAATATCGATTTGCTCCAGTCCAGCCCCGAAATACACGGTATCAAGTTCACTAAAAGGCACACCGAAACGCACACTGCCACCTGTGGTCTTGAGCGCGTAATTGCCACCCTGGCTGGCATAAGGCC
>Ga0308009_10002117_pt1 | contig 10507 bp, 9 predicted proteins | sample Neamet127_FD_203134 | JGI IMG/M metagenome (GOLD analysis project Ga0308009, IMG submission 203134) | Marine microbial communities from water near the shore, Antarctic Ocean - #127 | ecosystem: Environmental > Aquatic > Marine > Unclassified | place: Southern Ocean | collected 2014-07-24
TTCATGGGTATGCCCATGGCTTGGAATTCAGCGTTCCGGTAGCCCATGCCCGCCGCTAGCACATACCCGCCCTCGGACATCCAATCCAGTGTCACGGCCTGTTCGGCGACGGCGATCGGATTCAACATCGACAATAAAAGAATACCGGTGCCCAAGCGCATGCCTTCGGCGTTCGCCGACAACCGCGCCAGTAATTCATGGGGTTGGAACATGCGCATGGGATGAGTGAGAAAATGTTGCGGAACCCAGATCGATTCGAAACCGTTGGCGCGTGCTATGCGCACTTGTTCGGACATATTGGCGATGGCCTGGCCCATATCCTGGTCAGCGTTGAATTGCGGGGACACGAAAAATCCGAATTTCATGACGGTTCTCCTAAAGGGATGTTCCAATTTCGAAACGAAAAACGGCGGGAAACAATAATGCTTCCCGCCGTCTTCAAACCCAAATCGATGGGTTGGATCAATCCATCGGCAGACCCGGGTGGACATTACGCGAACTGGCGATGTCAAGGAAACCGGATTTCAAGGCCGGCATGCCGTTTTCAGCGATCAACTCCGGCGTCCAGCCCCCATTGTGGTGAACCATGCGGATCGGCCGCGGTTGGCTATACAGTGACAATTCGCCGGCGCGTTGGTGGAAAATCTGACCGTTGACGTAATCGGCGCCTTCGGATGCCAGGAACGTGATCAGGGGCGCGATGGCGTCGGCGCGGCTGCGGGTCAGGCGTTCTTCGCGAACGCGGGCTTGTTCTGCGTCTTTCGGCGTCGGCACGGAACGGGTCATGCGCGTATCCGCCGACGGGCAGATCGTGTTGCAGGTAATGCCCTTGTTGCCGTTCTCCATCGCGATGATGCGTCCCATCGCGGCGATGCCCATCTTGGCGGCACCGTAGTTCGCCTGACCGATATTGCCTAGCAAACCCGATGTGGAGCTGCACATGATGATGCGGCCATATTCCTGTTCACGGAACAAATTAATGGCAGTCCGCACGACATTGTAGTGGCCGGTCAGGTGGACGTCGAGAACGTCCTGCCAGTCGTCTGGGGACATTTTGTGGAACATGCGGTCGCGCAAAATACCGGCGGGGTTGAAGATAATGTGCAAGCCGCCCAATTCGTCGCGCGCCTGTTGCACCATGCCAAGACAGTCTTCGTAGCTGGTGACTGATCCAAAATTCGCCGAGGCTTCACCACCGGCGGCTTTGATTTCATTGGCGATAGCAACTGCGGGGCCTTCGTCTCCACCTTCACCGCCACCGCCAACGCCGGGATCGTTCACCAAAACCTTTGCACCGTTTGCGGCGAACATTTTCGCGACTTCGGCACCAACGCCCCGACCGCCGCCCGTGACCATCGCCACGCGACCATCCAACATACCCATATTATTCACTCCTGATGTTCTTGAATTTATCTAATAATTACTGTGGCGCGCAGCACAATTGAAGTCAACACCGGACCCCTGATGGGGTCGCTGATTTGTATGGACGAATCGAGGTATCTAGCCGCTGTCTGGCGACAACCTAACGGCGTAGTCTGGTGACGAGAACCTCCAGGACATGGTGATCATGCGGTCTTCTTCAGCTAACCCGACCAGTCGTTTTTGAAGACCTCTTGTGGCACGACCGACAATAAGGTTTCCTCTGTCGCTGTCGCGATATCTTGCGGCGCGCCCAGAATGTCCCAGACCGACTCCGCCCCATCGATGATCTCGGCGCAAGGTTCATAAAGATGGACTCGCGCGGTGGCGTCCAGCTGCTTTTCCAGATGGTCGAGAACAAGGCCAAGTTTCGCAAGTTAATCCCCATCTTGCCCGATATTAGGTCGCCAGCGCGCAATGAATGACATAGGGGCGCGTTCCCCGACCAATTGCCGCATCAATTGCTTCAAGGCCGCGGTTAACTCTTTTTCATTCATAACGGTGACATAGGCGCGGGTGTTGGCGGCGTCCTGCGTGGCATCGGCAGCCTCGACCGCAAGAGGGTACAACAGATCAATCCTTGCGAGCACCGCAGAGGCTGAAAAGTATGCGCCAGTCATCGTCCTTAAGGTGGAAACCCAAAAACAGCAAATGGCGAAGGCTGATGAGCCTTACGACAAAGGCGACTAAGAGACTGCGAAGCAGCCGCTGGCCCTACTGGTTGAGACGGGACACCCCAAGCCATTAAATTTTACTGGGATGATGTATAAAAATGGAACCGATTATTGCACAGACTTGTCCATTGCCTGTAAATATTTTGAGAAGGCCGCGCTAAAGAATTATGCCGCCGCGCAAGGCCCCTGAAAGGACGCCATGTTAAACGGTGACTACCAGTGTTAAGCATTTGGGAAAAGTCTACTTACGTTAATACCGGTGTGGTGGATATTTAGGAGACCGAAATGGGGCGGAAGATTTTACTGATCACCACGGATCAGCAGCGCTATGACGCGTTGGGATGTAATGGCGGGGCTGTGGCGCGGACGCCGGCGATTGATCGTTTGGCGGCGTCGGGGTTGAATTTTCATCAGGCGCGGAACCAGAACACGGTGTGCATGCCGGAACGCGCCACTATCCTGACGGGGCAATACATCAACACCCACGGCGTCACCTCAAACGGCATTCCCTTGCCCGTGGACGCTCCCAATCTGGCGGCCTATCTGAACGATAACGGGTATCGCACCGCATTGTTGGGCAAGGCGCATTTCGAACCGGCCTCGCACACCGAATATTTTGAAAATTGGGCGGCAACGAAGGGCGAGACCGGGCCGCATCGCGGGTTCGACCGGATGGAGCTGTGCGGTCATACGGGGCGACCAGGGCGCAGCCTGACCCATTACCCGCGCTGGTTGCGGGATAATTTTCCGGGCGATGTCGATGGCTTTCATGAATACACTGCGAATAACGGGCCCAGCGGGCGTGGTGGCGGCGATAGTTTGGCTCCGCAGGTCTGGCACAACCCGATCCCGCGCGGCCATTACCATACCGACTGGACGGCGGACCGCACCATCGCGTTTCTGGACTCCCTGGGTTCGGATGAAGATTGGTTCGTATGGATGAGCTTCCCCGATCCGCACCACCCGTGGGACCCGCCGCAAAGCGAGCTTGATCGCGTGGATTGGCGTGACCTGGACTTGCCGCCGGGGTATCCGGGGTCGCCCGAGCGCACGGCGGATATCCTGCGCGACAAGCCGCGTCACTGGCTGGAATGGTTTGAAGGGCGCGGGCAGTTCAATTTTGAAGTGCCCGCAGACCTGGTGCCCGCGCAATTGACGGCGGACCAAATTCGTGAAGTCAACGCTATGGTACATGTGGAAAACGAATTGATCGACGAGGCGGTGGACCGGGTCATGGGCCATATCGATGGGCTCGGCTGGGGTGAGGACACGGATGTCTTCTATACTACTGATCACGGTGAACTTCAGGGCGATTTCGGGATGTTGTTCAAGGGGCCCTACCATGTCGAAGGCCTGATGCATCTGCCGTTTATCTGGCGTCCGGCGCCTTCAGCAGGGGTGACGCCGGCGGAGATTGACGCGCCGGTAGGGCATGTGGATTTGGCGCCGACGATCTGCGCCACCGCCGGATTGGTGGTTCCCGAGTGGATGCAGGGCGCACCGCTGCCGACCAGCGTTGAAGATGGGAAAGGCCGCGAGCGTACCATCACCGAATGGCAGGATGGGTATGCGGGCAATGATATCGTCATGCGCACCCTCTACCGCGACGGCTATATCTGTACCGCGTATGAAAAGACGAACTATTACGATGACGGCGTGGGCGAGTTGTACAATCTGGCCGAAGATCCAGCGCAGTGGCGCAATCTGTGGGACGACCTGGCACAACAATCCCTGAAATCGGATTTAATCGCCGATCTCTACGACAATTTGCCGGAAGGCCGAGACGAACCTTTAGAGAAAGTGGCGCAAGTTTAAGGGTTCACCTTGATGACCCGGCCCAGATCCTTCGGCAAGGGCAGGGCGGCGTGGGCGTCGCGGACTTGGCGAATCCAGTCCAGCATGTCGTCGGGCATGGGCGCTACCTTGCGTATGGACATGTCGATATGCAACGAGATGAACTCGGCGGTGGCGGCCAGATACCCGTCGGTTTCGTGGAACATCTCAAGCCAGAAATGCACCCGTTTGGCGTCGCACTGGATGACCTGGGCGGTGAAGCGCAGCGGGTCGCCCTCCAGGACTTCCTGACGATAGGTAATGTGAATGTCACCGACGAAGGTCGCGGAATTGGTCCGGGCCTTGTATTCGGGGGTTAGCCCCAGATAGTCAGTCAACACGTCGGAGGCCTGATCGAAGGCGAGCAGGTAATAGGCCAAATTCATGTGGCCGTTATGGTCGATCCATTCGGGCTTGACGATGGTTCCCGGCAATGCGGCGGGGACGGGAATGGGCGTGGTGCGGATTTTGGATTTGGGAATGTCGAGAAGGGTGGTCACAAAACTACCTGTACTTGGGGGAGGAATTGAATTCGGGGCGGGAAGCTACCAAGCCGAGCCGCTTATTTCAATTCGCCAGAATCATATCGGCGGCTTTTTCCGCGATCATGATCGTCGGCGCGTTGGTGTTGCCGCAGATCACATTGGGCATAACCGACGCATCGACCACGCGCAGGCCTTCCATGCCATGCACCGCCAGGCTGGGATCGACCACCGCCTTCGGGTCAACGCCCATTTTGCAGGTGCCCGCCGGATGCCAGTTGGAGGCGCCGGTGCGCCGGGCGTATTCCAGGAAAGCATCGTCGTCTTGTGCGTCGGGTCCGGGGCCCATTTCGAAGTCGAAATAGGGCTTCATGGCGGGCGCCTCCATCATACGGCGCGCCATCCACATACCGGCGATTGAGGTCTTTCGGTCGCCTTCGGTCGCCAACATGTTGTGCCAGATCGCCGGGTGCGCATGGGGGTCAGTTGATTTCGCATGGACATGGCCGCGCCCGTCCAGGCGTAACATGGTCACTCCGATGGTGACGCCGGGTTCCCGGTCCAGCTTGCGATCCTCGACGGCCTGGTAGGTCGCGGGCAGGATTTGGAACTGCACATCGGGAGACGCTAATTCGGGCCGGGTGCGCACAAAGGCGCCGATGGGTAGTGTCGGCAGGGACAGCACTCCCTTGCGTCCGACGATGTATTTCAAGCCCTCGCCCAAGGCGCGCAATCCGCGCACCCGATCGTTGAAGGTCAGCGCATTCTTGACGCGCCAGCGCATACGAACAACGAAATGGTCCTGTAAATTTTCGCCGACGCCGGGCAGCGCGTGGGTGAGTGGAATGCCAAGTTTGGCGAGATGCTCCGGGTCGCCAACGCCGGACAACTCCAACAATTGCGGAGAGGCGAAGGCACCGCCGGACAGGATGACGGCGCGCGCGGCGCGGGCTTCACGGGCACCGCCGTTTTGTTCAAAGGCCACGCCTGCCGCGCGTTTGCCGTCAAAGAGGACGCGTGTGGCGATGGCGTTGGCTTCGATGTCGAGATTGGAACGACTACGCGCCGGTTTCAAATAGGCGACGGAGGTGCTGCTGCGCCGACCGTTGCGGATCGTAGCTTGATGGTACCCGATGCCTTCCTGGACACGACCATTGATATCTTCGTTATAGGGGATACCGATTTCCTGGCCTGCGGCGATCATGGCCTCGCAGATGACGCTGCGTTCGCCCACATCCGACACGCTCAACGGGCCGCCGACGCCGTGGATGTCGCTTTCGCCGCGCTGGTTGTCCTCGGCGCGTTTGAAATAGGGCAGGACTTCGTCATACGACCAGCCCCGGCATCCCATTTGCGCCCACATGTCGAAATCCTCGACCTGGCCGCGCACATAGACCATCCCATTGATCGAACTCGATCCGCCGATCACCTTGCCGCGCGGCAGGAAGTATTTCTGGCCATAGAGATATTCTTCGGGCTCGGATTCTAGGCACCAGTTGACGTCGGGGTTGGAGACATTCTTGCCATAACCCAGCGGCACGTGAATCCAGGGGTTTCGGTCTTCGGGACCCGCTTCCAACAACAAGACCTTGTTCGCGGACGATGCGCTCAAACGGTTGGCGAGGACACAGCCCGCCGACCCGGCACCGACAATGATATAATCGTAATCCATTGGGTAGACCCTCAGTCCGGAATCTCAATATCAAGCAGCGGCGCATGTTGTTGCGCGCCGTAAATATCGGTGTCGCCGGGGTCGCCGGATTTATACAACCGGGGCACGGTGATCTTGATGGCGTAGGCGACGTCATAAGGAATGATCGACACCTCGTTATCGGACACGCCGTAGAGTTGCGCTATCAATCCTGGCTGCAAGACGCCGCTGTCGCGGACATGGATGTAGGTTTCCTCGGTTTCGAACATGAGGTCGAGTGTGCACAGTAACGCGCCCGCGTTTTTGGAGCGCAGGACGCTTGTCAATTCAGCTAAAGTCGCCATTATTTTAACACCTTACACTGACACATATTCGATTGGAAACGGCTCCAATGGATCGTCAATTTCCATGCGGTGCCAAATATTGAACTGGTATGTCATGCCGACGGGCATATCGGATGGCGAAAACGGGATCGCCAGATTTCCAGAAATGCATTTGCGGCCTGGAAAGTCCGTGTGCAACAATGCATAGCGCGCCTTGGCCATGATGGCTTTGCTGGTGTCTGCGTCGCTGGCCAGGACATCGACCAGAAGGCCGATTTCATGGCCGTTGAAATCCTGCACGGGTTCGCGCGGGCCCATGGTCGCGTTCTTCCCGTAAACGCGGACGTTGAGCCGGTAGGAGTCCTTGGCGACGCCCAGATTCTGGGCTTCCAGCGCGACGCGTTCGTGACAGGATTCGATGAAGTCGTCGATCACTGAAATCAGGATCGGGTCACGGACCCCGGCGATGAAGACCGTGCGGTATCCCGATTCCTTCACGCCTTCCAGCTTCACCGTATAAGCGGCGGACGGTTCAAACTGGCTGCCGCTGACTTTGACGATTCGCTCGTCGAGTTGTTCGTAAACGGAATCAATCGTGACCAGTGTACCGTCTGGTTCCTCCAGACGATACGGGCTGGGATTTTCATACAAGGTGTGGGCGGCGATGCGCATACGCGTACAGCGCTTGTCCGGATGGCCCGGTTCGACCAGGAAATGATCGTCGCGTAACGTGCCGATCACACAATCTTGCCCCGGTCGCGGCGTCGTTACTTGCCCTGCGCATTCGATGATTTTCGACAGATGCCACGATAAGCCCGCATGGGCGCCGCGCATCAGGGGAATGGCGGAATAGATCGAGGCGTCGGTCGCACGACCCGCCAGCACCACTTGGGCGCCGCCTTTCAGGGCGGCTTGAAAAGGCTCGACCCCCATCATGGCAACGACCCGTTCGCTTTGGTCGATTTCATCGTCGGTGAGTTCCGCGATGGGACCCAGGGATTCGATCTTGCCGTCGGCGAGTTTGGCCTTCAGATATTCGGCGGATTGTTCGGAATGTATTAGCGCCATGTCGAAATGCAAATTTTTCTCAGTGGCGATTTCTTCGACCACTTCGCGCACCAGCGCCAATTGCGGTTCGCTGCCGCCCCCGCCCGCCGATCCAATCAACATGGGAATTTTCTTGTCGACGGCGGCTTCGAGCATCAGCGACAAGTCGCGCTTCAACGCTTGCCGGGACACGAAAGGAACGCCTTCGCCCAGATAATGCGGCCCGGGGTCCATGGAGCCGCTATCGGCGGCGATGAAGTCTAAATTTTGTTCAAGGCCCCGCTGAAACGCTTTTTCGGTATAGCCATATCCCAGCATTCCCGTCGTCGCCATCATCCGTATTTCTGGCATTTTCATCCCCTGCTGTTATCCCGAGACACGGTAGCCCAGGAATTTCGGGTTGACCAGTCTAACCAAAGCAAGGCTAACCAAATCTGGGCGAATCGGTTCCGGTCGGATAAGCTGCCGTTCGGACGAATTCAGGGGGACAAGGGACATGATGGAATCGGCGTTTAAGGAATTGATGGACATTCGGGGCCTGGGTGCGCCCGACGACGATGAGGTAGAGATCACCGGCGCGGACCCGGTGTTTTCCAGTAAGTTCAAGATTGGGGAAACTTGCGCCACGGTGCTGGCGGGGATTGGCGTTGCGGTAACCGACATCGTGGAGGAACGGTTAGGCAGTCGCCAGAAAGTTTCCGTCGATGTGCGGCGTGCGGCGGCGGCGTTGCGCAGCACGTCGTATCTGTACACCCAGGGCGCGGGCGGGGCGTTTGCGCCGATGCCGTCCAACCCGGACATGGAACACATGCGCACCATCACCCAGCCCTGGCCCGCCAAGGATGGCCGTTGGTTTCTGCCGCATTTCAATCTGGATCATTTGCGCGACCGGGTGCTGGGCGTTTTAAAATGCGACGCGACGTCGGACTCCGTGCGCGACGCGGTTGCGCGATGGGACGCGTTGGAGCTGGAAGCCGCCATTGCCGAGGCGCGGGCGTGCGGTGCCATGGTGCGGACCAATTCGGAATGGCTCGACCACCCCCATGGCGAGGGATTGGCGTCCAAGCCGTTGGTTGAAATCACTAAGATCGGCGACAGCGACCCGGAACCTTTTACCAAATACAGCTCGCCCTTGGCGGGTGTCCGGGTGCTAGATTTGACGCGCATCCTCGCGGGTCCTATCGCCGCGCGAACCTTGGCGGAAAATGGCGCGGATGTATTGATGGTGACCGCCGAAGGCCTGCCGCAGGTTATGGAACATGTGATGGACACCAGCCATGGTAAGCGCAGCACTTATCTGAACCTGACGGATGCGGCGGATGCGGAGACGTTGAAAAACCTGGCGCGCGGCGCGGATGTGTTCTCGCAAGGCTATCGACCGGGCGTCATGGCCGGGCATGGTTTTGGGCCCGAAGAATTGGCCGCACTACGGCCCGGAATCATCTATCTGTCGATCAGTTGTTATGGCGCGGAAGGCCCCTTTAAAGATCGCGCCGGGTGGGAGCAATTGGGGCAGACCGTCACGGGTATTTGTCATGATGGCGGCGACAATGGGCCCGCCCTGCTGCCCGCGTCGGCCTGTGATTATACGACCGGATATCTGGGCGCCTACGGTGTGTTGTTGGCGTTGGCGCGGCGTGCGCGCGATGGCGGCAGCTATCATGTGAAAGTGTCGCTATGCCAATCTGGTATGTACATTTACCGTAACGGCAAGACGAATTTTCGGGAACCGGACATGGATTTGTCGCGCGCTGAAATCGCCGCGATGCACACGCAGTCTGACACGGGGCATGGCGCGATCCGGCATTTGGCGCCGGTGTTGCAGCTGTCCCAAACCCAACCGAAATGGCACCGGCCAACGCCGGTGCTGGGGTCAGATGCAGCGGCGTGGTTGGAGTTGGATTTATGATGGCGACATTATCGTTGGAAGACCGCGAGGCCATTTACACCATGTTGAAGCGTTACCTGTGGTGCATGGACACGACCCACATCGACGGCGTGGTGGAAACATTTACGCTGGACGGTGAGGTCAAAGATGTGACCGGCAAGCGTTGGGATGCGGCAGCGGGGGGCGCGCGCGGGTTTGCCACGCATTTCCTGACCTTGCCCGACCGCCCGGACGCGCAGCATTGGGTCCAGCACATGTTTGTGGAAGACGCGGGGGATGGCGGGGCTGGCGACGCGTGGCGGGTCGTGTCCTACTGGGCGTCGCTGGCCTGGGCGCTCGGCAGCGATGAAAAATTCGTTCGGCTGTTGGGCAGCTATCGCGACACCTGCGTGAAGGTGGACGGCATCTGGCTGATTCGGGAGAAAATTATCGATCCGTGGAGTGGCGCCGGCGTGCCTGCTGGCGGCGCCTTCGCGCTTTGAGGATTGGAAACAAACATGACGAATTTGAAGATCGGGCAAGCGCCCCGGCGTCGTGAAGACACGCGGTTTCTGACCGGTTCGGGCCGGTATATCGACGACCTTGCGTTTGATGGCCTGGTCTATGCGGTTGTGGTGCGCTCCACTCACGGCCATGCCCGTATTAACGCCGTCGACATCAGCGACGCGATGAAGGCGCCGGGCGTCTTGGCAGTGCTGACCGGGGTGGATCAGGCCGCGGCCGGGATTGAACCGATGCCGCCTTATGAACGTGCGAACCCGCATTCCGGTGAAGCGTTCTCCTATCCCGACCAATACCCGCTGGCGGTTGACGTGGCGCGGTATGGCGGTCAACCGGTGGCGCTGGTGGTGGCGGAATCCCAGAACCAGGCGCGCGATGCGGCGGAATTGGTGTCTGTCGATTATGACGCAGCGCCGGCGATCACCACGATCGACGTGGCGCGGGAAGACCCCGCTAACTACTGTCTGCAATGGCGCACAGGCGATGACACTGCGGTGGCCGCCGGTATGAAGGCCGCGGCGCATGTGACGTCCATGTTGTTTCACAATCACCGTATCGTCACCAACCCGATGGAGCCACGTGGCGGGGTCGGAGCTTTTGATCCCGACAGCAGGCGCTATACTTTGACCGTCTCAGCCCAAAGTATTCATAACGCGCGGGATCATATCGCGGTGTCGCTGGGGGTTGCA
>Ga0308009_10002133_pt1 | contig 10447 bp, 10 predicted proteins | sample Neamet127_FD_203134 | JGI IMG/M metagenome (GOLD analysis project Ga0308009, IMG submission 203134) | Marine microbial communities from water near the shore, Antarctic Ocean - #127 | ecosystem: Environmental > Aquatic > Marine > Unclassified | place: Southern Ocean | collected 2014-07-24
AATATAGTAGATTATGGAGATTGTTTTGTGGATCCCCATCATCCAGAAACTATAATCAACTCAATTGAGAAGCATGCGGCAGAAGTTATTTCATCTGGAACAAAAATGCTGACTTTTGGGGGTGATCATTTTGTTTCTTATCCACTTTTAAAAGCACATGCAAAACAGTATGGGCCGATAGCGCTTGTTCAGTTTGATGCACATTGTGATACTTGGGAAGATGATGGGAGCACTTTTGATCATGGTACAATGTTTTCACGAGCGGTAAATGAAGGTTTAATAGATACAAGTAAATCAACACAAATTGGACTTAGAACCTATAATAATAAGGATTATGGCTTTAAAGTTTTGACCTCTCCATGGGTTCATAAGAATGGGGTAGATGAAGTTTTGGATGTTATAAAATCGAGATCTGACACCTCTCCGGTATATGTTTCATTTGATATCGATGTTTTGGATCCAGGGTTTGCACCAGGTACTGGGACACCTGTTTCAGGGGGCTTAGCTAGTTGGCAAGTTTTAGAAATAATCCGTGGATTAGGTAGTTTAAACCTAGTTGGCATGGATCTGGTTGAAGTCTCCCCTGCGTATGACCACTCTGAAATAACAGCATTAGTAGCAGCAACTATTGCGCACGACTGGTTGTGTCTTTTGGCTCAACAAAATGGCGCCGTAGCACAAAAAATCACTAACTAGCTTTATAGAGGCCTAATTTTTTTATATCAAAAAGTGTTTGGTCAAGTGACTTATTAACCCGTGATATAAGGATATCAATCTCCTCGTTTGATATAATTAGTGGGGGGGATATGACCATACGATCGCCTACGTGTCGCATAACTAAGTTATTTGAAAAACAGTGCTCTCTACAAATTAAACCTACGGTCCCCTCGGGTGACGCAAATTTTGCTCTAGAGGATTTCTCTGGTGTTAGAGCAATTGAACCCATAAATCCTAATATATTTACATCACCAACCAAGGGGTGATTGATTAGTTCAGACCATTTTTTTGTTAAATTTGGCATAGTGTTAAGGCTGGCTGTCTCAATAATTTTCTCATCTTCTAGTATACGGAGGTTTTCCAAGGCCACAGCACAAGAAACAGGGTGTCCACTGTAGGTATAGCCATGGCTAAACTCTCCAGAACTATTAATTACATCAGCAATCTCGTCGGAAACTAATGATCCTCCGATTGGAGCATAACCAGATGAAAGACCTTTAGCTATTGTCATAATATCTGGTGAAATGTTAAGAGTTTGAGATCCAAATAATTTCCCAGTTCTACCAAACCCACATATGACCTCGTCAGCTATTAGTAGTATTTCGTATGCATCACATATTCGTTGAATTTCCGGCCAGTAGGTTTCAGGTGGAACAATAACACCACCAGCGCCCTGAATGGGTTCAGCAATAAAGGCCGCAACATTTTCCTCGCCTAATTCTAATATTTTTAACTCTAGCTGCTGTGCTCTTTCAAGTCCAAATTCTTCAGGTGAACTGTCTCCACCCTCACCGTACCAATAGGGTTGGTCTATGTGGGTTATGTCAGGAATGGGCATGCCTCCTTGAGAATGCATATATCTCATGCCACCAAGAGACGCCCCGCCCATAGTCGATCCGTGGTAACTATTATGTCTACTTATTATAGTTTTTTTTGTTACTTTTCCTTTTGATGCCCAGTAGTGCCGACAAATTCGAATATTTGTATCGTTAGCTTCTGAACCAGAGCTTGCAAAAAAAACATTATTAAACCCTTCAGGAGATAATTCAGAAAGTTTTTTAGATAATGAAATTACTGGAAGATGGCTGGTTTGAAAAAAAGTGTTATAATAAGGAAGTTGTTTCATTTGATATTGGGCAGCATCAGCTAACTCATGGCGCCCATAACCAATATTTACACACCAAAGACCAGACATAGCATCAAGAAGTTTGTTCCCCTCAGAATCTGTTAGATAGACACCAGATGCGCTAGTAATTACTCGAGCCCCCTTTTGTTTGAGTGCATCGCCGTCTGTAAATGGGTGCAAGTGATGAGCGGCGTCCAACGCTTGTAATTCAGCAGTGGGCAAGTGGTTTGGTATATTGTCCATACTTTTTTCCTTTTACTCGTTCTTATTCGCATTAAAAAAAGTTTTTACCATATCTGTAACTCTGCTAGTTGATAATGGTAAATGTATATTTTCGTAGAACCCGTCTTTAGCTTTTTTTGGCAAAACACTTCCGCGCTCGCGCATTAAACCTTTGAGAAAAGAGCTATTATACTCTGGATGAGATTGTAAACTTAACCCTGTTTTTCCATATGCTAAACCCGCTATCTTACAAAAATCAGATGAAGCAATAATTTCAGAGTTTTTTGGCTTCTTAATAACTTGATCTTGATGCCATGCCATTACTGAAATCTTTTCACTTTTTAAAGTGCTCTCTAAGGCATACGTTTTATAACCTACATCCCAGCCATTAGAAAATTTTTCAACTACCCCACCCATTGCTTGAGCTATAATTTGATGACCAAAACAAAACCCTGCAATTGGAATATCCTTATTAAAACAATTTCTTATAAACTCTTCTAATCTTGGTATCCATGTTAAATCATCATACACACCAAACTTTGACCCAGTAATAATGTATCCATCGCAATCGGATAATTTGGGAAATGTATTTTCGAGAACAGTGTATGTTGAAAAAGTGAAATTTTCATCTTCTAAAAGATGTGCAAACATATCTCCATAATTACCAAATTCTTCGATAAGGTTTTCGGGGGGATGTCCCGTTATTAGTATACCAATTTTCATTTGATTAAGACCTTAGAATCTTTCTTTAATATTATTATAATTGTAATACATATTTCTATTGCAAAAAAGGCAATCATTAATAAAGTATTTTTTGTTTTTAATCATAAGAGAAACGATTGATTTCAGACTTTAAAAATTTGTTTTGAAATGCTTGCTGACAACCCTTAATACCAGAAAAAGGATCATTAGAGATGTATATTGGTACCTCTCTTAATAAATTTGAATAGCTAGGTTTGTTATAAATGAATTTTTCATAAAATGGGCTTTTAGAGAGTAATTTTGAAAGCTTAGGAATAATACCACCACAAATGACCGCGCCTCTAAAAGACCCTGTGATTAATACACCATTCGCAGTAGCAGTGCCTAACGCCCCCATCATTATGTTTACAGCCTCCAATGAAAGTGGGTCGCCTTTTAAGGCTAAGGCACCAATTCTTTCTGCTCTAATTTTTGACCTATTTGATTTGTTTTGGCGGTAACTTAAAAATTGGTAGATATTTTCTAACCCAGAACCACTAATTACATTTTCAGTTGAAACTGGTCCAAGTTTTTTTTGTAACCAAATCAAAAGTTCTAATTCAATCTCACTAGTTGGAGAAAAGTGTGTGTGACCCCCTTCGGCCTGTAGAGCTTTAAATGTGTCATCAATACAAACTAGTGTGGAGGCACCTAACCCTGTTCCGGGGCCAATAATAAAAATGGGCGATGCCTGGTCTGGAGAGCCATCAGAGAACTTTTTTATAAAAGAAGTGCTGCTAGAAGTTGAATCAGGGATCTTTTTATCTGACCCATTTTTGAAGTATGGAGTTTGTGACAAAGCTTGAGCAGTAAAATCGTTGATACATAATATATTCTTGGAACCTAAAGAATCCCGGAGTACATCTTTTTTCATTGTCCAATGGTTGTTAGTGAATATTATACTGTTTTTATTTGTGGGCGCTGCTACGCAAAAGCTTAACGTTTGGGGTGAGATACTATAGTTAGAGCAATATTGTTTTATAGCATCTTCGACGTTTGGGAAATCACTAACCTTGTAAATCTCTGTAAAACTAATACTAGAGTTTTCAGTTTTTGAATAACCAAATCTAACATTTGTGCCACCTATATCTGCAAATAAAGAAGTCATTTACCGCCCATGTTATATGAATAATTGTTAGAAACGAATTTTTAAATTATTAAAGAATAAAATAAAACTATACTAATTATTAAGCTGTTTATAGACATAATATAGTGGAAAGGTTGTTGAGTTTAATAAAATGAGTGTTGGACTTGCTTTCATGGTCTGGTATCGAAAAAGGCATGACGAATATGACTCTAAATAACCCACTTTTTGATTCTCTGTTTGGGCATCATGATAATAAAAACACACCATTTATTCATGTGTATGGCGACAGTACCATTACCCATAAAGAGTTTTTATTTTTAGTAGGGAGAATGGCTAATGCTATATCAAGTTTAGGTATTTCGACTGGTGACCGGTTAGTTCTACAGGCTGAAAAGTCCCCTTACTGTTTGGCAGTATATGCTGCGTGCATGCAATCTGGTGTTATCTTTTTGCCTTTAAACAATGCCTATACTGCAAATGAGGTTTCCTATTTTGTAGCTGACAGTGGTGCAAAAATTTTTATTTGTGATCCTGCCTATAAAAAAACATTGACGAACTTAAAGGACGAATTTGGAATATTACTAAAAACTTTAGATTCTAATGGTCAAGGTACTTTTGGTGAATTAACGGCTACAATGCCCAACCGATTTCTTACGGTAAACCGTCATATCAAAGATTTGGCCGCAATACTATATACCTCAGGTACCACAGGTAGATCTAAGGGCGCTATGCTTACTCAAGAAAATCTATTGTCAAACGCTAAGACATTAAAAGATTATTGGAAATTTGATGATCAAGATGTCTTATTACATGCATTACCGATCTTCCACACCCATGGCCTTTTTGTTGCCTCAAATGTCACACTTTTGGCGGGGGGTTCTATGATTTTTTTAAATAAATTTGATTTAGATGAGGTTGTAGAAAGTTTACCAAGGGCCACTACAATGATGGGAGTCCCAACTTTTTATGTTCGTTTGCTAGAAGACAAAAGGTTAACCTCAGAATTTACAAAGCATATGCGCCTGTTTATTTCGGGCAGTGCCCCTCTTTTATCAGAAACTCATATAAGATTTTTAAAGCTTACAGGTCACCACATTCTGGAACGTTATGGTATGACGGAAACAAATATGAATACATCAAATCCATATTATGGAGAAAGGAGGTCTGGAACAGTAGGTTTTCCTCTTCCAGGTGTAGAAATAAAAATAACAGATTCAGATACTGGAAAAATATTAAGCAAAAATAAAGTGGGCCAAATTGAAGTTAGAGGACCAAATGTTTTTAAAGGTTACTGGGGAATGGAAGAAAAAACCAAAGAGGAATTGAGAGAGGATGGGTTTTTTATTACAGGAGATTTGGGTTTAATTGATTCAGATGGTTACATAGAAATAGTTGGTCGTGATAAAGATCTAATAATATCTGGGGGATATAATATTTACCCTAAAGAAATTGAGCTATTACTTGATCTTCAAGTGGGGGTTTTAGAAAGTGCAGTGGTTGGCATTCCGCATCCTGATTTTGGAGAAACAGGAGTTGGGTTTTTGGTATGTAAAAAAGGTTATGACCTAGAGCCTGGTACAGTTTTAGAGAGTTTATCAGAGTCTTTGGCGGCATTTAAAAGACCGCGTAAGCTAATTATTTTGGATGCTTTGCCAAGGAATACAATGGGTAAGGTTCAAAAAAATCAACTTCGGGAACAATATAAAAACCTGTATTCAAAACCTTAATATTTATTAAACACATTGAGAAACTATGGGCATGGTTTTTACGTATTTTTCGATTATAGAAACTTTAAAAGTTTACCAAGAAGGCCTTAAATAAATGATCAAAAAAATAATTAAGCTGTTTCATGCAAAGTCTTTAGTGCACCTGATTATTATATTTATTGTTTTTGGAATAACAGGTAGTTTATCTGTTATTTTGTCAGAAAAGGTTCAAAATTTTTTAAGAATTGATGATCTTATAACATTTTACCCTGCCTTTTTAATAGCTAAGCTATTAAATCTACTGATCGTGTATCAAGTGTGTTTATTAATAATAGGGACAGTATTTGGTCAGTTTCGATATTTTATAAGAATTCAAAAAAAATTTTTAAAAAGAATAAGGATTTTAAGATAAGATATCTGTAGTCACTGTACGTAATGACAATATAGGTGTGCCTGACGTAAATCCTTATCGTTACTAGTATAGGGGATATGATGGAAGGGTACGTTTGACTTTACTTTGCCCCACGGTTTTTTATAAAACTCCCATGATATTAAGTAAGAGTACGGTATTTCTGCATAATGTAAGAGAAGTTGTGGTGTTTCAGGAAGCGCTCGCATTTTGAAATAAATCAGTTTTAAGCCTTTCATTGAAAATACCTTACAATATAATAAAGTTTGTAGAATTCTCACTTTTTATTTAATATAAACTTAACCACTAGGACGCGCCTATGATGGGAATATCCCTGGAAGCTCTTTTGCTTAGAAGCTCGGGCGTACCATCCCTGACTACAATATTTTCTTCTGTCACTAAAACACCACCACCATCCACATGAATACTTGGTTCCAGTGTTATTACCATATTTTCAGTGAGCTTGGTATTATCCCAATTTGCTATTGATGGCCATTCTGTAAGTTGCATCCCTAACCCGTGACCAAATCTACCTACATCGGAGGAGTTTGTTTGAAGTGTATTTGACATTAATTGAAAAAGATCACTGGTGGAAACACCAGGTCGTATATACTCGAGAGCCGCCTCGGTAGTTTTCCATAAGGTTTCGTAGGCTTTTTTTACTGTGCTAGACGGTTCACCAATTACGAAGTTTCGGTTAAAATCACAGTAGTAACCTTTGTATGTGGCTCCAGTGTCTAGCATTAAAGTTTCACCAAGGCTTAACGCCTTATCTGTTGGTGGGGAAATAACATCTGAGTAAGACGGCTGGCCTACCCCTCCAACTAGATATGGGACATCATCTGCACCTTCACTTAAAAGGTCAATTTTAAAAGATCTAAATAGTTCAGATAGTGGTTGACCAATCGACGAGATTTCAGGGATTCTATCAAAGCTTCTGCTGGCTATGTCACAAATGTTTTTAATTAAACTGATTTCGGTTTCTGATTTTACCATTCTAAGTTGTCTTATGATTGGTGTTGCGTCGTACCAGTTTATTTTTTGATTTTTATTTAACAAATTAAAATTATTAAGCGGCATTTGTAAGTGGGTTTCATGCCCCATGGGTAAGCCAACTTTAGAATAGTTTAGTAGCATAGATTCAAGTAATTTTATACCATCGTCCGACGGCCTAGGGGATGGCCAACACCGTATATCATCAATCCAACATTTCTGCATTAAGTCTAACCCAATCTCGGGTATAATTGCTGTTGGCATTCCTTTTTGTGGTATAATTAAGTACCAGGGGCGTGTAGGGCTTTGCCAAAACTGTGTCCTAAAACCCGTAAAATAACGAATTTCTGGTTCAGTAGTTAGTAACATAACCGGTAAGTTTTCTTGGTGCATAAGACTTTGAGCGCGCTCTAGTCTATACTCAAATTCAGATTTTTTAAAGTCTTGCATTTATAAGCTCTTAATAGATATTGTTGATCTATCACAGGGTTAATTCATCTATTATGGTAGTCATATTAAACTCAACTCTTATATAATACAAATCAAGCTCAAATTTTTTTATTACATAAAATGCTTTACTAGTATTATATGTTAACTAACTGAATAATATAGAAACTTGAAAGATATGGAGATTAGTAAATTGACTGGGTTTCCTTTTGAAGTTGAAAAAAATAATAGTAAAAAACTTGGGTTAGTGGTTCTTCAGGCCGATGAAACAATAGAGAATGAGTTACGGACAATCATTCCTCATCACTGTGACATCTATCACTCCCGAATCCCAAGTGCACCTGAGGTTACACCTAAAACCTTAAAAAAGATGATGAAGGATTTACCAAATTCAATTGAGCTTTTTCCGTCTGAGATCAGCCTTGATGTGATTGGCTATGCGTGTACTTCTGGGGCAACAATAATAGGGCCTGATAAGGTAAAAAGTATTATAAATAAACGATACGAAGGTATGAAAGTTACAGATCCCATTTCTTCTGTTTGTGAGGCCCTAAAGGCTTTAGATGTAAAAAAGATAGGTTTTGTCTCACCTTACGTTGAATCAGTTAGTAGAGAAATGAGGGAGTTTTTAGTAAACCAGGGCTTTGATGTTAAATCTTTAATTTCTTTTGAGCAGGGTTCTGAATCTGTTGTGGCGTCAATCAAGCAATCTGACACTTTAAAAGCCGTTGTAGAGGCGGCCACTCATGATGTTGACGCTATATTTGTATCATGTACTAATTTAAAAACCTTCGCAATTCTTGATCAGGCTGAGGCTATAATAGGAAAGCCTGTCTTGTCGTCCAACCAGGTATTGGCGTGGAGCATGCTACGTATGGCTCAAGTATGTATGTCTAAGGTTGAGTTGAAAAAATGTCCTGGTATAATTTTTGATCAAAAATTTTTTTAAATGCTGAAATGCTGGGTTTTATAATTAGAGTAAATTTTCTTTAACATCTAAGGTGTCTCTAAGGCTGTCACCTAGAAAATTTATTGATAAAACAATCAACATTATTGCTAATCCAGGATATACGCCGAGCCACCAAGCTTGACTGATGAAACTTCTACCATCAGCTAAAATTAAACCCCAAGTGGGTGTATTGGCGCTCACTCCGAGGCCTAGAAATGATAAAGAAGCCTCTCCAAGGATCGCATATGAAACACATACTGTGGCTTGTACTATTAGTGGCGCAGCCGCATTGGGTAAGATATGTTTGAACATAATTCGAAAGTTGGAGCTTCCATTTGTACGTGCAGCCTCAACGAATTGTTGCTCTTTTAAGGTTAAGACCATCGAGCGGGCAACACGAGCAAAGTCGTCAAGGAAAGCAAGTGATATAGCTACAATAACATTTAATAAACCTGTCCCAAAAACGGCTACCAAGTAGACTGCTATTATAAAATTGGGAAAGGCCCACTGAAGATCAATGTACCTCATTATTATCATATCTGCCCAACCACCATAATAACCTGCTACCACTCCTAAAATAACACCTAAAACTAATGATATAAATACGGTTGAGACCCCAACAAATAGTGATATTTGTGTGCCCCATATTATTCTTGAAAGGAGGTCGCGTCCCAAATCATCTGTTCCTAGTAAATGTAGTTTTGATGGTGCACTCATCATGTCTAACGTCATTTCATTTGGGTCATAAGGTGCAAGCCAGGGAGCAAATAAAGCGGACAGTAGGAAGATTAAAATGACAGAAATCGCAATAGGCGCTTTTTTGTCCCGACTGAAAATAAATCGAAACCTTGATATACCTTTAAGATTTTCTGTTGGCTCTTTATTTAGCATTTTTATGAATACCTAATTCTTGGGTCTATGAGCCCGTATAGGATATCTACCAATAGATTAGTAAATACAAAAATTGCGGACACAACCAGGACAGCACCTTGTACAACAGGGTAATCACGATTTAAAATACCTTGAATAAGAACGCGGCCAAGCCCCTTTATAGCAAAAACATTTTCTACAACGACGGCACCAGAAATTAATAAAGCAAAGGCAATTCCGATAACGGTAATAACTGGAATTAATGCATTGGGGAGTGCATGCCTTAAAAGTAATGTTGAGTCGCTCAGACCTTTAGATGCTGCAAAACGCATATAATCAGCTTTTAAAACTTCCAACATAGAAGACCTTATCATCCGAGCAATTATTGCTGAAAATCCAGTTCCAACCGCTATTGAAGGCAGAATTAAATGGCTAAACCAAGGCCAAAGCCCTTCAGATATTGGAGAATACCCTATAGCAGGTAACCATTGAAGATTAGCAGCGAAGACAATAATTAATAAAATAGCTAACCAAAAGTCTGGCATTGATAGGCCGAGAAAAGCAAAAAATGAAAAAGCGTTATCTGCGGTAGTGTTTTTCTTTGCGGCGGAGATAATACCTGCGGGAACAGCAATTAGAAGAGCTATTATAAAAGATATAAATGCAAGGGAAAGTGTTCTGGGTAAGGACTCAGCTAGTATTCGAGTTACAGGTTGATTTGAGCCATATATAGAGTTTCCTAAATCACCCTGTAGCATTCCCCCAAACCACTTTAAAAACTGTATTGGCACAGGTTTGTCGAAACCTAAACGTCTTATCATTGCATCCCTGGCTTCTTCGCTACCCGCATCTGCGAGCATAGCAGCAATCGGATCCCCAGGTACTAAGCGTAACATAAAAAAAACTAGTGTTGCCACAGCTAACATGACTAGAAACGCACCAATAACTCGTCTGAAAATATAGTCTAACATATTAGTTAATTGGGTGGGCGTTACGTCGCCCACCCCTTTCTTTTTTAAGTGAAGTATATACGATCAAGTTCATGTAAGCCAGGAATTCTGGCATCTGTTGGTACAGTAATTTTTTTGTTATAAACCAATATATCAACCGGATGGTATAAGAACCCACAAGCAACTTTGTTTGAAGTTATTGCATTTGCTTCCTGAACAAGCTTTTTCCT
>Ga0308009_10002134_pt1 | contig 10442 bp, 5 predicted proteins | sample Neamet127_FD_203134 | JGI IMG/M metagenome (GOLD analysis project Ga0308009, IMG submission 203134) | Marine microbial communities from water near the shore, Antarctic Ocean - #127 | ecosystem: Environmental > Aquatic > Marine > Unclassified | place: Southern Ocean | collected 2014-07-24
CCTTTATTTGCACTAGTTCCTAAATTAACGCTTTGTTTGGCCACGTTCAACTCCTTTGCTTACTTGTATTCTTATTTTGCCAGAAGTAACAATTACTTGTCGTTCTTGCTTATTTTTATTATCAACGCTTTGGACGGCTGTGCCCTTTTGTTTAAGCTCGTTTACTTGATTCTGTCTCATTAGTGCTTTCCTACTACAACTTCAACTGTTCCACGCTCGCCGTCGAGCTTGTTTCCTAGTGCTTTACCAATAACACTACCAACTGCTGGAGTATTATTAACAATTGCATATCCTGGAATATTACTTGCTACTAGCATATCGCCTTTGGCAACCTTCCCAATTACGTTACATGGTACACGCCCTTGTAGTGCTACTGCAACAACATTATCGCCTTCACAGTGTGAGTTCATTAAGTGTGCTGGGTTAGTAGATACAACGCCTGCTACACGATGTGTACTGTGTTCTGTGCTTTGTGTAACTTCAGCATCTCCTCCAAACTCAATAACTGTTCCCGGAGCATACTCTGCATCAGCTAAGTAATTCTCCGCCAAGTCAGCGTAGTATGATTCAGTAGCAGTACCACGGAACAATGTTGCATAAACATCTTTGTACTTTTTAGTTGCACTACCGATATCGTATGTATTATCAATATCAGGTATCATTCCAACTGAGCTAAAGATAGCCGGACTAACACTTGAACTTGATGCGGCGTTAGCAGTAATAATACCTACTTGCCCAGTTGTGGTTTTACCTGTGTTTGCTCCAATTGCCAGACCTGAGCTTGCTGCACCTTTTTCGCCCGGTGCTTCAATAAAGCTACTATACATCCAATCTACACCTAGTACAGTTTCACCTGCAAAGTTTGATGTACTTTGTAGAATACTTTCACTGATAGTAGTTCCGCCTACTCCTATACTGCCTTTTACCAGCATGTCTGGGAATGTTGGTGCTACATATCCAGCGTCACCAACGGCACCAGTGCCTGCGCTGCCGCCAACTGCTGTAAATATTATACCTTGTGCTGGCGTTTTAACTTGTAATGTTAGTGTGTCTAAGCTTAATACTTCATAACTTGCGTCACCACCTAATATTAATGAGTTAGCTTGTATTTTACCAGAATTATCAGTTTTAACAATACTATTAATTTCGCCTGTTTTAGTTACGTTAGTAATACCATACGTGCCTGTGGCAGTTTTAATTAGTGCTTCGCCTGCATTTGCTCCCGCTACAATTTCTGTAATAAAGTCGCCGTCTGCTAATCCTAAGCCTTCATCGACCACTGTGCTAAATGGTATTGCACTAACTGCCCCTGACCCAACTGCACTACGTCCAAGTACAGTATTAGTTGCAATTGTTTCTAAATCACCTACTGGAACACTCGCCGCTTTAACTGTAACCCATCCGTCTGTAATACTAAATTTAGCATCGTCAAAACTTGCACTACCTAAATCAGCTTGTGCAATTCCAGCAGGGGCCGCTCTAGTTGTGGCTGCTTGTAGATTTAATTTACTTTGTGCAATTTGTGCAGTGCCTGATACGTCTTGGTTAATAATCGCGCCTGCTGTAATTCCCATACTTACTGTAGTTGTTCTACCCGCTCCGGCAGTTCTAGTGGAAGTAATAGTAATATCACTTGCTGCATCTGCTACACCGTTAGCCCATTCGTCAACTGGACCGTCGACTACACTAGCCTGCTTGCCGCCTGGAGCTGAAATTACATCTGCGTCTGGACCATCTGCTGGCTTGCCATCACTAAACACACCTGCTAATACATCGTATGTAAGTTCAATAATGTTGCCTTCGATTCCTGTTATACTATCAACAACATCAACAACAGTACCAGTTGCGCCTGATATAGAGCCTGTAATTACATCACCAGCTACAAAGTTTCCACCTACTTGACTGCCTGCATTAAGTATTAATTTCTTTTTACCAGTTGAAACTAGTATCTGATTTGCAGCAATATTATTATATTCAATGCTACGTAAATCTTTAATTTCGTCAAGTTCACCTCGTCCGGTATCAACATATGATTTTGTAGCTGCGTCTGTAAGTCCAACCGGAGTCTTTAAGTTAGTTATTGTATTATTAGCTGCGTTCAAATCATCTGTCATTGGAACAGCACCGTTAGGCGCAAGTACACCAGGTCCTAATTTGTTACTAACTGCTGTACCGTTAACATCATAACCTAAGCGTCTATTTACATAACCACGTACAGCACTTTCTGTTGGTACTGTATCCGAAGCATTGTCTACCATCGCTGTGTCTGTACTAAATTCAGTAATAACAACACCGCGCTTAAAGCCTAGTCCGTCAACATCACTAAGTGCAAGTGATGCACTAAATGTAACTGTACCAGTACCTTGGTCTACACTAAAGAATCTACCAACTCTAAAGATACCGTTTTGATCTGTACTTACATAAAATACTCGACCTTTGCCTTTTTCAATGACTTCGTTAGCTTCTTGCTTTTCACCTGGCTCACCAAAGATAACATTTGGATAGTTACTTGAGTTGAATCCGCCAGTTCCAATGTCTAAGAAATCATGTGATGTTGCTCGGCATGTACTAATATTAACAGTAACGCTACCAGTTGCTCCTGCTTTAAGTCCAGCTCTAATTGTAACTAGTTCTGATCCTAGTACCGTTGTGCCTGCAATTCCTGGTGCATCTGTTTGGTTAATTGTATCGTAATCAACCAAGTCAACGATAGCATATAAGTTATCTTCACTTGGCTCTTCAATTACATTGCCTGCCCCGACCCCACGATAGTTAAATGCATAATGCTTTTTACCATACCATGTAATAATAGGAGCTTCTAATGTTAAACTATCTGCTGTCCAACCTGCTGGTCTATTACTTGCAGGCGTTCTAACATTGTTATTAAGTCTAAAGATTTCATTGTCATCGCCGAGTTTAATAGCAAGTACAATATCACCTGTTGTACCGCCCTTTGTAGTACCTGTACTTGATAATGCAGTTTCTTGTGCTTTAGCACTGTCAACTGTTAATCTAATAAAGTCATAAGTGGTGTCAAGACCTGCTTGTGCTGTGTTAGCTGGTAAATCGGCACCTAAACTATCACTAGTTAAGAAACTAATAGTTCTATAAATTGCTGTTGGATTCTCATCAAACGTTAATGCCGTACTTGGACGAATTGTTAATACATCTGGACGAGCTAAGTCGTTTACAATTTGTGTTTGGTTTCTATAGTATACTATTTCAGTATTAAAAGGTATAATTTCTAGTAGACCGTTTGCACTAAACTGTGTATCACTTGTACTAAAGTTAAGCTTGTAAACTTTACCACTGTACATTGGAGTACTTGCTTCAACTGCAATAGTACCTGCTACTGTAACTGTTAATATTTGTCCTGTTCCGTCAACTGTGGCAACTGTAACTGTACAATCGTTTGCTGTAGTTGCGCCACCTAGTTTATCACCAGTTACAACAAATGCATCGCCTATTGTATAATTAACTCCGTCGTTTCCTGCTGTAAATGTTACTGTATACCCTGCGTCAATTGTTTTGTATATATTAAAAATAAAACCAGTTGCTGCTGCGTTAGCTTTAGTAAACGAGTAATCTGTTGTTTCTACAAGTAGTGGATATTCGCCGATAAGATGTTCAACAACTTCTGCGTTTGCAACTTCGTAACGTGCAAATGCTGGACGAGCCGGATGCCACACGTTAACTTCTGATCTGTTTGACGGAGCATCTTTCATATCGTAAACGTACATTGCCAATCCTTGTACAGCATTGTCATATCCGTTTGAGTCGACACTAATTGGAACACTAGGTGCTCCAAGCGCACCACTTACACTACCTGTTATTTGGTTAGTTGTATCAAATGCACCAGTCTGGGTTGTTACATATATTACATTCGAGCCGCCTACTTGACTTGTTGCAACTGCGAGCACAGCAGACGCTCCTGAACCTGCTTGTGTTAATGTTTCGCCTGCTGTCAGAGTTAAGAATCCTGTAGTTTTCAAAATAGCGTCAACGTCAAACGCCTTCGCCGGTTGTGTCATATCTTCGTACAATGCAACTGCATCTGGAATTTCGTTTGGATCACTGCCTTCCGCAACTAATCCAAATTCACCATAACAACTAGAACCTGTTAATGATCTAATTTCAGCACCGTTCTTTGAATAGTAACTAGCATGGCAGTAATATGTAAACATACTAACCATTTCAGATAGTGCGCCATTACATGCAACTAGTCCGTATCCTAAGTCGTTAATCTGAGTAAAGTCATTACCTAACATACTTCTGTTACCAGCTGTTTGTAGCGTAATCGGTAATGGAGCACTAACACTTTGTACAACACGATTAATAATTAAAGTTCTGTTACTAATAATACTATTAGCTGCTGCAATAAATCCAGCGGCAACTGCAAGTGCTGTTAAATCTGGATTAACAACATCTGGTACACTGTTTAGGTTTGAAGCACTAATAACATTAATCGGAATATCAATTAATATACCTAATTGTGTTGCTGCTGCTGCATCTGCTGTAACGCCTGCTGTTACTTGAGTAGATGCGTTACCTGTTGACTTTGTAAAAGCTACACCATTAACAATATTTGATAGCAAGCCTTTAATATGATTCATTGCATTTGTTGTAGGAGTAACTTCTCCAGCAGCTAGTACAGCTACACCATCATCAATGTACGAACGTGCCGCAGTTGTTGATGCAGAGTTGCCGCCGTAGTTAATATCGTATGATATTGCATCAATTAAAAATCTTACATCTCTAGCACATTTAACTTGATCGTATCCCGCGGACGGGCTGTTTAAGTTAATAAATGCTACTGCCTCTGCGCCTAAGAATGTTCTGTTTTCTTGTAGTTTAGTACGTGCTTCAACAGCCTTTGTATATGGTAATGTAGCTGGAGTTGAAAATGCAATTGCGTCAGCTGCATTTTCAGTGCCTAATGCTCCGTTATTAATAATATCAATAATCTCATCAAACGCTGCATTAGATCTTGTCAATGCAACATTAGTTGCTATTACTGGTGCAAGTGCTGCTACTTGTGCTTTACCGAAGTTAATAGCTTGAACAGTTTGTGTTTTTTGATTTGCTTGTAAATAATCACTAACAATATTACGTTGATATGCTAATCCATTTGTGACTTGATTATAGTTTGTACCTAATGCAACATCAAATGTAACAGCATCAAGTATGTATCCGGTATCTCTAGCACATTTTGTTGTATCAAATTCAAATGTACCTACTGAGTCTAAATCAATACCTGTTGCTAATGCACTAGTAATACCAGTGAATCCTGTACCACTGTTTGAACTCGGTGCTAGTATTAGCTCTGCTGTACCTAATGTCTTATCATACGCTGTAACAGCGTTAACTTGGAAACGTCTACCATCAATATAAAATGCACTTGGAGTTTCAGGACGTCTTACAAACAAGCCCTGTGGCGCCGTTGGCGAACCTAAACTCTTAATTTTAATTCTAAATGCACTGCCGTCTACTTTTTCTATTACTTGTACTGCTGAGTTACCAACAAACGCATCAACAAACAATCCGCCTCTAAACGCTTGCTTGTTAAGTGACTGTGAGAAACTTGAACCAGTTTGTACATATGGGGACTTAGTTAGGACCTGACCTTCGGGGTCAAGTACTAGCATAAATCCTCCGTGTCCTTGTACAGTTAAGTTACGTAACAATGTTGCATCGTTCATTAAGAACACATCGCAGTTTTCGTTACGCAGTGGTGGATTATACTCTGCATTAAATGCAAATTTAACAGTATCAATTAAGTTTTGTAGTACTACAGCAGGTCCATCAATTACTCTCCAGTACTCTGAAATTTCTGCTGCACTAAAAGTTGATCCACTTGTGTGTTCTTTAGATGGCGTATAATATGTTGTAACATTTAAGCCAGTTGTAAATTTAACAACATTTCCAAGTCTAAATACCTTAGCTACTGACCATACTTCTGGCTCTCCTGAACCATTGAATAAGTCTTCTGCATATAATCTATTTGAAGCATCTCCCCCACTTTGGCTATAAAGTGTAGTTGGAGATAATCCAAGTATTAATCTTTCTACCATTGTGTAAACATGCTGTATGCCTGCAACTGTTTCTGTTTCAGTACCAGCTTCTACTGCACCAGCATAATACTCGCCTTGTGTTTCTAATGAAAACTCATTGCCGCCGTTGCGTAAATCTTTTACAAGTGCATCAACAATTAGTCCTACATCTCTAAAGCATTTTGTTCTACTGTAAGATCCAACTAGTGCAGGGTAAGTAGTTTCAATATAGTTGACAACTTGCTCTTGAATAAATTCTTTGTTATCAATAAGTGTAAGAGCATTAGTTGCCCATTTGCCTACGTTTTCGTATCCAGCACCAGTATTCTTTAGTGTGTTTGGCTTATCTAAGTAATGATAACCAAAATAGCCGTCTACTAGATTCGCAGCAGTAAGTGGATTTACATATTCGATTCCGTTTGGAACACTAGCAACTGTAAATGTAATACTAGGTGCACCACCTGCGCCTAATTGTGCATCAAGTATTGTAATACGTTCATACTTTTGATATTGGTCTCCGCCACTAACAATAGTAATACTTGCAATAGCGCCATCTGTACCGATTACAATACTAAATGTTGCTCCTGTGCCTAATTTATTACTAGTTAACAAACTTACTGCATATGTGCCTGGTGTTCTTAAAGCATTTAGCTGTGCGTCGAACTCAACACCAGTAATATTTGACTTACCTAAAATCATGCCGTCAAATTCAGCATCGCGATAGAAGAAAGTGTTTGCCCAACGTGATTGTGATACACGTTTCTTAGGACGTACAATACAACGCCTAAACTCGTCGCCTTTAACACTTACGTTAGCTGGAACACGAATCGGATAATCTTCTTCGTAAATGCCTGATTCAACTCTAATTGAAATTTGTGTTTCACGTACATAGTTGCCGTACTCTAATTCTTCACCAACATCAAATTCTATTGGCTCTAGTAGTTGTACTTCAATTTCATCTGTTCCAGCAACACTTACTGCCCTAGGTCCTGATTCGTGCTTATAGTCAACAATTCTAGCAGTGGCACCCGAGTTTTTACCACGTACAACTTTGCCTGGTATAATATCAGTATTATTTGGATTGGCTTGTTTAATAAATCCAAGTCCGCCGTTGTTCATATTAATCTTATATGTAGTTGTTCCGTCAACAATCTGTGGAGCATCTAATACACCGTCTGCGATAACAGCAAGTACAATATCCATCTTTGCGCCGATTGTTTCATCAGCACTTGAATCTGGTAATGGCAAGTTAATTACTTGTGGTACTCTAGTTTGATATATTGTACTCGGTGCAGTATTAGTTAGAATATTTTGTGTAACTAGTGCTTTAGCATATGTAATACCAGCGATAGTTTCTACACGCTGTGAGCCAATTGCTTTTTGCGCACTAACATTTGAGTAGTAACGTATACCTGCCCACCGTGATAGATAGTTAGCATTGTTGCCTAGTAGTGCATCTAAACTAACACTATCTAAGATAAACGCAACGTCACGTTGACATATTTCTAAACTGTATGTTCCTGCAAATTTAGGGAAAGTTGCATCAATATACCCTGTAACTTCTTTAGCAATGAATTCTTTGTTAGCAACAATAATTGCTCTTGCATTTGAACGATTAGCAATTGGACTTGTAATGCCTACTGTGTTAGTTAATGCTTTTACTGTGCCTGTTGCCTGTTGCATAGTTTGCTGGTACGGACCTGGCTCAGGAGGAGCAGCAATAATTACTTCTTCTGCTTTACGGGCCGCTGCATTAATAGTACGATATGCATATGCAGGAGCTCTGCCTTCTTTGCCGTCCGGCGTGTATGTTTGTAAATCGCTTCCGCTTGTACTTACATAGATATTAACTGTACTTTGCGCTGCTGCATTATCAACGTATAATTTTGAAGCGGCTTGTAAGTCATCTGGACCATTTGGCAAACCTGTGCCGCGTAGTTCTCCTGGGTGATCGAACAAGTTAAGCGCACCTGTCATATCGTCGCCTTGACGTCTTACTACACTCTTGCGAGGAATAGCAACACTGTCTAAGAAGTTCCCCTCTAGTGTTGAATCGTAAGAAGCATCAGTAATTGAGAATGTGCCTGTGCCGCCACTTAGTAAAATACGTGCTGTGCCATTAACTGCATCAGCTTCTGTTGGATGAAGTGAAATTGTGTTAACGTTAGTTGTACTAATATAGTATTTGGTACCAGTTACAACACCAAACGGGTCAGTACCTGATGACTTAAAAATAAATCCTGCGCCGTTGAATGCTTCAGTTAATCCGTGTGCAGTAATAGTCAAGTTACCTAAACTTAGCCCCGATGCAGTCTTTGTATATCCAGTAGCGTCTACTGGCTCGTCTGCTAGGCGTAAACCTCCTCCTGCAACGTCTTTTTGTTGGTAGTTTCTATCTGCGAATGCTTTGTCAATAACAAGAGAACCTGTTGTTAGTGATGTACCGTGTACTGAGTTAAATGTATCAATAGCTGACTGTGTAACACTTACGTTAGCAATTGGTTGTGTAGCTGCATCCATAGGACCGCCTAAGATAGGCTCAGGGTCATTTGATACTTTACTAACTAGTTGCTTGATAATTACTTTACCGTCTACAGTAAAGTCAAATCCAATAGTGTCTGGTGTGCCATCTAAGCTATTATCTGAAGCAAGTGCAAGCAAGTCTATGCCACTTCCATCCGACTTAACTAATGGAACTTTGTTTTCGTTGCCTTCGTAAGTATTTGGAGTATCGTTTAGATCAGTAAACGATATTTGCCCGCCAATACCAAATACTGCATATAGCTCTTGAAAGTTTTCGTTTACTTTACGAAACGACTCGCGAATACTATCGCCTGTGCCGTCATTACCTTCAATGCCTATGTCTATACCTTGCTTTGCCATTTGTCTTGCTCCGTTATTATATTGCTGTTGCTAGCGAATTATCTAATTTGTCTACATCAAAATTTACACTAACGCCACAACCACATGATGATGTAGAGTTAGGATTTTTTATTTCAAAATTTGAACCTACAATAGATTTTACATAATCTACTTCAGTACCAAAAAGGAACATTAGGCTTGTTGAACCTATTATAAACTTGCCAACACCTGCGTCTATTACTGTTGATTTATCTTCAACGTCTGCTTCTGTAGCAATTGTATCCCAGTCGTATTCAAATCCAGCACACCCGCCGCCTTTGAGATTTAAACTAACACCGTATACTGCGTTTTCTTCGCATATTGTATTAATTTGTAGTTTCGCCGTATCTGTTAGTGTACAAACTGTCATGAATGATCCTTCTTATGATAGTATTTATCGTTGCGTTTTATAATCTTAATGTTAAATATACTTATGTTTATAAGAGAATTTAAAAAGCAGACCCGGCATGTGCGTAAAAGCAAAATGGGCAAGGAACATGCTTACAAGCGTGAAGTAACGCATTGTGTATTTCGTTGTGATAATTGTGATGCAGAGTTTGAACGTGCTAGAGGTAGAATGGATCCTAAGCGTCTAAGCAATAACTACTTTCACGTATGTAAAAACTGTGATAGTAAGGTTTTTGCTCAAAAGAAAGGCGTAGAACGCAAGCAGGTTTGGAACATGTCTGCCAGCAGTACTACGCCTATTGGTAAGTTATAGTTTAAAGTCTCCGACGCGCTTAATTTCGTTAAATGCTTCGTGTCCTTCAAAATACATCTGTATCATTATATACGTTGCTATATTAGCAAAAATAAGAATTCCGTATATTACCCACCCCGACATCATCGTCTAAACAGTGTTTCTGCTCTACAAACGTCCGCACTCCTACAGTTTCTAATATTTTGCTCCCATACCATTTGCGCGGGCATCCAGTCAAACTCATGCGGACCATTGTAACCTGAACTAGTGCATCCTGTTATAATAATACTACTTACTAGCAATATTAAATTTTTCATCTCTTTCCTCTTTTAGTTTATTGTATCCTTCCTCGTCTAAGTGTGTAATAGCAAGCCAAGCATGAGTCATTTCGTCACCTGTTCTTGAACCGCCCATTACCCACATATCAGGATCTGGATTATTTAGATTTTCTGCTGTGTTGTCATACCATTGCTTTAGAACAATAACTGCTCCTGCAGGTATTAATGGTGCTACATCTGGATTGTACAAATGACTGTGATGCCATGTTGCACTCCAATTTGATACTTGGCTAATCTGTTCTGTGCGTCCTGTCTCTGGATAGAATATTTCCAAACTTGCTGCGTTCATACGCAAGTGTCCGTGTGGTTGAAAACTATCTAGTCTAACTGGATGATCAAAACTGTGAAAGCCTTGTGTCATGTAATAGCCGTGTGGTGGAATAGTTATATCGTCCTGATCTCCTAGGCGATACAAACTCAAGTCTTGTTTGTATTTCAGTTGTTCGCTTTCCT
>Ga0308009_10002150_pt1 | contig 10387 bp, 10 predicted proteins | sample Neamet127_FD_203134 | JGI IMG/M metagenome (GOLD analysis project Ga0308009, IMG submission 203134) | Marine microbial communities from water near the shore, Antarctic Ocean - #127 | ecosystem: Environmental > Aquatic > Marine > Unclassified | place: Southern Ocean | collected 2014-07-24
ACCAACTGGTGTTGACACTGCCCGAGCAGCAGTTATCGCTGCACGCCGACCGCACCCGCCTGACGCAGGCGTTCATGAACCTGCTCAACAACGCGGCAAAGTACATGGACCGCGGCGGGCGCATTGAGGTGATTGCACAACGCGCCGACACCAACGTCGTCGTGACCGTGAAGGACACTGGCATAGGCATTCCCGGTGACCGGCTGCAAAGTGTTTTTGAGCTGTTTTCCCAGGTCGAGACTGCGCTGACGCGTTCGCGCGGCGGCCTGGGCATCGGTCTGTCGCTGACCCAGCGCTTGGTCGAGATGCACGGTGGCACGGTGCTGGCGCGCAGCGAGGGCACCGGGCTCGGCAGCGAATTTGAGGTGCGCTTGCCACTGACGCCCGAGACGCCCGAAGAACTGTCGCCAGCGCCTTCGCAAGCCCTGGGGGTCGAACGCTTCATTGCTTCGCAGGAGTTGCGCATCCTGATCGCCGACGACAACCAGGACGCATGCGCCACCCTGGCAAGCCTGCTGGAACTGATGGGCTATCGTGTCCGGCAGGCGCATGATGGCCAGGCCGCTGTGGATGCGATCGCCGACTTCGACCCGCAGGTGGTGCTGCTCGACATCGGTATGCCCAGGCTCAACGGCTACGAGGCTTGCCGGCAAATCCGCGACCAGGCTGGCGGGGCCGCGAGAACCATTGTTGCCTGTACAGGCTGGGGCCAGGCCGATGACAGACTGAGGTCGGAAGAGGCCGGGTTTGACCAGCACCTGGTCAAACCAGTCGATCCAGAAGTGCTTTTCGAGCTGTTGGCGGCGGTGGCAGTCCGCACCAACACCAATTCTGGCGCCTAGTCCTTGCGCTGCGGACCAGCCTTGTTGCCGCCTGATCGGGATGGGCGGTTCTTGTTTCTTTTCAATGATGTACAAGCGGCGGGCGAGCCGACGCGCGTCCCAGGGCAACTCGGGTTCACGCCGGAGCAGCAGCATCGCTTCAAGGTAAGGCACCGACCTCACACTCATCAGGATGAAACGCCTGAGGTCTGGGGGTACCGACATTTCGCTCATTGGATTTTTTAAGGAACCGGTACGAACAAGATTGAGGGCAGAAGTCCGTTGCGGGATACTGGTCGTTATGCCGCGACAGTCGCGCTGATTTTTCAACCACCAGGCCAGCGTGAGCTAGCGGCTCAGACAACCAGACCCTGCCACCATGCTCCAAGTACTCAAGCTGTGTTTTGCCTACCCGGACCGCACGCTGTTCACCGACTGGTCGGCGGACATTCGGCCCGGTGTCACACTGGTGCGCGGGGGTGACGGGTGCGGCAAGAGCAGCTTGCTGCGTTTGCTGGCCGGGCAGTTGCCGCCCGATGCTGGCGAGCTGCAGATTCATGGCGTGTCACTGCGCGAGGCACCCGACGCCTACCGAGCCCAGGTGTTTTTCACTGAGCCGCGCACAGAGGCATTCGACCGGCTGACCCCGGCGCAATACCTCGCAGCGCAGCGCCTGCGTTATCCCGCTTTCGACAACCCGTTGCTGGGCCGGCTGGTGAACGGCCTGGCGCTGGACGAGCAAATGGGCAAGCAGCTCTACATGTTGTCCACCGGCTCGAAACGCAAGGTGTTTCTGGCTGCAGCGTTCGCCTCGGGTGCCACCCTCACGCTGCTTGACATGCCGTTTGCTGCGCTGGACAAGGCTTCCATCGGCTGTGTGATGGGCCTGCTGGAAGAGGCTTGCACTCACCGCGCACGCGCGTGGGTGCTTGCCGACTACGCCGCGCCCGCTGGCGTGCGGCTGGCGGACGTGATTGATTTGGGCGACTGATGAACTTTTCCAAATACACGACAGCGAGTTGGACGGGTCGCACCCTCGCCTTGGGGGAAAGGGTGGGGTGAGGGATTGAGCGTTCCGACCATCAACATGTAAAACGCTCAAATTACTATGAAATCGATAGCTACTCATGCATACTGGATATGGGCTGTAGGCCTATTTGATTGTTAAATGTCACCCACGGCCAGTCCGGCGATCTTGTCCGTAGCTGCGGGCACAAACTCCCGCGTCTAAGGGTTCGCATTCGCCTGTCGATCAAACTGTAACTTGACTGTAGTTTATCCTGGGGGATAGGATACGGGATATGACTGAATCCCACCTCCATACCGCCCACCCCGACGTGGTCAAGCGCCTCAAGCGCGCCAGTGGGCATTTACAAAACGTGATTGTCATGATTGAAGCGCAAAGTGCAGATGTAGCCCAGCAGCTCCACGCGGTCGAGAAGGCCATCAGCGCGGCTAAAAAGTTAGTCATTCACGATCACCTGGATCACTGCCTGGAGGATGTCATGGAAGCCGGGCCGAAGAATGTGCACTCTTCGATTGCGGAGTTCAAGAACATCACGAAGTATTTGTAGCCTTAACCAACACGCGGCCTAATCGAGGTGAGGCAGCGAATCGCTGCGACGGAGGTCACAGCGCCCTTGATTCACATCATTTTTTTGATATCGGTGTAGTCACCGCGCGTACGCAGGATAACCGTCACGTTGGACGTGCCCCGGTTGCGCCAGTACCAGCCGTGATTGCCTGTGAACGCGGCCTCCAGGACACCCTCGTCGGAGGAAACCTTACGACCTTTTTCATAGCTGATTGACTTGCCCGGTGCGTCACCATGGGTGTCGAAGTTGACCTCGCCGCCCTCGACAACCCACGAATACTGCGCTTTTGCGCCTTGGACCATTTTCAGCTTGATTTCCGTTCCCTCTCCCGGAGTCAAGGTCACGGGCATCTCGTCGCGCCATTCAACCTTGGGTGCAGCAGCCACCACAGCGCTTGCTGGCGGTGGCGCAGCGGCCATGCCAGGCGTTATTCCAGCCGCCGGTGACTGTGTTGCCGGTGTCGCGGTAGCCGCATCGGCCGCAGCCTCTGCCGCCAGTTGTTGCTTGATGTTGCCCATTTCGGTCATGCGCAGGACTCGACCGATGCCGGTCGGATCAATGCCGTATTCAGCCGGAAGCACGACGGCAACCAGCAGCACCAGCGCCGAAATGACGGCCAGGATGGTAGAGCGCACAAGCTGCCTGGAAGAAGGCAGTTCGGCGCGCAGGGGGGTATCGCTGTTGTACATATTCAATTCCTTGTCGGGTGTTCAAGATGCGAAGTAGCCGGTGAGCTGCATGCCCACCAGAATGAAGCCGGCGCTCATCATGGCGACGTTGGCGGTGTAGGCGTGGCGAAGGAAACTCGGTGTGCGGCGCCAGTAGCTCATGCCGATAAGGATGACCGCCAATGCCAGCAGCTGTCCGATTTCCACACCCACGTTGAAGGCCAGCAGGTTAGGCAGCAGTCCGTCGGGTGAAATCTCGTACTCAATGATCTTGGTCGCCAGACCAAAGCCGTGAAACAAGCCAAACACCAGGGTCGCGATCTTGGTGTTGGGCTGGAACCCCAACCATCTCTGAAAAGCACCGATATTGTCCAAGGCCTTGTAGACGACGGACAGGCCGATGATCGCGTCGATCAGGTAGCTGTTGATTCCGACGTTGAAGTAAACGCCCAGGATCATGGTGGTGGAATGACCCAACGCAAACAGGCTCACATAGATGCCAATGTGCCTGATTCGGTAGAGGAAAAAGATCACGCCGAACAGAAACAGGATGTGGTCGTAGCCGGTCATCATGTGTTTGGCACCCAGGTACATAAAGGGCAGCAGATTGACGCCCGAGATTTCCTGGATGTAACCCTTGTCGCCTGCGGTGACTGCGTGGGCCCAAGCCTCTGTGCTGCTAACGAAAAGACAGATGAAGAATGCTGAAAGAAGTAAGAGACGGGATTGCCAATTCGCCCAAGGCGAACGTGGCAGCCTGTCGTGAACATAGCTGTGCATAAAGACTCCGATGGTCTGAAAGAAGGGAAAGCGCTGCGTGTAGCAGCGCGAGGACGGGAAGCGTCTCAGCCCATGGGCGGGCGTTCCAGCCGGGACGCCTGAACCATTTCAATCCACGGTCGCCCCAGCCCCCACCAACCGGGAAGCTGCGGTGCTGCAGAACTCCAGGCAACTGGCAAGGCGTGGGCTTTGTCGTGAGAGTGATCCGCCCCGTGGTGGGGATGGTCGGTACCCGCGCTCTGATTCTCCATAGCCAACTCGCCGCCTCGAACCTCGTGCACATGTCCGTGCGACTCGGCAGAGGAAAGTGGGGCGACGTGGAGCGCTACTGAGATGACCGCGAGACCATGGGAACCCGTGCTCCCAATCGAGGAGATGATCGTCCCGAATAGGATCACCACCAGAACCAGCCATCGCACGCCCAGCGCTGCCCCGTTGGGGCGCAAGGAGCATGAGACAAGCAAGGTCATAGGGTGCAGCTAGATTTTTAAAGCCAAAGATAGAGACTATAGTAACCTCCCCAGGAGGATAAGGTCAGCCATGAAACAACCGCATACACTCTTATCCGGCGATCATCTTCGCCTTCGCAGAGCCCGTGGGTATTTGAGCAGTATCGTGAATAGGCTGGCGCAGGAATGAAACTGTCTCGAGGTCGCGCGGTTGCTGTAGGCCGTTGAGAAAGCGATTCAGCGAGCCAAGAAAGGCCAGATTCGAAAACATCTGGAGCGCTGGTCTTGAAGATCGAAAGCCCAGGGGGGGTCAGCCAGGGCAACTCTCTGGACAAAATCAGGGAAATCACACCCCTCCTCTGCCCCGCCATCGTGCAGACAATCAACCCCAAAGTCTTACATCAATGGGACTGAATACGTTTCTGTGTCATTTCGTTTTCTCTCGTCAATTCCCTACGGTCTAAGCACCGTCGCAAGCAAGACTACACGCACCCGCAGCCCAGTTTTCTTCTGCTCATCGGAGTAGCTGATATGAACCGTTGCACCAATTCGGGAAGCTATTTCTTTGACTATGGACAACCCAAGCCCTGAGCCCGTTTCGCTGTTTCCCAATACCCGGTAGAAAGGCTCAAAAACCCGATCTCGCTCGTCTTCCGGGATGCCCGGACCGGTATCTGTAATTATCAGCATCACAGTACCTCCAGAGGTTTCCACAGATAGATCTATCCTGCCGCTCTCCGGGGTATAACGAATTGCGTTGTCCACCAGATTTTTCACCAGCGTATAAAGATCAACCTGTGAAACGCCGACCGTCGCATCCATCTCACCGGTAACCCCCAGGTCGATATTTTTGGACTCTGCCAATGGCATCAGGTCTTCAAGCACCCGACGAAATACCAGCTGGATGGATACGGTTTCGCTGGCTTCCAGGGGCAGGTTCTGGGACCGGGCCAGCGTGAGAAGCTGATCAAGCAAGTTGCGATTTCTGTGGATACCCTGACGCAGCGTGGCGAGTCTGCTTGCTGCTTCCGGCGACATCTCGGCTGCGGCCATCCGCTCGGCCTGTAAAGAAAGAGCGGTCAAGGGTGAGCGTAACTCGTGTGCTGCGTCAGCGATAAAACGGCGTTGCGCCAGAGATGACTGGGCAATGCGCGCCAGCAGTCGATTGATGGCTACGACAAAAGGGCGGATTTCAGAAGGAAGGCCGGTGGCCGTTATCTCACGCAAGTCGTCCTCCGAGCGCAGATCCAGGTCAGCAGACAAGGTTTTAAGCGGTTGAAACATCTTGCGGATGAGGTCTGCCACCAGCAAGAGCAAGACCGGAAAGAGTACAAGAAACGGCATCAGGGTCCGAAGCGCGCCATCGCGCGCAACTTCATCTCGCACGGCAATTTTTTGACCCACCGCAATCCGTGAATCCGCGTCCAGGGTCTGCACAAACAAGCGCCACGAGACGCCTTGCGTTTCCACGGTCTGAATGCCTTCTGGCAAATCACTGGCCAAACCTGGAAGTTCTCCAGTCAACGGGGGTCCAGCGGCGGCTGACTGGGTCAAAAGTTGCACCGCAACCCGAAACTCCGCGTCACGGTCAGGCACCTGCTTGGGTGACTTGGCAAACTTCAATGGCGTGTCTTGTCTGGCAATCATGGCCGCCATCTGTCGCAGCTGTTCATCTTGCAATTCGATCGCCTCTTCGTAGGCGGATACGAAAGAAAAAATACCGGCTGAAATAGCCACCACCATGATTGCGATCGATAGAGACGCCGAAAGCCTGAGTTGGAGAGACTGCCTGATTTTTATTTTGAAACCATCCATCCGACCCCCCTGACATTTTTGATCGCGCCACTTCCCAACTTCTTGCGCAGCGAGTGAATCAAAAACTCGATGGCATTGCTTTCAACCTCCTCGCCCCAGCCGTAAAGGCGGTCTTCCAGTTCGCTGCGCGACAGGATGGCTCCGGGTCGAATCAAGAGAGCTTGCAGCAGCGAAAATTCCTTGCCTGACAAGCGAATTGAGACGCCGTTCGACAAAACCTCGCGTGTTGCAGGATCGAGGGATAAACTGCCATTTGACAGCATAGGCCCTGAGGCGCCGCCTTTTCGACGTATGACCGCACGCATCCGGGCGAGCAGCTCGGTCATTTCAAACGGCTTTAACACATAGTCGTCGGCGCCACTGTCCAGTCCACCAATCCGGTCTTGCAGCGCGTCGCGCGCAGTGATGACCAGCACAGGCACGGCGTTCCCGCGTGACCGCACCGTGCGCAATACTTCAAGTCCGCCCTTTTTTGGCAATCCCAGATCAAGCAGCACAAGGCCGTATTCCTGGGTGGAGATTGACGCCAGCGCCATGGAACCGTCGCGCACCCAGTCCACCGCGTAGCTCGCATCCTTCAGAGCCTGCGCAACGGCCTCGCCAATCATGGCATCATCCTCGACCAGCAGAACACGCATTTAATAGGCTTTCAATACAGCTGTCGAGAACGCGCTTTAGGCTTATGCCTCAGAAACTACAGACCTTCTCTGACCCGCTGTCATGTAAACAATCAACCCCAAAATGGTCGTGAGAAAAATCAAACTGGTTACCACCGTGCCCAAGCCAAGGCCGCCGCTGGCAACCGGTTGAGACAGGAGATCGCCCAAGGATGCTCCAAAAGGGCGCGTCAGGATATAAGCGATCCAGAATGCCAGAACTGCATTAAGTTTCAGGACGTAGTGCGCCAGAGCAACCAAGCCGATCACCGCGCCAAAGGCCAATGCCAACCAACCGTAGCCCAGGCGCATGCCTTCTGCGACAAGGTCGCCCGCTGCCGTACCCAGGGCAAATGTGAACAGGATGGCGCACCAGTAAAACAGCTCGCGACGGGTGGTGTAAATGCTGTGGATGGACAGTGTCTTTTCACTCAAATACCACGCAATGAAGGTTGCCAGCAGGAAGCCGCTGAATACCATGGTCGTGATTTGCAGGGTGACGGCAAAATTATCCACAAGGTTGTCCGTGATGAGCGTTCCGAAAACACTCAGCAGGACGACCGCTACCCAGTAAATCCAGGGGATATAGCGCCTCGCACGAATCTGCAGAAACAGCGCGACAAGAAGCAGGCTGCCCATGACCATCGAGGTCTTTGTCAAACCCAGGTTCAGATTGACATTGAGAAAATCAGCGGCAGTTTCCCCCACTGTCGTCGCCATGATCTTGATAATCCAGAAAAATATCGTGACTTCGGGGACCTTGTTGAGCATGCCACCCGATTTTGCCGCCAAAGAAGTATTCATGAGTTGCTTTCGTTATGCTTTCCACGCTAGAAAGCATGGACAACACCACTGTTGCGGCGAACACTTAGGCAATACTTAGGAATTCACTTTAACACTCAACCCCAGCAAATCAGTGCAGCAAAAACACTGGAGGCGACGGTCCATATCATTCCACGGCATAGCTTTGTCCAGTCAAAAGCTTTTATGCAGATACTCGGCGGCTCTGGGTCCGCCTTCAAGCGCAAAATTTTTAAGTAGCTGTTTTTTTGAACATAACGAATTTGTAATCTGGGAACCAGCGCGGCGTTGGCATCTGGTTTCTACAGTGGGAACCGTGATGCAGCGCCTGTATCACAGTGGTCCCAGATGTTGAGGCCACGTCCTGCAATCGACAGTCAAGGAGATTTCATCATGCTGTTTCGTCAAACCGAATTTGCCCTGGCCCATGAGGAGCGTCACGCTTTTCGCAAGGAATACGCCAAGTGAGTGGCGTAGCCACACGGGCCGGGTGAGCGCCACATGGCATATATTTACAGTTTTCATTCACATCATTTAGGACTTTTCATGACAAACCGTCTTCGCACCGCTACGCTTGCCTTTGCCCTTTCCGCTGTATCAGCGCTAACCTTTGCCGCTGGTTCACACGGGGGCGGTCACGACGAGGTCGCCATCGGTCAGCCTGGAAAAACGGCCAACGTCAGCCGAACCATCAACATCGACATGACCGACAACATGCGCTTTTCTTCGGCAGACATTGCTGTCAAACAGGGTGAAACCATACGGTTTGTGGTCAAAAACTCTGGCCAGATCAAGCATGAAATGGTGCTGGGTACACAAAAAGAACTCAAGGAACACTACGCCATGATGATGAAAATGCCCGAAATGGAGCATGCCGACGCCAATATGATCACGGTCGCTCCGGGCAAAACCGGCGAAGTCGTCTGGCAATTCACCAAGGCAGGCAAGGTTGACTTCGCCTGTCTGCAGCCTGGCCACTACGACGCCGGCATGAAGGGCATGGTGACCGTCGCCGGAACTGCTGGCGCCACTGGAGCCGCACCCAAAGCTGGTGCAGCCGCAGGCCACAAGCATTGAGGACAGCGCATAAACCTACAGCGTTTTGCGGGGTTTTTGCACCCTGGTGACATTCTTTTCGATATAAATCTACCATTCTTAAACTTTACTGAAATCGAGCACATTATGAAAACCTCTAATTCTTTCGCTGTTCTTGGCAGCCTCGCACTGGCAGCAGCTTTCGCAACCAATGTCTATGCCCAAACCACGATGAACAAGGACAGCATGCCGGGCATGGACATGTCGGGCATGAAGATGGCGCCCACGGACAAGGGCGGCATGGCGGGCATGAACATGCCAGGCATGGCCATGGGCACGTCGGTAACAGCCACCGCCACAGACGGTGAGGTTCGCAAGATCGACAAGGAAAACCAGAAAATCACCTTGAAGCACGGCGACATCAAAAACCTCGATATGCCCGGCATGACCATGGTTTTCAAGGTCAAAGACGCGGCCTTGCTGGACAAGTTCCAGGTGGGTAGCAAAGTCAAATTCAAGGCTGAAAAATTGGACGGCGCGATAGTCGTGACCAGCATGGAAGTTGCTCAGTAAGCAGAGGACAGGAGGAACGCCGACGCGGTCGACGCAACTTCTATCCCGTCACCTATTCAAAAAAATGAGATCGCCATGGATGAACTGAAACGCAGATCGCTGCAGTCGCTGCTTGGCCTGGGCGCCCTGGGGGCGCTTCCACCCGCATGGGCACAGCTGCGCGCTGTTGAGATTGACGCGGTACCCGTCAACCGCGCCTACGACCTGACGATTGCCGACACGGCGCTCAATATTACTGGCAAGCCTGCCATGGGCATCACCATCAACGGCACCATGCCGGGGCCGGTGCTGCGTTTCCGGGAGGGCGATGAAGTCGTTATTCGCGTGACCAATCAGCTCCGCGAGATCACCGGCGTTCACTGGCATGGCTTACTGGTGCCCAACAGCCAGGATGGCGTGCCGGGCGTTACCTTTCCGGGCATTCAGCCGGGCGAAACCTTTACCTACCGCTTCAAGCTGCGCCAGTCGGGAACGTACTGGTACCACAGCCATGCGGCGCTGCAGGAGGCGGCCGGGTATTTCGCCCCCATCGTCATCGACCCGATCACGCCCGATCCGTTCAAATACGACCGTGAATACATTGTGATGCTTTCGGACTGGAACGACACGCCACCGCAGCAGGTTCTGGCGAACCTGAAGAAGATTGATGGCTTCTACAACTACCGGCGCATCACGACGCCGCAATTCCTTGCCCAGTTACGCAATGCGCCCGACAAGAAGGCGCGTGACGCCATCTGGAACGACCGCATGGAATGGGCCAAGATGCGAATGGACCCGACCGACTTCAGCGATGGCGGCGACGAGTGGACTTTCCTGATGGCAGGCAGAAAGCCAGCCGAGAACTGGACCGCGCTTTTCAAGCCCGGTGAGCGGGTGCGACTGCGCTTCATCAACGCCTCGCCGATGAATATGTTCGATGTCCGGATTCCGGGCCTGCCCATGACTGTGGTGCAGGCCGACGGACAAAACGTGAGCCCTGTCGAAGTCGATGAATTCCGCATCGGCAACGGCGAAACCTACGACGTGATCGTGCAACCGAAGGAAGCCAAAGCCTACAGCATTTTTGTGCCCACCATCGCACGCATCGGCTACGCACTGGGAACCTTGGCGCCGGAACTTGGCATGAGTGCCCCCGTGCCGGACATGGGACCGAAGCCCGTGCGGACGATGGCAGACATGGGTATGGCGGGCATG
>Ga0308009_10002151_pt1 | contig 10384 bp, 8 predicted proteins | sample Neamet127_FD_203134 | JGI IMG/M metagenome (GOLD analysis project Ga0308009, IMG submission 203134) | Marine microbial communities from water near the shore, Antarctic Ocean - #127 | ecosystem: Environmental > Aquatic > Marine > Unclassified | place: Southern Ocean | collected 2014-07-24
TGCGCGGGGGGCCGATCAGCGCGGCGTCGACCTGATCCAGAACTGCGAGGTTACCGGCATGCGGATCGAAAACGGCCGTATCCGGGGGGTGGAGACCACGCGCGGCTATATCGGCGCGAAGAAGGTCGGCGTGGCCGTCGCCGGATCGTCGTCCAGGGTCATGGCCCATGCCGGAATGCGCCTGCCCATCGAATCCCACGTGTTGCAAGCCTTTGTTTCCGAAGGCCTGAAGCCCTTGATCGACGGGGTGATGACCTTCGGCGCGGGCCACTTCTACGTCAGCCAGTCCGACAAGGGTGGCCTCGTCTTTGGGGGCGACATCGACGGCTACAACTCCTACGCCCAACGCGGCAACCTTCCGGTGATCGAGGACGTGGCCGAAGGCGGCATGGCCCTGATGCCAGCCATCGGGCGGGTGCGGCTTTTGCGCAGTTGGGGCGGGATCATGGACATGTCGATGGACGGCTCGCCGATCATCGACAAGACCCATGTCGAGGGCCTCTATTTCAACGGCGGCTGGTGCTACGGCGGCTTCAAGGCCACCCCGGCCTCGGGCTGGTGCTTCGCACATCTGTTGGCGAACGATCGTTCACATGAGACCGCCAAGGCCTACCGCTTCGATCGGTTCCTCAAAGGGCTGATGATCGACGAAAAGGGCCAGGGTGCCCAGCCGAACCTGCATTGACGGAAATTATCGAATGATCATTCACCATCCGATCCTCGGCCCCCGCGATGCGCAGGAATTCGTCTATCTCGGCGACGCTTCCCTCATCGACCGCCCCGACGGCATGACCGCCGGCGTCGACGCCTTCCACGACTATCTTTACAACCGCACCAACCCGGCGGGCGAACATCAGGAGCTTTGGTATCACGAACAGGGCGACCGCTCCTGGCTGGTCGTCACCCGCAATACGGTGACGCATGAGATCACCAAGGTCGAACTCGCCCGCGATGTGGCCCGCGCACGGGGACGCACGAAATGACCCAGTCGCATCGCATTGAAGGCGGCCAGATCGACCGCAGCAAGACGCTCCGCTTCACCTTCGACGGCATCCCCTATCAGGGCCATCCCGGCGACACGCTCGCCTCGGCATTGCTTGCCAACGGCGTCCGCCTGATGGGTCGCAGCTTCAAGTATCACCGTCCGCGCGGCCCCCTGAGCGCAGGCTCGGAGGAGCCGAACGCGCTGGTCGAACTGCGAAGCGGCGGGCGGCAGGAACCGAACACCCGCGCCACAGTGGCCGAGCTATACGAGGGCCTGACGGCCAGCAGCCAGAACCGCTGGCCAAGCCTCCGTTTTGACGCGATGGGGATCAACGACAAGCTCTCGACCTTCTTCGCGGCGGGGTTCTACTACAAGACCTTCATGTGGCCCAAGTCTTTCTGGGAAAAGCTTTATGAACCGATCATCCGCCGGGCCGCGGGCCTTGGCTCGGTCACGCGCGAGGAGGATCCGGACGCCTATGACAAGGGCTTCCTGCACTGCGATCTCCTCGTCATCGGCGCTGGCCCTGCGGGCCTGATGGCCGCCCTGACCGCTGGTCAGGCAGGCAAACGGGTGATCCTCGCGGACGAGGATTTCCGCATGGGTGGGCGTCTGAACGCCGAAACCTTCGCGGTCGGCGACTCCCAAGGTGCTGACTGGGCCACGGCCACGGTCGCCGAACTGGCGTCGCTGCCCAACGTCCGCCTGATGACCCGCACGACGGTCGTCGGGGCTTTCGATCATGGCATCTACAGCGCAGTCGAGCGGGTCAGCGACCACCTGCCCACCCCCGCCAAAGGCAAGCCCCGGCAAGTGCTCTGGCGCATCTACACCGGCAAGGCGATCCTTGCCGGCGGGGCCACCGAACGGCCCATCGCCTTCGAGAACAACGATCGCCCCGGCATCATGCTGTCCGGCGCCTTGCGCGCCTACGCCAACCGCTGGGGCGTCAAGGCCGGTGAACGTGTCGCTGTCTTCACGAACAACGACGACGGCCTCCGCACCGCCATCGACCTCCAGGCCAAAGGCATCGACGTGGTGGCCGTGATCGACAGCCGCGACGGAGGCGATCTTCTTCCCGGCATCCGACATCTGCGTGGGGCCGATGTCATCGACACCTCTGGTAAGCTGGGGCTTACCTCGATCACCGTGCGTCAGGGGAATGGTCGTTCGGAAACCATCGCCCTCAATGCTCTAGGCATCTCGGGCGGGTGGAACCCGAATGTGAACATCCACTCACATCACCGCTCCCGGCCCGTCTACGACCCCACCATCGCCGCCTTTGTCCCCGGTCAGGATGGCCCGCCCGGCCTACTGGTCGCCGGGGCTGCCGCAGGCCAGATGTCCACCCACGCCGCCCTGAAAACCGGCCGCGACGCGGCTATCGCTGCCTTCGACCTCACCACCGTCCCCGACCTGCCGCAGGCTGAAGACGCCCCCGTCAAGATCACCCCGCTCTGGCACGTCGCGCACGGCAAGGGCCGGGCCTGGATCGACCAGCAGAACGATGTGACCGTCAAGGACGTGCAGCTGGCCAAACAGGAGAACTTCACCTCGGTCGAGCATCTCAAGCGCTACACCACCCTTGGCATGGCGACCGACCAGGGCAAGACCGGCAACGTCATCGGTCTGGCCGTCATGGCCGAACTCACCGGCCGTTCCATCCCCGAAACCGGCACCACGATCTACCGCCCGCCCTACACGCCGGTCGCGCTCGGTCCCATCACTGGGCCAGGGAACAGGGCGCGACCTTTGTCGAGGTCGGCAACTGGCTCCGCACCCAATGGGTTCCGAAACCGGGCGAAACCGAATGGCGGCAGTCCGTCGACCGTGAGGTTCTTGCCACAAGAAAGTCCGTCGGCATCTGCGACGTCACGACCCTCGGCAAGATCGACATCCAAGGCACCGACGCGGGCGCTTTCCTTGACCGGGTCTACGCCAACACCTTCTCCACGCTTCCCGTCGGCAAATGCCGCTACGGCCTGATGCTGCGCGAGGACGGGATCGTCTTCGACGACGGCACCACCGCGCGGATGGGGCAAAATGAATACGTCATGACCACCACCACGGCCAACGCCGTGACCGTCTTCCGCCACCTCGAATTCTGCCGCCAGTGCCTCTGGCCCGAGATGGACGTCCAGCTCATCTCGACCACCGAGGCCTGGGCGCAATTCTCGGTCGCCGGTCCGAACGCGCGGAAACTCCTGGAGAAAATCGTCGATCAGGACATCTCCGACGCCGCCTTCCCCTACATGGCCGCCGGGAACATCACCGTCGGCGGGCTTCGGGCGCGCCTCTTCCGCATCAGCTTTTCGGGAGAACTGGCCTATGAGATCGCCGTCCCGACCCGCTATGGCGACGCGCTTCTGCGCGAGATGCTGGCGAAGGGCGCGGAATACGACCCCATCGTCTACGGCACCGAGGCGCTTGGCGTGATGCGGATCGAGAAGGGCCATGTCGCGGGCGGCGAGCTTAACGGCACTTCCACAGCGCTGAACATGGGCCTTGGCAAGATGGTGTCGAAGAAGAAGGACTCCATCGGCATGGTCCTGTCGCAGCGCGAGGGGCTGACGGACGAAGACGGCTACCGCCTCGTCGGCGTCAGGCCCGTCGACCCCAAGGCCAGCCTGACCGCAGGCAGCCACTTCCTTGAAAAAGGTGTCGCCCCGGTGGCGGCGAACGATGGCGGCTGGCTGACCTCCAAGGTCTACTCGCCACATCTGGGCTGCGACATCGCGCTGGGCTACCTCAAGGCAGGCGACCGGAAGATCGGCCAGAGGATGCGGATCGTGAACCTGCTTGCGGGCCTCGATACCGAAGTCGAGATCATCTCGCCCCACATGTTCGACCCGGAAGGAGAGCGTCTCCGTGGTTAGCCTGCAATCCCTCACCGCCCTCGGCAAGCGCGAAGCGACCATCGTCACCCACGGGCCAATGACCATCACCGAACGGACCGATGTCGCCCTCGCCTCGCTCGCCGCCCGCAAGGGCCGCATGGCCGATCTCGACAAGGCCGCAAAGGCCGCTGGCGTCCCACTTCCCGGCCCCGCGACCCACCGGACCGGCACCCCCTACAGCGCCTTCTGGACAGCGCCCGAAATGTGGTTCGTCGAGGCCCCCTACGCGACACACGAACTGATCGCCGATCTCCTCAAAACCGCCTTTGGCGAAAGCGCCAGCATCACCGAACAGACCGACGCCTGGGTCGCGTTCGACCTTGCGGCCGCGGACCTGACCCCGGTGCTGGAACGTTTGTGCAACGTGGATTTTTATTTTGTCCCAGCCGGTTACGCCACCCGCACGGTCATGGAGCACCTCGGCGTCTATCTCATCAAGCACGACCTCGGCGCTGCCCGCATCTACGGCCCCCGTTCCAGCGCCGAAAGCCTGCTGCACGCGATCAAGACGGCGGCACACTCGCTCTGGTAGCGTCAGGCTTGCCTGACGCCGTGTTTCCCGGTAGTGAAATCACATGTAGGTGTTCACCCGGGAGTGTGCCCATGTCAGACGGCGACGCCAGCCCCACGCTTCCCCGCGGCAAGCCTGCGTTTGACCAGGACCCGCACCGCGTCCGCGAGATCACCGAGCGCAATCTCGAGGCCGCCATCGGGCGCGAGGTCCGCAACTTCCGCCGCCAGCAGGGGATGACCGTGGCGGACCTCGCCAACGTCACCGGCCTGTCGATCGGGATGCTGTCCAAGATCGAGAACGGCAACACCTCGCCCTCGCTGACCACGCTGCAAGTCCTAAGCCATGCCTTCTCGGTCCCCGTCACCGCCTTCTTCCGCAGCTACGAGGAGCGCCGCGAGGCCCAGCACGTCCGGGCCGGGGAACATGTCGAGATCGAACGCCGCGGCACCCGCGCCGGGCACCAGTACAACCTCTTGGGGCATATCGGCTCGAACAACTCGGGCGTCGTGGTCGAACCCTACATCATCACGCTGACGACCGAATCCGACACTTTCCCCGCCTTCCAACACGAAGGGCTCGAGCTTCTCTACATGCTGGAGGGCGAGGTCGACTATCGCCACGGCGACCGGGTCTACCCGCTGAAGCCTGGCGACAGCCTGTTCTTCGACGCAGATGCACCGCATGGGCCGGAAGGTCTGGTAAAGCTGCCCGCGCGCTATCTGTCCGTCATCGCCTATCCGCAGGGCTAGATGCTGATCGACGACCTCGTCGCCGTCGTCGGTGCGGCGCATGTCCTGACGGGGACAGACACGGACCGCTATGCGCGTGACTGGATGGGCCGCTACCGGGGTTCTCCCATCGCCGTCGTCCGTCCCGGTTCCACAGCCGAAGTCGCAGCCTGCGTGAAGATCGCTGGGCAGCATGGCGTGCCCGTCGTGCCCATTTCCGGCAACACCGGTCTTGTCGGCGGCACCATGACCAGCGGCGGTCTCCTCCTGACGCTGGAGCGCATGAACCGTATCCACCGGGTCAAGCGCGACGCCCGTCTTGTCGTGGCCGAGGCTGGGGTGATCCTGTCTCGACTGCACGAAGCTGCCGAAACGGAAGGGCTTTACTTCCCGCTCTGGTTCGGAGCGCGTGGATCGGCGATGCTGGGCGGCGTCCTGTCCACCAATGCCGGGGGGTCCAACGTCCTGCGGTATGGCTCTACCCGCGGCCTTTGTCTGGGGCTGGAGGTTGTCCTGCCCGATGGCCGTGTTCTGAACCTGATGTCGGAACTGCACAAGGACAACTCGGGCTATGATCTGAAAAATCTTTTCATAGGCGCCGAGGGCACCTTGGGCATCATAACCGCCGCCGTGATGAAACTGGTACCGGCGCCCAGGGCCCACGCCACCGCCACGCTTGCCGCGCGGTCTCTGGCAGATGCGCTCACCCTGCTCAACCGGCTGCAGGAAGCCACCGGCGGCCGGGTCGAGGCCTTTGAGTTCATGCCCCGCACCTACTGTGAAAGGCTCAGGGAAGCCCGTCCCGATCTTGGCCTGCCCTTCGATCACATCCCCGAAGTCACCATCCTGATCGAGGCCGCCACCACCGTCCCGACCGAGGCCGACCCGGATGCGAACGGTGACATTCCCCTGGTCACCACGTTGCAGACCATCCTTGCGCAGATGATGGACGCGGGCCTTGTCACCGACGCGATCCTGGCCCGCAGCGAACAGCAGCGCCGGGTGATGTGGGCACGGCGCGAGGCGGCGGCCGAGATCGGCGTCGGCCTTCACCCCGAGGTCGACACCGATGTCTGCCTGCCGCTGGACAAGGTGGAACCCTTCCTCACCCGGGCCATGGCAAGCCTTCAGACCCTCGACCCCGGCGCGCGGACCATCACGGTCGCGCATCTGGGCGACGGGAACCTGCATTTCACCGCCTATCCGACCCGTGACGATGCCGCGCTGAAACACGCGGTGCTCGAAGCCATCGAGGCAGTGGTGGCCGACCTCGGCGGCAGTTTTTCGGCCGAACATGGCGTGGGTCTGTCAAAGTTGGCCTCCATGTCCCGCCGCAAGGATCCGGTGGCGCTCGAGGTGATGCGCAGCCTGAAACAGGCACTGGATCCCGACAACCGGATGAACCCCGGCAAGGTCATCCCCGGTTGATCTTGCGGCCATCCGGTCGCCGCGATAGCCATGCCACATGTCCGCGATCCGACTTTGCCTGACCGACCCGGCGCTGCGCGCGGCGGGCCTTGTCATGGCCCTGCAGGGGGCGGTCGTCTGTTCCTTTGCTCCGTATTTCTCGACGCTTGCGGTCCGCAGCTTTGGCTTCGGCGACCAGGGCTACGCCGTGCTGCTCGCGCTATCGTCGCTCGTCTCGGTCACGGCCTCGGTGACCGGCGGCATCCGGGCGGATCAGACCGCGCAGCGCCGCCGGGTGACGCTTGTCGCTGTCCTAGCCCTCGTGCTTGGCACCTTTCTGATGACCGCTACCCCTGGGCCTCTGGTCTTCGCGGTCAGCGCCGCGCTGCTCATTCCGGTCAGCAGCATCACCTTCGGCCAGGTCTTCGCGCTGGCCCGCTTGGCGGCCACCCGCCATCCCCACGACCAGCGCGACGGCATCATGGCCGTGATCCGCGCCCTTTTTGCCGCGCCCTTTGTTCTGGTGCTGCCGATCTGGTCGCTTGCCTTTGCCGCGGGCGCGCCGGTCACCCTGATCTTTCCCGTCGCTCTGGTGCTGGCGGCCGGGATGCTGGTGGCTGTCCTCCGCATCTGGCCCGCCGACACCGGCGCGCCCTGGACCGACCGACCCAGCGGCCTCTCCTTCCGCGCCGCCCTGGCCGAGATCGGCCGCCCAAGCATCGCCGCCCGGGTCATCGCCCTGGGCACTGTCACCGGTGCCTCCACTGTCTACATGGCGATCATCTCGCTGGTGATGATTCCCGAAATCGGGCGGGGAACGCAGGACGTTGCCCTCTATGTCGGCCTTGTCGCCGGGCTGGAGGTGCCGTTCATGCTTGTCCTTCCCGGCCTGACCCGAGGCTTCCCGCGCACCCGCCTGATCTTGATCGGAGCCGCCCTCTACGGCATCCATGTCGCCCTGCTTCCCGTCCTCGCGGGCTCTGCCTTCGTCTGGCTCCTGGTGATCCCCGCCGCGATCGGAGGCGCAGTGACCCTGACCGTGCCAATTGCCTACTTGCAGGACCTTCTGGCCGACCGACCCGGGGCCGGGGCTTCGCTCATGGCGCTGCAGCGGCTGGCGGGGGACGTGATCGCCGCGACCTGTTTTGCCATCGGCACCACGCTGGCCGGTTACGGCACCGTCGCGATCCTGGGCGTCGCGGTGTCGCTGATCGGAGCCGCCGCCCTGCTGGTTGCCGACCGCCACTGAACGTCCGCGCATAAGGGCGGGAGTTTTCTGCAGAAATGCTGCGCAGCAATCGCGTTGAATCAGTGACCTGGCAGGACAGTTGCGCCGCCGCCGCCCGATCGCTGCCAATTCAGGCGAGGACTGCAAGGAGCCCGCGCCATTCTCGGCCTGCGCCGACTGGCCCAAAGTCATCCCCCGGTTCAACCAGCCCTCCACGCGGCGAACCGGCAAGCCATCAAGCTCAGATCGCCATCCCGACCTTCCGCCCCTCGTGAAAGGCATAGGCCGCCATCCTGGGTGCCGCGCAGTCGCCGATGCGGTGCATCACCTTTCCCGGGATCACCTCCGGCAAGGGATCGAACGCCCGGTTCGTCGTCGCCATCACCAGAGCAGAGGCCGCGATCACCTCTTCCTGACCCGTCAGGAAGCTCCGCACCGTCACCCCGTTTCCGTGCCAGCGGACCAGCCGGTGTTCCGCCAGCATCCGCACCCCCAAGGCCCCCAGCCGCCGCCGCACCACACCATCGGCGGCGGTCCGGGAAAGTTCCTTCCCGACATAGGCTTCCGGCGTCACGATGGTAACCTTCCTGCCCTGCTCGGCCAAAGCCCAGGCGGTGCCGACCCCGCGCCAGTTGCCCCCCTCGTCATAGACCACAACCGCATCCCCCAGCCTTGCCTCGCGCCGCAGCACGGCTTCCGGGGACCAGACGCCCCCCGCCTCGATCCCCGGCAACGACGACTCCTGCGGCACCCAGCGCTGGAACCCCGTCTCGTCCGGCAAGGATCCCGTCGCCACGATCACGACATCGGCGGGATGCCCTGCAACCTCCGGTTCTTCTTGGAACGTGTTCAGCCGCAGCCGCACCCCCAACCGCTGAAACTGCCGCTCATACCAGTCCATCAGCTCCAGAATCTGCCCACGACGCGGCTGCATTCCTGCCAGCCGGAACTGGCCCCCCACCACGCCCGAGGCCTCGACGATCTCCACCCGATGCCCCCGCTCTGCCGCGACCCGAGCCGCCTCCAGCCCCGCCGGACCCGCACCGACGACCAGCACGTCCTTCGGCGCCGGACAGGCCAGGAACCGATCCCCGCCCCACTCGAACTCGCGCCCGGCACTCGGATTTATCAGACAGGAAATCCAGTAGTCCCGGCTCCTGCGCCCCCAGCACATCTGGTTGCAACTGATGCACCCCCGCACATCCGAAACCCGCCCCTCCGCCACCTTCCGCGCCAGATGCGGGTCGGCGATCTGCCCCCGCACGATCGACACCAGGTCCGCCAGCCCCGAGGCAATGATCGCCTCGCCATTCTCCGGCGTCCTGACCCCCGCCTCCGACGTCACCACGGCGTGCTGCAACACCCCCTTCAGCCGGGCCGTCAAAGGCGTCGTCAGCTTCTCGCCATGCGTGAAGGGCGGGATGATCGATTCGAACTCCAGATAGGACCCGGCCCCCACCGTGACGTAATCGACATGCCCCGTCCGGTCGTGAAGATCGAGGATCTCGCACAGCGCCTCGGCCCCAAGTGTCACCTCGTAGGCTTCGGAGTAGCTGACCGCGAGACCCACGACGAACTCTTCGCCGCAGGCCCGCCGCACCCTCTCGATCAGCTCGCGCGAAAACCGCGTCCGGCCCTCCAGACCGCCGCCCCACTGGTCGGTCCGCCGGTTCGACCAGGGCGTCCAGAACTGGTCCAGCAGCGAGTGATACGCCGCCCAGACCTCCACCCCCTGGAACCCGGCAGCCTTGGCGCGCTGCGCCGCCGCGACATGGGCCTGCAGCAACTCTTCGACCTCGGTCCCGGTCATCGCGTGGGATCCGTCCGAGTCATGATACGATGGCCCGCCCGACGGCGACCAGTGCGGCGCAAAGCTCAGGTCGCTGTCGCCATGCGCGCCCACATGGTAAAGCTGCTGGATGATCACCGCGCCCGCGTCCTTCACCTCGTCGGTGATGGTGCGAAAGGCGGGAATCACCGCATCATTCGAATGCAGGAAGTTGCCCCGCGTCAGGACGCCCGTCCGGTGCACCGGCACGGGTTCGGCCACGACCATCGCCGCCCCGCCAAGCGCGCGCTCCAGCAGGTATTTCCCGAAGCGGGGCCCCGGCATGCCCTGGTCCGACATATTCGCGGTATGCGCACCGAACACGATCCGGTTGCGCAACGTATGGTCGCGCAGTTTCAGGGGCGACATCAGGCGGGGATGCTGGGTCATGCGGACCTCCGATCGCCCCCATGTCAGCAATTCTCGACACCTGTGTCAAGTTTCGGTGCAACGGCCCAGCCTGGTCAATTTTCTTCGAAGAAAATTGCAAATTCCTTCGAAGGAATTTGGCCCCGGCCCGGACACCCGCGCTACTCCGCCGCCACGTCCCAGCCGGAAATCGCCTTGACCTCGAGGAACTCCTCGATCCCCCAGACGCCGCCCTCTCGCGCCCGGCCGGACGCCTTGACCCCGCCAAACGGCGCACCGGCCCCACGAGACTTGCCGTTCATCTCGACCATACCGGCCCGCAAGGCCCGCGCCAGCCGGTTGCGCCGCGCGCCGTCCGCCGACTGGACATAGTTGGTCAGCCCGTAAGGCGTGTCGTTGGCGATCTTCACCGCCTCTTCCTCGCTGTC
>Ga0308009_10002154_pt1 | contig 10376 bp, 3 predicted proteins | sample Neamet127_FD_203134 | JGI IMG/M metagenome (GOLD analysis project Ga0308009, IMG submission 203134) | Marine microbial communities from water near the shore, Antarctic Ocean - #127 | ecosystem: Environmental > Aquatic > Marine > Unclassified | place: Southern Ocean | collected 2014-07-24
TTGATTCATACATCGCTACCAATATGGTAAGATGAATACTAAATCATGTTCCAGCAGTGTAATCTGTTGCATACACAATTTGCTCATGGGTTAATTCATCAATAGTGAATCCAAGGGTTGCAAGTTTAGTTGATGCAACATCTATGTCTTGCTGCTTTGTGATATCATAAACAATTGGATCCATATCCTTTGCTTCTGCCGCTAGTCGGCATAATGCTAGATATTGGTTAGCGAACGACATGTCCATTACTTCTGACGGGTGTCCTTCTGCAGCTGCTAGATTTACTAGACGTCCTTCTGCAAGCAAGTATATCTTACGTCCATCCGCTAAGATGTACTCTTGATTCTCGCTTCTAATGGTTCTAACACTTTGTGAAAGGCTATTCAAATCTTCAATGTTTATTTCACAATCATAGTGGCCTGTGTTTGAAATAATTGCACCATCCTTCATTGAAGCAAAGTGTCTCTCAACTATAATGTCCTTCATTCCAGTAGCAGTACAGAAGATATCACCAATTGCTGCTGCATCGTCCATCTTCATTACTCTGAAACCATCCATTACTGCTCTAAGTGCTGCCAATGGATCTATTTCTGTGATGACTACATTTGCACCCATTCCCTTTGCACGCATTGCTAGACCACTTCCACAGTGACCATAACCTGCGACAACGAATGTCTTTCCAGCAATCAATACAGATGTTGCTCTAATAATTCCGTCCAATGTGGATTGACCTGTTCCATAGATATTGTCAAAGTCCCACTTTGTGATTGCATCGTTTACTGCTAATACAGGGTAAAGCAAGTCTCCTGCTTCTCCCATTGCTCTTAGTCGGTGAACACCTGTGGTTGTTTCTTCAGTACCACCGATTACACCTTCTGCATATTCTTTCTTCTCACCATGAACACGGACGATTAAATCTGCTCCATCATCTAAAGTTAATGTTGGTCTGAATTCAAGGGTCTTGTCGATGCACCAATAGAAATCTTCTACTGATTGTCCATGCCAAGCGTGAACTGAATATCCTTCTAAAGCGAGCCATGCGGCTACATCATCTTGAGTTGAGAGGGGATTACATCCTGACCAAGAGATTTCAGCACCTGCAGCAGCGATCGTTTCGATCAGTATTGCGGTTTCTTTAGTGACGTGAAGACATCCTGTTACACGCATTCCTGCTAGGGGTTTTGTCTTCAATGCCTCTTCGCGCAGAGCTTCCAATACTGGCATTCTTGCCCTTGCCCAATCGACTCTCAAAGCACCCTTTGGGGCTAAGGAAATATCAGCGACAGTATACTGCTCAGTCTTGTCCATGGGCTGTCCCCGTAGCCCATACTAATTGAATATAAGCACCTGATTATTCATCGCTTACGCTCAATATAGTGAGCAGATATTTTGCCTAAGACAAAACTCAACCTTGTTGCTGTGCATATTGCAAAGCATACTGCTGTGCATATTGCGATGCAGTAGCCTCATCATATCCTTGGCCCATGAATTGCTGTAGATATTGCTGGTAAACTGCTGGATCCACTTCAGGAGCTGCGGCAACTGGTGCTGCGGCAACTGGTGCTGCGGCAACTGGTGCTGCTGTTGCAGCATCTGCGCCGAGTCCTGCCTGAGCAGCATATTGTTGTGCATACTGGCGTGCAGTTTCCTCAGGATATCCTTGAGCGACTAATTGTTGTACATATTGTTCAACAGGATCTAGTTGTGCTGAGGCAAGTCCGCCAGCAGAAGCATGGAAATCTTTGGAAGTGTCATCCATTGAATCAGTACCGCCCTTGCGCATTATTACCATTGTTACAGCTAGGATAGAGATAATTAAAACCGCAATGATTCCGATTGTAGTCACATCCATCGAAGAACTTGTTTCAGAACTATCGCCGCCATTAGAAGGAGCCTTCCATTCACCATCCTCGAATGTCCAAGCACCATCCCATTGGCATTCACCATCACTATCTAGAATCCACTCTCCGCCTTCTGCTTCAGCAGCAACATCAGCTTCAACTCCTTGACAAGCTGGTAAGTTAATTTCTATTTGCTTGTAAGAAATCCAACGTTGGTCATCTCCAATTCCTTCATAGATCTTGATGTAAATGAGGATTACTTGAGAGTTGTTTGTATACATTCCATCCATTGATAATGTCAAGTCAAATGCTTCACCATTACCAAGTCCAGAAGTAGTCTTGTTCCAAGTTCCTAGAATCTTCTTGTTGTACTGTTGTACGAATGATTCATTGAAGTCTGCTAGAACAAATGCTGTTTCAATGTAGACTTCACCTTGCTCACTACCACTTAGAACAGAACCAGAAATTGTAATTGTGTCTGTATCAATGCGAGAATTAGCATTTGGAGAGTCAAGTTGTACAACTGGCTCTTCATCGCCGAATCCGGCTGGAACGATAACGAAGAACATACGGAATTTCTCTGAAATCTTACCTGCCTTATCATAAGTAACTAATTCCATTCGGATGGTGTTTTCATTAGCACCAGTTGAGTCAACTGTTTCATTCTTGAAATTATATGCCCATTCACCATCGCTTGCGTCGCTTTGAATAAATGTATGACCTTCTAATGCAAAGTCGTCAACACCATATGGTGCATCAAACAAAACCTTCCATTGATAGGTCTCAATTCCATTTCCTTCTAAAGCATCTTGATCGCTTGAATTACTTGCATCGAAATGGATTGTTGTTTCACCATCATCATCAAGAGTGATTCTGTAAATATCCCATTCAGTACTTGAAACCGTTTTGGTTCCAGTAAATTCAACTTGGTCTATATACTCAGGACGCATGTCGATTTCAGCGTTTGCTGTTGGTCTGTATTCGTCTGCATAGACATCGTTAGTTTCAACGGTAACATCGATGATACGTGAGTGACCTGCGTCATCGTGTAGCATCAACTTGACATTCCATTGTTCACCTTGTGCACATCCGGTCGCACTTGACAAATCATTCTTACAGAATTGCATTACTGGACTCATGTCCGTATTGTGCCCAACTCCACTTGCCATTGTTGAACCATCCCAAGAGGTTGGTCCATCAACAATCCAATCTGTTGACAAAGTGGATGAAGTGCTGGTTGTAAATCCAAATGTAAGCGTTGCATCACTCTTCATGTACCTTACAGCATACTTCCCAGTTGAAGGGTCAATATTCGGAGAATCTCCATTGATAGTCAATTCCAAACCATTGCCAAGAGTTCCAAATCCTTCAGGGTATGGACTTACTTGGTATGACAGCATGTTACCCAAGAGAGGGAATGTCATACTATCTGCACGGTCAGAGACAGTTGCAATATCCATTGTAGTAACGATTAGTCCACCATCATAGTAAGAACAAACACCAAGAACAGTGTCTTGGATATCAGTAGAGGAACGGATTACTCTTTGGAAATATCCTCCGGTCTCCATGTATCCATTACATGTAACTGGCACTTCATTTGCACTAACCGACTTGGTATTGAGAACTGCTTCAGCAACAGTTGAGTCTGCATCAAATCCTTGGAATGCATTAGAATTGATATTTTCCATCAACGGATGGTATGGGTCTGCTAGATCCATATCTGCGTATGTAATCTTACTTTCAGGAGTGTTTCTGCTTTGAATATCCAAACCAAATGGTAGACGTCCAGATAATCCCTGGTCAGTACCATAGATTTGGCTTCCTTGAGGTCCAAGGTGAGCTTGAACTGTTCCACCCGCAGACATGAATCCTTCTAGGATTTGGCGATTAGAGGTGCTTCCAATCTTTTGGAAGTATCCGCGTCCACCATTTTCAATGTCCTTGGCTGCAAGACTATCTTGCCATGGCAGAATGACCTTGTCATAATGAGTAAGCCAACCTGCATCTAAGTATGTCTCCCAGTCATTGATGCTGTATTGAGTATATGACATACCCAACAGATTCAAGTCTTGCTTTATCGCAGTAGTACGAGCAGATGTATCGCCCAATATTGCCACATCGATATTGCTTTCAAAGGTTGCAATGAAATAACGAACGTTACCTGACGAGTCACCATTAGCTAATTCTGCCGAGAAACTGATATTGTATTGGTGACCATCTTGCCATCCATTCCATGGAGTGAACCCTACAGTGATACGCTGATGTGCGGACAAACTTTGTTGTGGGCCAGCAGTAGTCGTATGTGCAGTAGAACCGGATGTAAGATCTTCAATGTTCATGTTAAAGACATAATCTCCACCAAGAACACCATTCGTGACTACAATATCCCATGAATGGGTTAAAGCACCATCAATTGGCATTACACACTCAAGTGCTTGGTCTGAAATACAAGATAGTGTTTCAGGTTTCCCAATAGTAACATCAACTGATTCAACATTGAAAATAACTCTCTTCTTGTTATTAGCGACTGATGTTTCCTCGTTACTGAACCAATTCTGACCCGCGGTCATATTGTCAAATATTGTTTCAACTTGTACCATATATACTCCTGATGTGAATTCGTGAGCAGCAATAACATCTGTTGATACATCTTCAGCATCTACATTTGTACGAGACATTGTGTATGATGCTTCTTCCAAGAAAGTATACTCTTGAAGGGATATATTGTTGAATGCAACACCCTTGAATCCATCATTAATACCATTTCGTCCATCATCATCAGATTGGAATTCGAAATTAATTTGTGCCGTAGAGCCCGCTAAAGAAGCACATTCGTAATTCCAATTCTGATTGTTTGAATCAGATGTATTGAGAACATAGATGTGAGTCAAGTCAATATTAGCCGTCTTAACTAAATCGTCAGTATTGAAGAAGACATTGTAATTGCCAGTTGACCCATCTGTAGAACTAGAATCTCCAACAAAGGATAACTCAACATTATCAAACGGTTCTGAAGAATTGGTAAAACCATCGTTGTTCTCGTCAACTCTACAAGATCCATCTTCGTTATAATCGTTCCATTGTCCCATTAATACTGCACTGAAGTTTCCAGCGCTATTGCCGTAATCTAACGTGATTGCAGCATAGTCATTGACGTCAACAATACTTGTACCATCTGAATCGATTCCATAGAATGTATCAGCATAATATTCAAAGTTCAGTGAAACGAAATCACCAGACATGCTGGTAAGATCTACTTCAGGCAAGGTCATTGTTTCATTTGCCCATGCATCCCCGTATCCTTTAGTAGCGGTATCACACGGATGTCCGAACCAATATGCGTTATTATTGAAAATCTTGTCATTACAGCCTGCTTCATTGAATACTGCTCCTCGAGGATTATTACTTTCAATATACCTATATCCTTCCGAACCACCTTCAAATGATTCTTTACAAATCTCTGAAGGAACGCCACAGTAGATATCTGAAGGAGTTGCAGTGAAGACCTTTGCTTCAACATCAAAATCAACCAAGGTATTACCCCAATTATTTGTCGTTACTCCAATGTCAAAGATTCCTTCTGCATACAAACCACCAGGTTTGAAGTAATCAATTCCTTCAACCGCTGGGTCGTAAAGATTGAATGGAGTCAAATATCCAACGATTTCATCATTAAGTGATTGCTCATCCCAAGCATTGCTTGACAATGACGCACTAACTCTGTATGTAGTATCATTGAGAACGTTCACTGACAAAGAGGTTGTATATTCTTCACCAGGTCCAAGATTTGTTAATGAGATTTGACTTTGTTGTGTTTGTGGGTTGGCTAAGAATGCAGTAGTTTGCTTCCAAATTGTGAGGTTGTCAATTGCATAGCCGTCAAGTCCAGACCATCTGCTTTCATTGCTATCAGCAATACTTCCATCAAATCCAGTTCTAAATCTAAATCTAATGTCAACTGTTTCTCCAGCCCAACCACTTAGGTCAAATGCACCAACTCCATCTTCTGTGAAGTTGTTCCAACCGTAGTGAGTTCCGCCGCTGTATACACCATAATGGTAGACACCTTCAGCAACTCCTCCGAATCCCTGCTTGGTCAAACGGTCATTGTCATAACCGCCCCATAGTGATGAACCTGAAGAACAGGCTGCGTTGATCATAGCCTCTGTTGGACAGTTAATGGTTGACCAACCGGTTTCGATGCTTCCGACCTCAATAATAGCTAAGTCATCCCAGACATCGCCAATAATCCAGCCATTTGCATCAGCGCCTCCAAGGGCACCATAGGACAAGGATTGGAAGACTTCAACTCCCATGAATGCGCGGTCAGAACCTGTTAGGTCTACTGCGTTTAGTGTCATAGCATCGTCCCAGTTACGCCCGTATCCAGTCCAAGTGTCGCCACTTGCATTTGTGTCATAGATACCAGCCCACATGAAATCAGTAGGATTGTTTTGGTTAGCTGAGAAGTTTTCACTACCACTCTCAAATTCTGAGTGATTTGTTTCTTCGTGCCAGCGGGTTGATTGGTCGATATACTCTTCATAGGTCCAAGAACATCCTGTTCCACAGCCTGCTTTATTCTCTGCTGTGTCCCAATCCATTGCGTATACAGTAGTATTGGTTGAATTAGCTTCGTCAACTATCTTTAATTCGACATCCAAGGTAGCGGTTTGTCCATTCAAAGTATCCATTCCAGCATTGACTACCGTAACATTGAGGTCGCGTGTTCCTTCACCGACGATTCCAAAGAATCTGTCGACAGGTGATATGTCCAGGCCAGTGATGGATAAATCCTTATTATCCATCTCAACAACAGAGATTGAATCATATTGTCCATCCCATCCTAAGTTGTCAATCCAACTTCCAAAGTCGTAGGATGTGTGTCCAACAACGATATCTGGTGCTGAACCTGATGCACCTGCAAGTTGGCCTACCTCGGCCAAGCTTGGTCTGCGGCCTGCCTCGTATGATAGAGGACTTACGTGGCCTCCAGCACCATTTGACAGCGTAACTTGTACAGTTGTTGGGAAGTTAAGCCAGAATTGGGAGGTTGAACCTCCAGCAGAGTCACTTGTGTTTTGTTGATATGCAACAGTTGGGTTAACGAAATCTGGTTCATTATCACCATTTAGATCTGCAACTGTAACTGCATAAGAAATGTATGGTCCAAAGTAAGCAAGAGATGGTGCGGACCAAGTTCCTACTGCAGATGATGTCACATAGGTTACATTTTCTACATTGCCATCAGTCAAAACTATTGCATCGGTAACAAAGTCGCCGTCCATATCGCCGATATCAAAGCCACTGGAAAATGTAGTTGCCATGTTAATTGTGTTTGTATTAACTTGATTTGAACCATATGTATAGGTCGTAGGATATATATTTGTCAAACAGTCAAATTCTATGATCGAGACGTTATCATCGTTACCAGGATTGGTTGTTTGTCCAGTGCTGTAATCAACACCTGAAGATCTTAACAGGAATATATCGTCATCCGTACATGCGCCGGATAAGCCGGTCTGGGATTCTCCCCAATCTCCAACTTCTAAAGAACGGTAAGAATTGGCTTTAGCCGAACCAAGCGAAGTAGTGATTGCAGGGGTTGAGGAAGTGATTGGTCCTCTGTAGGTGACAACTCTTTGCGTATCAATATCGGTCATCAAATCAAGAACATAGACGTCATCGTCGCCATCTTGGTCTGCATCACCAACTGCTAGATCCCATGCCCAGAAGTGGGTGAATCTAGCACCGATGGCCCAGTCCTTATTATTACAGCCTTGGTTTTCGATTATTGTGACGTTACCTGGGTCACCTGCTGGCGCATTATTGTCATCAGTTTTGAACGGGTTATTTCTTTGGAAAATTACGATGTCAATGGCGTCGTCGCCTGTAAATTCACCAACTTCTATGAACTGCACGTTGGCAAATTCATCCCATTCAGCATCTCGTGATACATTCTTTGAGACCCAAATATCTTGGCGCTCTGAAAAATCACCATTTCCATCGTTCCACAGGATAGATATCGTGTGGGCTCCGTCGGTGGCCATGGCAATATCATTTGCTCCATCACAATTGAAATCTCCAATTGCAACATCTTGCGGGTCGCGTCCAGTTGTATAACTTCGGCTCATTGAAGCACTCGAAGTTGTGGCTAAAGCGGCGGTGGTTGAAAGTAGCATTATCAGCACTAGGAAAGTACTGCGAACTTGGGCCTTCAATTGCTCTGTTTTGATTGACATCATCATCACTGCTTACCGCGAGCGTCGCTTCCACTTTAACGGTGTTGCCTCTAAGATTCGTAATTAACGCTTATAATGTGCCTCCAGTGGCACTTTTAGACAACATCCTATCGCCGCTATGCCAGAGTATTTATCATTGCGTTTTTATTAAAATAATCAGCGCAAATATGAGATTCTTATTGAGAACTAAATAGATGATTTCAACCGAGCAAAGTAGTAAAAATTTACTAACTTTTTATCAGATGCGGCCATTTAACCATCTTGGAGAAGGACCCCAACCCACTGCGTCACCGCCGTGGATTTTGACCAACTTTCCTGCCGAGAAAAGAGATTGCAACCAGACTTCGAGTTCGACCCCTTGGCGGTTACCAAGTTTTGAACTTGCAACCTCTTCAATGTCTTCTGTCCTTAGAGCAGTTCCACCATTTTCTCTGACAACTATTTCCATTAGTTCTCTTAACCAAGCTTCTGCCATTGGGTCAACGCTCATTTTCCCTTGTGCCGGCATAGGTTCATCGGTATCATCAAGCATCTCCATTAATTCAATCGGATCTGGCTTTCTAGCACCTTCTACTCCGATTTTATCTATCTCTTTTTGAAGGTTTAATTCTCCGATTGGCCTGCGAACTATTGGGATGCGGCTAGGGTCTGGCGTTGGACCCATATCCAGTGGTTTGTCACCTAAAGGAGTGTCATCAATGACAACTTTTTGACGCCCACTTGACTTTTTTGAATTCTTTTTAGAAACTTGCGAGAGATTGGTCGCTTTCACCGCTTCACCGACCGGCATAGTCCACCCTACACCTTCTAATCCGAGTTCCCCTACTCTTTCAGCGACCCATTCTGCTTCGCCTTCTAGAGAAACCTGAACCTCATGGTCATCCGACCTGAATTGGTATCTTACTTGACCGCTTAGCTCTGCCATCAACCAAGGGTGAACCGCCAACATCCTTGAAGGTAGTGCTTTGTAAATCATTACAATTTGTAATGGTCTTATTGTTTAGCAAGTTGTCGCAATACTGTATGCAAGATGCCACCGTTACGATAATATTCAACTTCTACAGGGGTATCCAATCTAACTTGTGCATCGAATTCAATTTGAGAACCATCTAATTTTGTTGCAGTGATTCTCATTACCTCTAAAGGCTTAACAGAATCTGTAACTGGAATATTGAATAATTCAGAACCATCAATACCCAATGAGTCGTGAGATTCCCCTTCCATAAAGGTCATCGGCAAAACTCCCATCCCTACTAAGTTGGAACGGTGAATCCTCTCAAAGGAGGTCGCTATCACTGCTTTAATTCCCAATAGATATGTTCCTTTAGCAGCCCAATCCCTACTTGAGCCAGTACCATATTGTGAACCTGCCAATACGACCTTTGGACCTGCTGTTTGTGCTGCTTCATAGACTGAAGTGATTTCACCTGTTTCATGGTTGAGAGCGTATCCGCCTTCTGTACCAGGTGCCATTTGATTTCTAATTCTAACATTGGCGAATGTTCCTCGCATCATTACTTCATGATTGCCTCGCCTTGAACCAAATGAGTTGAAATCTCCCGCCTCAATACCGCGTTCCGTCAACCATTTTCCAGCCGCACCATCGGCTGGGAATGATCCCGCCGGAGAGATGTGGTCTGTTGTGATGGAGTCGCCAAGTTTCAGTAATACACGCGCATTTTCAATCGATTGTATAGGAGATGGTTGGTCATCCAATCCGCTGAAGAATGTTGGAAGTCGGATATATGTTGAATCGGCTTGCCAAGGATAAAGTGGGCTTGCTTCGGAAGGTATGCCATCCCACCTTGGTTCATTCATTGCATCAGCATATCTTTGACGGAACATTTCAGGAGTGATAACAGAGAGAGATTCTGCTATTTCTTCATCGCTTGGCCAAATATCAGAAAGCATCACTGGCTCCCCATCGCTAGAATATCCAAGTGGCTCTGTAGACATATCAATTTCGAGAGTACCAGCGATTGCATAAGCGACAACAAGTGGAGGGCTTGCCAAATATGAAGCCTTTACTTTACCATGAACTCTGCCTTCAAAATTTCTATTTCCTGAGATTACTGAACCAACTATTAGCCCTGCTTCATCAATTGCACTTTCAATAGGCGGAGCGAGTGGACCGGAGTTCCCGATACATGTGGTACAACCATATCCAACGACATTGAATCCCATGGCATTGAGGTCTTCTTGCAAACCTGCTGCTTGATAGTATTCTGTAACAACTCTTGAACCAGGAGCGAGTGAAGTCTTGACCCATGGCTTAACTGTAAGTCCTTTTTG
>Ga0308009_10002159_pt1 | contig 10351 bp, 8 predicted proteins | sample Neamet127_FD_203134 | JGI IMG/M metagenome (GOLD analysis project Ga0308009, IMG submission 203134) | Marine microbial communities from water near the shore, Antarctic Ocean - #127 | ecosystem: Environmental > Aquatic > Marine > Unclassified | place: Southern Ocean | collected 2014-07-24
TTCAACGTTTAATGTACTAAAAAGGTTTACATTAATCTTTGTGAGCCTGTCTGCGTTGGCCCTGAAGGGGTGGGTCTAGGCTGAGCTATCTGTAGGAAACGAATCAGGGCGCCATGAACAAACCATGACGCCCTTCCTTTTGGGGATTAACTGCCTGTCTGCACTTACTTAAGCAGCGTTCTGCTTATTTATATCGATAAGTGCTGCTTGCTCGCTACCGATTGTGATCTTCTTCGGCTTCATGGCCTCAGGAATCTCACGTACCAGATCGATGTAGAGCAGGCCATGAGCCATGCGTGCGGTAGTGACCTCAACATGGTCCGCCAACTGAAAGCGTCGCTCGAAATTGCGTGCGGCAATGCCCTGGTGCAGGTAATTGCGGCCAGTAGCCTCTCCGCCAGCCTTCTGGCCAACTACCGTCAAGGTTCCCTTCTCAGTTTGGATATCCAGTTCGCCTTCTTCGAAGCCGGCTATGGCCATAGTAATTTGGTATTGGTCCTTATCCGTCAGCTCGATGTTGTAAGGGGGATAGCTCGTCTGATTGGTCTCGCCGCGATTCACAGAGTCCAGCAGCGAAGAGAGGTGGTCAAAACCCACAGTGGAGCGGTATAGGGGTGCAAAATCTAATGTACGCATAGTCATATCCTTCCTTTTAAGCAATATGTAGTTAAAGTTTGATTGCCCATCAAATCGATCGGGCGGTGTGCGAGCCTCTCTTGAGCACTCGCTACAGTTCTGGATATGGGGATACGTAGAGTGGTTTCAAGTCGAGCAGGGTTAGTGGCATGGCTGTGAATTTCGCCAATAGGTAGATTAGAATGTGCTTCAATCGAGTCGACTGGGTTCTAGGGAGGTGCTGTGTGTGCGGGGAAAGCGCCGGAGTGCAGATCTCTAAAGGCCTAAGCTGGAAAGATCTATTTGGCAAGATGCTATGCGGGCTGGTCGAAGAGGCCTGGCCACTCTCTTTGTTGCTATAGAGTAGCTGCGGGCTCAGCGAGGCGGTAGTTCTGCCTCTGCAGCGCGATGTTCTCGAAGAGCCGAAAATAAAGGCCGTACGCTAGTTGGGCCGTCCTTTATTTTCGAATTTTAATATTGCTAATTATATTAAAAACAGAGAGTTAATTGCTTTATATAATGTCTTATATAACAAAAAGCTCCATGAAGTCATTAACAGCGGTTTGCTCTAGAGCCTTCTGATCCTTACACAACTCAAAGATCTTGGCGCTGCGCTTGGCGGGGAAGCGTGTCGCTAGGTTAACCTTGAACTTTTCCTCTAGAAGCGGAATGCCTTCCTCGCGGCGGCGGCGGTGACCAACAGGGTAGTTGATTTCCACCCGCTCTGTGCTGCTGCCGTCCTTGAAGAAGACCTGCATGGCATTTGCGATAGAGCGCTTCTCAGGCTCCAGATACTCTCTTGAGTAGGTAGGGTTCTCGTGTATCTCCATCTTCTCGCGCAGCTCATCGATTATCGGGTTGGCCGCGTGAAAACTGTCTTCATAGTCCTCGGCTACCAAATTGCCGAAGGCGAGGGGCACGGCGGTCATATACTGCAGGCAATGATCTCTATCCGCAGGATTATTTAGTGGCCCGCTCTTGCTGATGATGCGTATTGCGGACTCGTGCGTATGGATAACGATCTTCTCGATCTCCGGCAAGCGATCTTTGACTTCAGGGTGAAGCTGAACGGAGGCCTCTGCTGCAGTTTGAGAATGGAACTCGGCAGGGAAGGATATCTTGAATAATATGTTTTCCATTACATAGCTTCCATAAGGCCTTGTAAATTCGAAAGCTTTTCCTTTGAAAGAGACATCATAGAAACCCCAGGTTGACGCGGTGAGCACGCTAGGGTAGCCGATCTCTCCGCGCATCGTGAAGTCTGCCAGGCGCACAGCGCGCGAGGTCGCGTCACCCGCAGCCCAAGACTTACGAGGCCCGGCATTCGGTGAGTGCCTGTAGGTACGTAGACTAGAGCCATCCAGCCAAGCCTGAGACAAGGCATCTATGATCTGTTCGCGAGTACCGCCCATCATCTGTGTAGCTACCGCCGTCGATGCGACGCGAACCAGCAGAACATGGCAGAGGCCGACGCGATTGAAACTGTTCTCCAAAGCCAAAACTCCCTGTATTTCATGGGCTTTTATCATTGCTGTTAGCACGTCGTGCATGGTGAGAGGCGGCTTCCCAGCGGCAACATTCTGCTGCGAAAGAAAGTCGGCGACTGCGAGAATCGCGCCTAGATTGTCGGAGGGGTGGCCCCATTCGGCTGCTAGCCAAGTGTCGTTGTAGTCCAACCATCGGACGATACAGCCTATATCCCAGGCGGCTTTGACTGGATCTAACCGAAACTGTGTGCCGGGGACGCGTGCGCCATTGGGAACTACGGTGCCTTCAACTAAGGGGCCTAGTAATTTGGTGCATTCAGGAAAACGCAGGGCCAGCAGGCCGCAGCCTAAGGTGTCCATCAGACAGTTCCGAGCCGTGTCGTAGGCCTCGGTGGAGTTGATTTCATAATCACAGATGTAATCTGCGATGTCGACGAGCACCTGATCTGGCTCAGGACGGGCATTAATTTCTACATTGTTAGACACTTAAAATTCCTTATAAATCAGATAATTAAATACTTTGTGTAATGTTATTGCAATGCTAGCGATCGGCTATGTCCACCCATTCGCTAGTTTCTGGGCCAGTGTAGTCGGCGCTAGGACGGATGATACGGTTATTGGAACGCTGCTCCTTAACGTGGGCCGCCCAGCCGGTAAGCCGGGACATCACGAAGATCGGAGTAAACAGCTTCGTTGGGATTCCCATAAAGTGATAGGCGGATGCATGGAAGAAATCAGCGTTGCAGAACAGCTTCTTCTCACGCCACATTACCTCCTCGCAGCGCACAGATACCGGGTATAGCGCCATGTCATCTACATGCTCGGCCAGCTTCTCAGACCACTGTTTGATAATCGTGTTGCGTGGGTCTGATTCGCTATAGATTGCGTGGCCAAAGCCCATAATCTTGTCCTTACGCGCGAGCATCGCCATGATCTCGCCCTCAGCCTCCTCCGCGCTGGTCCAATTCTGGATCATATCCATGGCTGCCTCGTTGGCTCCGCCATGAAGTGGCCCGCGCAGGGTGCCGATCGCGCCGGTTATGCAGGAATGCATATCAGATAGAGTGGAAGCGCAGACCCTGGCGCTAAAGGTAGAGGCATTGAATTCATGCTCAGCGTAGAGAATCAGGGATACATTCATCACCTGAGTAAACAACTCATTCGGTACCTCACCGCTCAACATATGCAGGAAATGGCCACCTATAGAGTCGTCATCCAATGCTGTATCGATTCGTTTTCCCTCGTGGGAGAAGGCATACCAATAACAGATGATAGAAGGGAAGGCCGCGAGTAGGCGGTCTATCACCTCATCCTGCTGCGAAAAGTCCTTCTCGATCTCGAGATTGCCCAGCACCGAGCAGCCCGTACGCATTACATCCATTGGGTGTGCGTCGGCTGGGATGCGTTCTAAAACATCTTTTAGGGCCTGAGGTAAATCTCTTAGTGATTTGATTTTATTGATATAATCATTAAGTTCTGTTTGTGTGGGAAGTCGGCCCTTCAGCAATAGATAGGCTACTTCTTCAAACTTCGCGTTCTCTGCCAGCACGCTGATGTCGTAGCCACGATAGGTTAGACCGGTGCCTGTCTTGCCTACTGTACAAAGCGCCGTCTCACCGGCAACCTGTCCGCGCAAGCCTGCGCCACCTAGTTTCTTTTCTGCCATTGTTATTCTCCAGCTCTATTAATCGAATTAATTCTATGCCTGTAGATAGTTCTTTTCCATCACGCAAAACTGATCGCCGGTATAGGCGGCTATCTACTAAAAATTGACTTTAGGAAGTACTTTTTAAATTAGGATTTTGTTAAGAAAATATCTACTTTTCGCTCTCAAACAAAGCATCTAGCTTCTCTTCGTAGACGTGATATCCGAGCACCTCGTAGAGCTCAGTTCTGGATTGCATATTGTCGATACAGGCCTTCTGATCGCCATTGACACCAATGGCTTGATAGACATCCAACGCGGCCTTGCTCATCGCGCGGAAGGCGCTAAGCGGGTACAGCACCATGGCTACACCATTCTCGGCCAATTCGGAGCAGTTAAACAGGGGTGTAGCACCGAATTCGGTGATATTCGCCAATACAGGCACCCTTACAGCATCTGCAAACAAACGGTACTGGCTTAATTCCAGCATAGCCTCCGGAAAGACCGCATCCGCGCCAGCTTCAACGCAGGCGACAGCCCTTTCAATAGCGGAATCTAGGCCCTCAACTGCAAGCGCGTCAGTCCTGGCCATGATAACGAAGTCGCTATCTGTTCTTGCATCGACAGCGGCCTTAACGCGGTCCGCCATCTCCGATTGACTCACGATCGCCTTATTAGGGCGATGCCCGCAGCGCTTTTGAGAAACTTGGTCCTCGATGTGCACCGCCGCCGCACCGGCGCGCTCCATACTCTTGATAGTACGGGCGATATTGAACGCACCACCCCAGCCCGTGTCGATATCGACTAGAAGCGGCAGATCAGATGCGTTGCAGATGCGTTCGACATCATGAATCACGTCGTTGAGGCTGGTAATACCAAGGTCCGGAAGGCCATAAGAGGCGTTGGCAACACCACCGCCGGAAAGATAAATAGCTTTATGTCCGGAATCCTCGGCAAGCATCGCGCAGTAGGCGTTGATAGCGCCAACGACCTGCAGCGGATTGTTCTCTTCCAGCGCCTTGCGAAAGCGAGCTCCGGGGGATAATGAATTCATAGTTTTCTCCTTAATAAAAATTTTTCATATAATGATTTAATTAATTATTCTGACTCAAATTGATGAATAAGCGTCTCTTTAGCGCTGGCAATATGGCGCCGCATTAGCAGTTCGGCCAACTCCCCATCACCTGCCTCGATAGCGTCAACTATCTGATGATGCTCCTTGAATGCCTGCACCGGCCGAGAGGGTGAGCTACTAGTCTGCATGCGATACAGGCGCAGCAGGTGATATAGCTCATCGCAGAGCAGGTTAAACAGGCGGGTATTGCTGCTAAGCTGAACGATTAGGTAATGGAAATCCAGGTCGCCTTCCTTCTGGTAGTACAAGCGTCCGTTTTCGGACTGGATCTGCTGCTCATGGTTCGCGAGTAAGTCGCGAAGATTACGGCAGTCTTCCTCGTTAGCTTTCTGGGCCGCTAGGCGACACGCAAGTCCTTCCAAGGATTCTCTAATCTCATATATTTCAATAGCTTGCTGACTATTCAAAGAAATAACCTTCGCCCCAACGTTGGGTGTTATCTCAACCAGCTTGCAGCCCTCGAGACGGCGGATAGCTTCGCGCAGTGGGCCGCGGCTGATGCCGTATTGCTTGCTGAGTTGAGGTTCGTTAACCTTGGAGCCTGAAGGGAGCTCGCCCTTGACGATGGCGGTGCGGATTTGGCCGAATACCGTGTCGGCTAGAGTGGAAGTTTTTAATCGGGTTTTGGGGTCCATAAAAAAAAGTCAACAATAGCTAGATTTGATGTTGATTATTCCCCAGTATAAGCAAATAAACAATAAGATTGTTGACAATGTAGATAATAAATTAGAATTCGACATGGCAAAAGCTAGAAAAGCGATGATTAGTGAGCACAGATGCGCTAGGGACCCCGCTGGTTTTTCAAGATTTTATACGGTACGGAAAATATTTGTTAATTATAACGAGCGGGAGTAAAAAATTTTCACCTAGGTATTCCATGGTAGATGTGAGATGGGCTAAGGCTGCATCGGGGCTGGAGTCGTTATCTTTTGGGCTGCTCAGTATTATAAACCGACCTCCGAATAGATGTTTTCGTCTTCACATTGAATCGTTCACGTAAAATGATATAGGTGTTACATTGGCATTTAACCGATTTCAAGACTTCCTAGGCGGACTCGTTTCCCGGCAACGAGCTCTATTTAGCAGTAACAACGCGCCTTCGATAGACGAGCTTTTAGCAGACCTCATGGGCAACACCGGTGAGGTGTCGGCGATAGTCGCCGCTCGAGAATTATTGGATATGTACGCGGCTCTAGATGAAGAGGGCAAGCTAGCGATCTTTACCCAGATGGAGCAGAACTACAATGCGGAGCCGGCATCTGTGAAGCTTGCCTATGATAACTTTGCGGCAACTCCGAATAGTGCGAATTTGAATGGCTTATACAGAACCGCAGAGCCAAGGCGTTTAGAGCTTTTGCGCCGACTTAATCAAACTCCTGATGCCACACACGATCTTGTTGCAATGCGTACTGATTTGTTAGGACTTTTGAAAGAACACCCAGAGCTTGAAGCCGTTGATGAAAATTTCGTACACCTTTTTCGTTCATGGTTTAGCCGTGGCTTTCTGCTTTTGGAGAACATTAACTGGTCTACTTCGGCAGCTATTCTTGAGCGTATTATTCGCTATGAGGCGGTGCATGCGATTAAGGACTGGAAAGACTTACGCAGTCGGATTGACCCGCCTAACCGGCGTTGTTTCGCTTTCTTTCACCCTGCGCTAACCGATGAGCCACTTATTTTTGTTGAGGTGGCGTTGGGTACTGATATTCCTGGCTCTATCAATTCGATCTTGGAAGACAATGTTGATGACGTTATAGATACCACGAATTTCACCACCGCTACGTTCTATAGTATTAGCAACTGCCAGCCTGGCCTGAAAAATATCACGTTTGGAAATTTTTTGATCAAGCAGGTCGTGCAGGAATTGCAGAGTGAATTTCCCTCTATTAAGAATTTCGTCACTTTATCTCCAGTTCCCGGATTTAATCGTTGGTTGCAGAGCACCGATGACAGCGAGAGTGACACGCTAACAACTCTGAAAACTGAATTTGCAGATGCTGAGAATTCGCCTGATGAGACTAATGGTAAGCCTGATATCCTTCGCAAATTGGTCTTTAACTATCTCGTGCAGGCTAGGCGCGACAAGTACCCGGCGGATCCGGTTGCACGCTTTCATTTAGGTAATGGGGCAATGCTACACAATGTTCATACCGATGCTGACCACAGTGAAAAAGGCCTGCAACAAGCATATGGCTGTATGGTTAACTACCTCTACGACCTACGTTACATAGAGCGAAACCATGAACTGTATGTCGCCGAGGGAAACGTAGGCTATTCTGATAAGTTGAAATCGTTACTAATTAAGTCCTGACTAGCTTCACAATCCTCGCTGCATCTTGCATTCTGCGAGTTGGTAATCTGCTATACTCCTTCCTTTGACGCATCTAGACATCTAATCCACCATGAACCAATCCACTGAAACTCCGGTTCTAGTTAGAACCGAAGAAGCATTCTCGGCTGCTGACTTGCGTGCGTTATGCATGCGGATTGCTGCTAGCGGCGTATTGGGGCGGTCCAAGCACTATTTGGCTATGCTTGAGTATTTAGTGGAGTGTTCTGTTGCGAACAAGACGCCAAAGGAAATTGAATTGGCTACCGAAGTGTTGGGCAAACCCGCAGGCTTCGATGTATCCACCGATTCATCTGTGCGCGTGTATGTGCATCAATTGCGTAAAAAATTGGCGGCCTTTTATGAGGGCAATGAACAGGGTTCGCTCTATCAGCTTGCTATTCCTAAGGGTAAATATTCGCTAGCCGCAGTGCCTAGGACTGTCATCGTCGAACCGGGGCGGATATCGCTATTGAAACCCAATTTGAATAGTGCGCTGCTTGGGCTTGTTGTTCTGCTTCTTGGTGCGAATCTTATTTACATGTTCTCTGAGGAGGGCGGTTTAAGTAGTCCGTCGTCTCAGATCGCCGCGACTCACCCAGTATGGAAGACAGTTTTAAACGACGACCAGCCGATCCTTTTAGTGATGGGCGACTACTACATATTTGGTGAGCTTAATTTCAATGGCAGCATCGCGCGCATGGTGCGCGAGTTCAACGTGAACTCTAGTAGTGATTTAGAAGACCTGCAATTTAGCGATATCGAGCATACCGAAAACTATCTCGACCTAGATCTTAGCTATATCCCGGAAGGTAGTGCCTATGCATTGGCAAAGATAGTGCCGATCTTGCAGAGCAGTGATAAGACGGTGAATATAACAATGATGTCGGACCTGACTAATGCGGACATCCGCAGCAATCATATCGTCTATATTGGTTACATCAGTGCGCTTGAGAAGCTAACGGCGATGACGTTTGCCGGATCTGGTCTTCGTCTTGGTCGCAGCTACGATGAGTTACTTAACTCGGCTACGGAGGAATATTACACCAGTGATGCTGGATTACCGGAGGAGGGCGAGCCTTTTCGAGACTACGGACTGTTTTCTACTTTTCCAGCTAGTAGTGATACTCAGGTGGTTCTGATATCGGGTATGCGAGATGCCGGCTTGATGCACACGGCTCAGGCTTTGTCAGACACTGCTGCTCTTGATGATCTTGTTGTTGCTATGGATAGCGACACCGTGGAGGCGGTCGCCAGTTTCGAGGTATTGTATGAAGTCTATGGTGTGGATCGTTTGAACTTCGAGGCGAATCTTGTTTACACGAACCTTTTGGATACCACTCAAATTTGGCGATCCCCGCAGTCAGCCCGCCTTAACTAACTTAGCAAAATTATTCGCTAGCTAGCCAATGTTATTAGCTTGAACCGAGCTGCGCTTAGCATTCGCCGTACTTGTTCATCGAGAAGTACGCATTCTCCAGCTTTTTCTTTTACGCCTTTGCCGCTGTGATCTCCTCAGGGTATCTTTCGGCTGAAAAGTGTCGTAATGTGTTGCAGAATGTATTTTGCGGTAAAAATATGAATTTTTTCTTAATTTCCGTAGATTTTTATATAAATATACTTAATGCGACAAAGAATGTCTATGCTTCCAAAAGCACTAATAGAAAACCGCCGAGATAAATCTGGACGCCTCGAGTCTTGGGATACCAAGCTCGCTCATGAAGAGCTCAGTAGTGGAGGCAAAGAGCAAACCCTTCGCAGTACTGAGCGACTGCTTGAAAGTTCAGGCCTTTTACCTGGGGCTTTAGGGTTAGAAAAGTTACGTGATGAGTTTGGGAATGCCCCATTATTTCAGCTTGTGGCGCATTTTGATGAGCGAGCGCGGCGAAAAAGACAGCTATCTTTAATCCTGCAATTGCATGAAACGAAGGCCGGATTTGTGCTCTTTGCAAATGATGGCAGAAAGGGAAGGAAGTGGCTGTTTTTAGGCTCAGTGACCGATAGCGCTGAGTGGCTGCGAGCCCTCGCGGCAATAGCAAATGGTCGTAACCTTATAGTTTGGCCCCATGGCGTTGCTACTTCCTCGCTTAAAAAGCTGGTGCAGCTAAATGGCGGGCACGACATTTTGCTAGAGGACGGAACCACCATTCGTATCGGCTGTTTTGTCTATAAGGCTGTGGCTGAGCCTATTTCACTTTCTACCCCAGTTGAGCGCTCTTCGAAAACAGATGCTCTTAGCCACCTTGATCGCCTCGAGGCGGAGAGCATTCATATCATGCGCGAAGTTGTAGCGCAGTGCGAAAATCCCGTGATGCTTTACTCCGTTGGCAAAGACTCCGCTGTGATGCTGCACCTTGCGCAGAAAGCCTTCCATCCAGGCAAACTGCCATTTCCACTTTTGCATGTCGATACGCGTTGGAAGTTTCAAGAGATGTATCAGTTTCGTACTGCCGTGGCAGAGGCTTTTGATATCGATCTGTTGGTGCATTTAAATCCAGAAGGTGTCGAGAAAAACATTAATCCCTTTGATCACGGTAGCTCTCTGCATACAGACGTGATGAAGACGCAGGGGCTCAAGCAAGCGTTGGACCAGCATAAGTTCGATGCAGCGTTTGGTGGGGCTCGACGCGATGAGGAGAAAAGTAGAGCCAAGGAAAGAGTGTTTTCTTTTCGTACAGCAACGCATCGCTGGGATCCTAAAAATCAGCGGCCAGAATTATGGAATTTATATAACGGGTATAAATCGCAGTCTGAGAGTATCCGCGCTTTTCCTCTGTCGAATTGGACGGAATTAGATATCTGGGAATATATCTATCGAGAAAAAATACCCATTGTTCCGCTATATTTCGCAGCTGAGAGGCCGGTAGTAGAAAGAAATGGCATGCTGATACTAGTTGATGATGAGCGAATGAAGCTGGCCGAAGGCGAAGAAGTTTTGCTTAAGAGAGTCAGGTTTCGCACACTGGGATGCTACCCCTTAAGTGGTGCCGTGGAATCAGAGGCAGATGACCTGCCTTCGATTGTCATGGAGCTCTTGCAGAGCAAAACGAGTGAAAGACAGGGTCGTGCAATCGATAGTGATTCTTCTGGATCGATGGAGCGTAAGAAGCAAGGGGGGTACTTCTGATGTCGGCTCATTC
>Ga0308009_10002166_pt1 | contig 10327 bp, 8 predicted proteins | sample Neamet127_FD_203134 | JGI IMG/M metagenome (GOLD analysis project Ga0308009, IMG submission 203134) | Marine microbial communities from water near the shore, Antarctic Ocean - #127 | ecosystem: Environmental > Aquatic > Marine > Unclassified | place: Southern Ocean | collected 2014-07-24
TCCGCACCCGCCACTTGAGCATCGTCCCCGGCAAATACATCGAGGCCCGTGGCGCAACACTCTACGCCGGCAAGGTTCCGGTGTTTTATTTTCCGTACTACCGCCACCGGCTCGATCGGCCTCCGAATCAGTGGGGTATCACGCCCGGTTACCGCAGCCGCTTCGGCCTGTTTTTCGAGGGCTCGTATGACTGGCACTTGAGCGACCGGCTAAGCGGCAAGGCGCAACTCGACTACCGCACGCGCCGTGGCTGGGCTGTCGGCCTCGACACGCACTACGACCTTGGCCAAGCCGGCAGCGGCGAGGCGTCGGTTTACCTGCTCGATGACCGCGACCCCGCCGCCGGCGCGGGCAGCCTCTCCCGCAGCACCGACTTCACCGACCGCAACAACCGGCATCGCCTGAGCCTTTATCACTCGATCAACATCCAGCCTGATTTCACGGCGAAACTCGTGCTGCAGGAGCAGAGCGACGCGTTCGTGAACCGCGATTTTTTCGAAGGCCAATTCCGCCGCAACCCGCAGCCGGCATCGCACGTTGAGTTGGCGAAGCACTGGCGCAACTTCAGCGTCAGCCTGCTGGCTCAGCCTCGGGTCGACGACTTTTATCAGGCCGTCGAGCGGTTGCCGGAGATTCGCGTGACCGGCCTTCGCCAGCGGCTCGGCGCGACGCCGGTTTTTTACGAGAGCGAAACATCGGTCGGCCACTTCAGGTTTCGCCCGGCCGACACCGACCTTGGCCTGTACGACTACGAGGCGTTTCGGGCCGACACGCACCAGCAACTGCTCCTGCCACGCACGTACTTCGGCTGGCTCAATGTCACGCCGCACGCCGGTGTCCGGCTGACGCATTACGGAGCGACGGCCGGTGGCGATCCTGCGCTTGACCAAGCCGGCGGGATGGATCGCTCCGTGTTCAACACCGGCGTCGAGTTGTCGTTCAAGGCGTCGACCATATGGGCCAACGCGTCGAGCCGCTTGCTCGATGTCGACGGACTGCGGCACATCGTGCAGCCGTTGGCCAATTACATTTACGTGCCGGAGCCGGACAAGCGCCCGTGGGAACTGCCCCGGTTCGACCGCGAGCTACAAACGCTGCGCCTGCGGCCGATCGGTTTCCCTGACTACAATTCGATCGACAACATTGACTCGCGCAACGTCGTGCGCTTGGGTATCCGAAACCGTCTTCAAACCAAGCGCAACGGCCAAGTCGACGACTTGCTGAACTGGGAGCTGTTCACAGATTGGCGTTTGGAGGCGAACGAACGCGAGGCGCGCTTCAGTCATGTATACTCCGATCTGGAACTCACGCCGCGCTCGTGGCTGCTGCTCGGTTCCGAAGTGCGTTTCGACCCGAACGACCGCCGGCTCAACGAGGCCAATCACACGATCTCGCTGTTGCCAAACGACCGTTGGAGCTGGACGCTCGGCCACCGGTACCTCCGCGATTTGTCGCCGGACGAGCTGCGCGAGCGCTACCCGTACGACCCGTTTTTCAAGCAACAAATCGACGCCGATTGGCGCTGGGGCAACGACCTGTTGTTCAGCCGCGTCTACTATCGCCTGAACGAGGAGTGGGGGTTCCGAATGATCCACCGGTTCGAGGCCAGTGACGGCACGATGGAGGAACAGAGCTACAGCGTGTACCGCGACTTCACCAGCGTGACGGCGGGGCTGCGCTTCCGCCTGCGCGATCATCGCTCCGGCAAGGACGACTACAGCGTGAGTCTGGTTTTCTCGCTCAAGGCCATGCCCAGCCTAGGCTTGGGCGAAGACAGCAACCGCCTCGAGACCCGCTTCTTCCGCTGATCGAACCCGCGCTCGACGCCGCTTGGCCAAGCGGTTAATTTCCTCGGCGTGAAAGCCAATCTCCGTTTCCTCTTTGTGTTCTCGTTGTTGCTCACCGCTGTCGTTGGCAGGGCAGAGCGCCTGGTTTTGGTCAGCGCATCCTACGGCAAAAACATCGTCGCAATCACCGACCGCAACGGCGACGTGCTTTGGTCGCACAAGACCGCGGGCCCGCAGCAGGGCCACACCGGCCACCACGACGTGCATCTCCTGCCCAACGGCAACATTCTTTACCATGACAGTTGGACCAAGCTCACCGAGATGACGTTGGCCAAGGAAGTCGTCTGGACCTACGACTCCGCCACGATGAACGGCAACAAGGGCAAGCGGGTGGACGTGCACGCTTTCGCGCGCCTTAAAAACGGCAACACCTCGATCGTGGAGAGCGGGGTGGGGCGCATCATCGAGGTGGATAAAAAAGGCAATATCGTCCACGAGATCCAGATGAAGAGGGACGGCCGCCAAAATACCCGCTGGGTGCGTTTCACGCCGGAGGGCAACCCCCTCGTCACCTCCGAGAACCCGGGCGTTGTCACCGAGTACAACCGCAAGGGCGAGATCGTTTGGGAGTACCTCATTAACACCCGCTGCTACGGCGCGATTCGCCTGAAGAACGGCAATACACTGATCGCCTCCGGCAGCGGCCACAGCGTGGTCGAAGTTTCGCCCGATAAAAAAGTCGTTTGGGAGATCAAGGACAAAGTCCCCGGCACCGACATCGGCCTGGGCTGGATGACGGCGTTGCAGGAACTCAAAAACGGGAACTTCATCGTCGGTAACTGCCACGCCGGCGAGGCTAACCCGCAAATCTTCGAGATCACGCGCGACAAAAAAGTCGTCTGGGAATTCGACGAGTGGGAATTGGTCGGTAACGGCCTGGCCTGCTGGCAAATTCTCAACGGCAAAGAGTCCAAGCACCTTCGCAAACAACTCGCCAAGCTAAAAAAATAATTCGCCCGTTTGGCCAAGCGCAGGGTCAGCTTCGTGTTCGCTTGCCAATCACGCTTAGTAGCGTGAACACGGCCACGTTCACCACCACGCCGCAGAAGCCGATGTCGGCGATTTGCTTGAGGCGGGCGAACAGGTCCACTGCCGCCGAGTCGCTACCGGTGACGATTGCCAGCAGTGGGCTGAACATCAGCACCAACAGCATACCGGCGACAATACCGGCGATCGCACCCTGCCTCGAGCCGCGCTTGAAGAACAGCACGTCGAAGGTCACCGGCAGCAGTTGACTCGAGAAGGCGATTGCAAGCAGGCTCATTGGCATGATCATCCCGATCGGGTCGAAACTCTCGCTGCTGCGGCTGACGAACACCATGCCGAGTGCCAGCAGTGTCGCCGCCGCGATCACGCCACGCCCGACCCAAAGCCGGCTTTTCTCCGAGGCGCTTGGCCGCAGGATTCCGGCGTAAATGTCGCGGGTGACCACCGCGCTGAGCGCGTGCAGATTGCTGTCGGCGGTGCTCATCGCCGCCGCCATGATTGCGATGATCACCAGCGTGGCCATCAACAGCCCCGCCGGGCCAAGCAGTTCCGGCAGGTGGCGTTTCAGCACGACGACCATGATTTGATCAAAGTCACGGGGCCCCGCGCCAACGGCAGGGTGGGGCAGGGGCTTACCGCCCTTGGCCAAGCGCCCCGGCAGATCGGCTTCGCTGACGGTGACCGCTTGTCCATCGACCTGCACCTGGTAGTCGAAGGCACCGTCGGTGCCTGCCTTGGCTACGGGATAAAGCACTTGGCCGCCCAAGCCGACCAGCATCACGCCAAACAGAAAACAGGCCGTCAGGCCAAGCGCGAAAATGACCGCGCTGCGCCGGAGCGCCTTGGCCGACTTGGCCGCGTAAAAGCGCATCCATTGCGCCGGCTGGATCATCGAGCCAAGCGCGCCGAAGATGCAGAGCGTAAACAGTTTCTCCGGCGTGAACGAGCCGGTGGTGCCGGGGACGGTGAGGGACGTGCGCGGCAACTCGGCGACTTTCGCGAAAAAAGCGGACGGCCCGCCGAGGGCAGCCACGGCGGCGGCACCGGCAAGCAGCATCCCGCCCATCAGCAGCGTGCCTTGCAGTGCATCGGTCCACGCAACGCTGCGCATGCCGCCGATCATGATGTAAAGCATCGTCACGAGCGATAGCAGGCAGGCGCCGATCTCGAACGCGTGTTCGCCGCCGAAGAGTTGGCTCGAAATGATCCCGCCCGCCTGGATTTGGATGACGACGTACGGCACGGCATAGAGAAAACCGATCAGCGCCACGAGGCACCGCAGCGCCACCGGGCTGCCGTAGTGGCTACAGATCAGGTCGGCCGGTGTGACGTGGCCGTGCAGGCGCCCGAGTTCGCGGATGCGGTTGCCGAGCACATAAATCATCGCGCCGCTCAGCGGGACGTTCAGCGCGAACAACGCGAACACGACACCCTCTTTGTACACCATCCCCGGCGCGCCGAGCATCGCCGCCGAGCTGAAAAACGTGGCCATGATCGTCAGCGACGAAAGCATCCAGCCTTGGCCGCGCCCGGCGAGGTAGTAGTCCTCCTCGCCGGCCTGGCGTTTGCTGAAACCCCAGAGACCGATCCCGAGCAGAAAAAGCAGATAGCCTGCGAGGCAAAAGTGCGGGAGCAAGCCAAGGTCAGTTGTCGCGATGGTGTCCATCATTCCTCGCTTGGTTTCCAGATGGTGAAACAGGCGGTCACCACCACCGCAGCCTGCACGCCGTACCAAAATAGCCCCCAAGCGTAAACCACCGGCAGCCCGAGAAAGAGCAGTCCCTCACGAGCGGCGGCAGGCTCGGGATTGACCAGGCGCAATCCCGGCCCCGGCCCCATCACCATCGCGAGCGCGAACACGAGGAACAAAACCAAGCCGAGCCGTTGGCGGTGCTTTTTCGGCTTGGCGGTGGTTGGTGTCATGGCTACCGATTCGCGCTTGGACAGGCGCTGTCAATCCAATCCCAGCACATAGGTCTCCGAATAGCGCAGGTCACCGGTGTACGCATCGTGGAACTGGAAGATCACCTGCGGATGCGGGAAGGCGAACCATCGCTCGCCGTCGCGCTCGAGCGGGTTGTTGAAGACGTTGTTGACCTGCACCACGCAATAGTGCGGGAAGGTGCGGTTGGCGCGTGGGATGTCCTCCATCGCGTAGCTACTCCAGCGGATGTCGCAGGCGCGCGGGCCGTACTGAAAGCGGCCGTTGGCGGGGCGGCCGCCTTCGTCCTTCATCGGCGCGTGGTTGATGGAGTTGTGCGGGCCGCTGGCGAACTCCCACACGTTGTCGGTGATCCTGATGGCGAAGCTGTTGTGCAAATCGCCGGTAAGCACGAACACGCCCTTGTCGAGGCCGTCCCAAAACTCGATCAGCTCCTCGCGCTCCCTGAGGAACACCGTCCACGCGTCGTCCTTCTTGATGGTGGTTTGCTTGTCGTCGCCGCCGCCGCTGCCGACATGCGGCACCATGAAGTTCACCGAGGAAACCACGAAGATGAAATCAGCCTTGCTGTTTTCGATGCCGTCCTTGAGCCACGCGAATTGCTGCTTGCCAAGCATGGTGGCCTTGGGATTGCTGGGATTGTCGACATTATGGAGGTTGCGATGCGAGCGGGTGTCGAGCAGGAAAAAGTCGCAGTTGGACACGCTGAACCGGCCGTAACAACGCCGGCCGATGGAGTAGGTCTGCGAACCGTTGGCCTTGGCCGGTGGATTGATCCTCAACCGATGCGGCCCAAGCACCTCGACAATCTCGTAAACGGCGGAGTTGGGATCGCCCGACTCAGCATCCAACTTGGCATCCTTCACGCCGGCGGTTGAAGTGCCCCAGTGTACGTGGAGATTGGCCAATGCGTTCAGGTCGAGTTTGGTGAAGTCAGCGCTCGAATCCGTAAGCAAATCGCTTCCGGCCTTGAAGGTGCCGGAGCCAAACCAGGCGGGGGCGTTGTGCTCTACGGGGTTCGCCCAGGCGAGGTAGTCGAACCAGGCGCGCGTGGCGATGTCGCGGAATACCGCGCGCCGATTCACGTAACCGACCTCACCGGTACCGTAGATGTCGTTGAGCAGTTCATGGTCGTCGGCGGTGTAAAACGACGGCACATGCCGGTGCCACTCGCTCAGGTTATGCCCGCGTTCAAGGTAGGTTTTGTAGTTCTCCCAAACACCGACAACGGTCGGTGTCTTTTGGACTATGTCGGGCGCCTGGCCAAGCGAGTCGAGTCCCACCTGGTGCAGCCACTCGCTGGCTGGATAGTCGCGCCGGTTCTCGTAGAGCCAATCGCCGTTTAGGATGGCGAAGTTTATCTTGTCGCGAACCTGGGCGTTGAGCGTGTCAAAGACCGGCAGGGTGGGGCCGGCGCTGTCGCCGCCGCCGCGTTGGTTGTTGCCGCACGCAAACTCGAACTGGAAATTGAACAACCCCTCAGGATTGCCCTTGGCGTTTTTGAAATCCGCCGACCGAGGCAATGTGCGAAACGAGCCGTCCAACTGGTGATCCGCGATGCGATAGTGATAGTGCGTGTTCGGTTGGAGCCCGCTGAGGGTAAGAATACCGGTGTTGTCCCGGTTGATTGAAGTTGATTTTAGCGTCGCTGTTTTGGACAGGTCATTTTTATCGGTGCCGTAAAAAACGACCACCTTGCCCGGGCGCGCGGTGCGCAGCCAGAGGCTCATCGAGTCGGCTGCGGGCCGCCCGAGCATGGGGCCGTGGGTGACACGCGTGTCGGTTGGTTCCCCGTCTTGACCAAGCGCCAGCGTGAAGAAAGTCAAGTGAAGTCCAAAAAACAGAGTAACAGAGATTCGAAATAATCTGGTCATTATGGCTTGGCCATTGTTCGCGCTTGCCCAAGCGCCGTCAACTGATTCGACAGCAGGTGCGCAAAAGGGATCGGGCGGGCCAAGGGTCACAGGGGAGGGATCGCTGTCCCCACGGTCCGAGACTTGGTTTGATTATTTGCGGAAAGCTGTAGCCGTTCGCACCCGCGCTGGGCTACTTGCCAGCAGCTTTTAATTCTGCCCCCGTCTTACCTCCATGTTTGCGGAGGAGTTCGGCGATCTCGGGTTTGTTTTTGGCCCAGTCCAGCGGGGTGTCTCCATCGACATCTTTTGCGTTCACTGCCCCTTTTTTGGCGAGCAGCGCGGCGACGATCTCGAGATGGCCCTTAAAGGCGGCGCCGTGCAGGGGGGTCCATCCGTTTTCATCGCGGGCATCGGCATCCGCACCCCCCACGAGGAACAGCACGGCGATCTCCGTGTGGCCGTTGTACGCCGCCCGGTACAGCGGGGTTCGTCCGAGGTCATCCTTTCCGTTGATATCCGCGCCGCCGGCCAGGTGTTGCTTGACGGACTCGATATTGCCGTTTGCGGCATGATCTGAGAGTGCGCCGAGTTTGACGGCGGATTTGCCGCCGTGTCTGCGGAGGAGTTCGGCTGCGTTCTCGTCCGCCAACTCCAACGGGGTCAACCCTGCGGAGTTCTTTGCGTTTACCTCCGCGCCTTTGGCGACAAGCAGATCGATCGTGTCCCTGTGTCCGCCCCGCGCGGCGTAGTGCAGCGGTGTCAGGCCTTCCGCATCCTGCCCGTTCACCTTCGCGCCTTTGGCTATGAGCAGCGCGACGATGGCCCGGTACCCGCCTGAGGCCGAATAATGCAGTGGCGTGACGCCCTCGTTGTTTTTCGCATTAAAATTCGCGCCTTTGGCGACGAGTAGATTGGCGGCTGCGGTCTGGCCCGAGCGGGTTGCATAGTGGAGCGGGGTTGCGTTCCAGTTGTTCGCCGCATTGACATCGGTGCCGGCGGCCCAGTGTTGTTCGATGGATTCAACGTCTCCCTTCCACGCAGCCTTGTGAATTGAAACACTCGGCGGCTCAATGTTTACGGGAGATCGTTTTTGTGCTGCGTGATGGTGCGGCGTTGAGCAACCCAAAGTCAGTAGTGAAAAAGCGAATAAGGCCAAGTTTAATTTCATAACTTCCAATGGACGCCAGACACTACGGTCTCACTTAAACTCAATCAATCCCGATCTGCAACCCCAAGCGCTTGGGCAAGCACTGTCTCGAGTGATTCGGGCTTGTTTCTTGGCTGGGGTGAGGGTAGTCAGTGGCGCGGCCGCAAACCAAGTGCTTGGTTTGCCAAAGGGGTAATCATGCAACTCGACGAGAATCAAAAAAAGACAGTCGCCGGCTGGATTGAGGAAGGGCTTGACCTGTCCGCCATCCAGTCACGCTTGGAATCCGAGATGGACATTCCCATGACCTATATGGATGTGCGGTTCCTCGTGGGCGACCTCGAGTTGGTGCCCAAGGACGAGGAGGAACCGGAGGAGGAGCCCGAACCGGAGGAAGAGTTGGCCCCGGCGGATGGCCCGACACCGGACAACCCGTTCCCCGCGCCGGAAGATCCCATTGGCGAGGCTCCGCTACCGACTGATGACGTTGCTGGTGGCGGGGAGGTTTCCGTGACGGTGTCACCCGTGACCCAGGCGGGCATGATGGCAAGCGGTTCGGTGACGTTCTCCGACGGAGTCAAATGCGAATGGCACGTGGACCAATACGGCCGCCCGTCCCTGGTTCCTCAACAGGATGGCTACCGGCCGCCGGAGGACGACATGCCCAAGTTCGGCCAAAAACTGCAAGAGGAAATGCGCGGTGGTTATTAGCCTCCAAGGGCTGTCCCCATCCCCCGCCGGTAAAGCCTGAAAAGTTGCGGCCGGATAGGAAAGTCAGCCCCACTTTCAGGTTATTTCTTAGCCTTCTTTTTTGATTTCTTTTTGGCCCTTTTGGCCTTCTTTTTCGCCTTCTTCTTTTTATTATTTTTCTTGGCGATGAGTTTCTTGAGCTTGGGCCAGTTGTCTTCGGAGGTGATGTAGCCGACGCATTTTTTGGCGCCGCACTTGCACTCGTGATCCTCGTAGCCATCGAGGTCGAAGCCGTAATTAAAGCTCAACTCCTCTCCCTCCTTGATCTTGCGGGTGGAGATGAGCCATATGCGGTTCTTGATGACGTTGGGCTCGCAGTTGGGCTCGCAGGAGTGGTTGATGAACCGCGCGGGATTTCCTGTGATGTTGCCGTCAATGTCGTGGCGCTTGTTCAACTCGAAGATGTACACCGCGCCATCGGTCTGGCTGCCCAGGTTTTTCTCGATCAGCGCGACGCTGCGGCGTTCCGATTCCTTCTTGGTGATCTTTTCGCCTACGTACTCGATGACCTTTTTGCCCTTGGACACCTTGATTCTGGCGAACACGCCGGTGCCGTGGATATCCGACTCGCGGACCTCGATATATTTGCTGGTGATTGGCTCCCTGCCCATGCGGGCGCGGAGTGTAGGGACGCGCTGTCCGAAGGCGAAGTTTTTTGTGCCACAAATTACACGACTCGGCCAAGCATGCGATCGAGCGAGTCGGAGGTCTGGTAAACCAGCGCCTCTGGATAGTGGGGGTAGGGGTGGAAATACTCGAAGGTCAGGTAGCCGTCATACCCGGTCTCGTCGAATGCCTCGATGACGGCCGGCCAGTCGGTCGTCCCGTCGAGCAGAGGCCGGAACGATTCAAGCGAGTGATCTGTTCCCTTCTTGGAGAATTCCTTGAAGTGCACGTTGCGGATACGCCGTCCAAGAATGCGAATCCAGTGCTCCGGAAACTGGAATAGCATAATGTTGCCGGTGTCGAAATGCACCTGCACATATTCACTGCCAAACCCGTCGACGAACCGGATCATCTCCTCCGGCGAGAGCAGGTAGCCGTTGAAGAAAATGTTCTCCATGTTCAGGTGAACCTTCAGTTTCTCGGCCGTGGGCAGCAGCTTCTCGATAGCGGCCCTGGCGCGCTGGTCGCAGACGTCGTTCGGTGTGGGATCGTGATCCTCACGCCAAGGCATGTGCACCGCGCCGGGCACCACGAGCAGGTTTTCCGTGCCCAGATGGTGGGCAGCCTCGGTCATCAACCCGGCTAGTTCCATCCCGCGCGCTCGTTCGGCGGGATCGTTGCTCGTCAGCGGGTACGGCCAAAACAAAAACGAGCACAACCCGCTGATGGCGATGCCGATGTCGTCGGCCATCTTCCGGATTTTCCGGTACTCGCTCGGGCCGTGCTTGGGCGATAGGTCGTTTTCGAGGTCGTAGTTAAGCTCGATGCCGTCGAACCCGGCGTCCTTGGCCAACTGCAGGCACTCGCGCAGGTTCATCCGTTCCGGATACGGGAACGCCCACTGGTTGATCGACTTCTTCATGCCGTACCGCTTGGGCGAGGCCTTGCGCGAATCGTTCGCGGGCTGGGCGGCGGCCGGGGTCGTTCCGGCGGCGGCCAGGCCGGCGGCACCCATGGCCAGCTTGAAGGCGGAGCGGCGGGACAACTCGTTTCCGGCCGGGGCGGGCGTGCCCCACGGGGCGGTCAGTTTCGGGGTCGGGCCGTTTTGCGATGGCATGGTGCTGGATTGAGTTCGGGCTCGGTGCAAAACCCTCCAACGCTGTTCGCCTGGAAGCAAGGGTAATCACGCATC
>Ga0308009_10002168_pt1 | contig 10313 bp, 4 predicted proteins | sample Neamet127_FD_203134 | JGI IMG/M metagenome (GOLD analysis project Ga0308009, IMG submission 203134) | Marine microbial communities from water near the shore, Antarctic Ocean - #127 | ecosystem: Environmental > Aquatic > Marine > Unclassified | place: Southern Ocean | collected 2014-07-24
TCCTTTGTGCTCCTCCCAATAATGTTGGGCCCAATCTGAGTTGGTATGAGAAGTCTTTTTGTACTTTTTCACTTACTCCTCCCAGCCTCGACATTGCCCGTTGCTTCTGGGAGCAAGGGTAGTCGTTTGGCACGGTAGGTTCAGTGAAAAGTCTTTAATACTTTCGCTTAATCCTCCCGACAGCTTAGGTCGGTAGGTTCAGCCAAAAGTTGCTTGATACTTTCGCTTAATCCTCCCGACAGCTTAGGTCGGTAGGTTCAGCCAAAGTTACTTGATACTCTCGCTTAATCCTCCCGACAGCTTAGGTCGGTAGGTTCAGCCAAAAGTTACTTGATACTCTCGCTTAATCCTCCCGACAGCTTAGGTCGATAGGTTCAGCTAAAAGTTACTTGGTGGAGCAGCCCATTGTAAAATGGACGAAGATGTTGTGCGCTCTCAGTGGCAGTTGTTTCGTTAAACCGTCTGCCCACATGAATCTTGTGTCGCATTTGTGGACTCGGATCAACTTCGCTTTTACCCATTCGATGGATTTTAGAAATTTGTTGGCGATCCACTTCATGCTCCCACCGTTGAGCACTTCACCCGTAAGGTTAAGTAGTGCTGCTTGAGAATCTTCTTCGAAATCGACTGGATCGTCCGGATTTAGTATCCCGAGCAAATTGAGATCCTTTTTCGTCGCCAGCGCCTTGCAGAATCCGGCGAAGGCCGCTTGAATTTCTGCTTCTGCCGTCGATGCGGCAGCTGAGGCGGCCAATTTGGATGCCCAATCGATGGACGCTCCCATGTACATCGCCACGTATCCTCCTCGAGCTCTCCCGAAGGGAAAGTTGGCGTCGACGTAGAAGCGGGGCACTGTTAGTGTCGAATTTTCGTGGTATATGAGACCTCGATCGAGAGTGTTGAGAATGTAGACGCACACCGATTTCAGCGCTCTGTAGGCCTGAATCCCGGGTGTGTCGAGATGCCGCGATAATACTCCGACGCTGTGTGATAGGTCAGGCCGCGTCATTCTTGCCAGGTAATTTATTTTCGCCACCAATGTTCGATATGGGTAGTCGATAACCAATTGCCTCAATTCTTCTTCTTCCTCCGGTGTCGCCGGACGGAATAGTCTCGGATCAGCTTTAGATTGCCGTTGTTCAGGTGAAAGCTCTACCACCAGCCCCCCAGAAATTGGAGAGTCATCGATCTCGGTGAAAACGATATTTTCTGATAGCAAGCCTTCCTCCTTGAGTAGCTTCACCGTGGCGGCGAAGCTTTCGTCGAGTATTTTAGAGTTCTCGGAGGTTAGAGGCGTTCTTGAGCGCGGTGCGCCTGGTTGTAGTACCGTCTTCGCGTTGAAATCGGGAAGCTCGCCGTCTTTGGTTACGGGTGCGCCGGTTTCGTCGCTGTCTGTTTTATCGTTGTCGTGCAGGTACATTCGTTCAGGCACGATTCGGATAATGTCGACTTGGAACGCTCTCTGCGAGAGTTTCATTTGATTTTCTAAATCGTCGGGAAGCTCTCGTTTTTCGTCCTTGGCGTCGTCCCACATGAGCTGCTCGAGACGCATACCTAAGATGAATTTGCATACGGAATTTATTCTCACATTGAAGCCTTTATTGAGCTTTTCTTCAAACGTCTTTTCGGCTTCAGGTGAGCCGAAGTAGATGCCATCGTCTGTGTAAAGTGAGTGGAAGAGGAATTGGCCCGGTTTCTCTTTATGTGAGTGAGGGGTCCAACCTTCTGATCTGTAAGCGTACAAACACGGATCGCCTCTCGAGGCGACAAGGCCTTGTTCGGTAATCATGTGCTTGTCGACGTGTGCAAAGGAGTCAGCTCCTCCGGACGCGAGTCCGTACAGATTTGATGTGCATTTGAATACCATCGGCCGTCCCATTTTATCTCGGAAAATGAGTTCACGTGGAGGGTAGAGGAATAAATCCTTGGCCGACGGCTGGTTGATCGGCGCCTGCAAGTAGCACTGCTCGAGATCATATGAAGAAATCACTTTTCGCAGTTTGCAGGCGAGGGCGACGAGGGCACGCATTGATACCGGACTTGCTCCAGGAGCGTGCGTCCAGTCATGTGTAACTCCTTTTACGGAGGTGTTACCCATTGCCACCATTCGCACTTTTCTCTTCTCGATGTTACCGTATTGGTCACGTTTTACCCGCATAACCAGCTTTGAACGCATGAGCCGTTTTCGCTGCTCGATTGTGAGTGAGTCAAGAGGTATGGCCTGTAAAGCCTGCTTCATGACTCCTCCGACCTCTTTCATTGTCGAGGCCAGCCACAAGTCGTAGTCGGCGTTGTTCTCGTTTAAGCATTCCCGCGCAGTAGGCGCGTCTGGGTCAGCAAGTATTGCGTTAATGAATTTTGTGCATCGCTTTTTATACTTTTTGTTGCGTTGCTGGTTTCGAGCATTCACTCCGAACCGGCGTTCGTCTGTGAATCTTCTTCTGCTCGTGGACATCAGGAAGTTTTTGTAAACGATGTGTTCTTCCATCGTCTCCCATTCTTCATCGTTGCTTTGCGTTATTATGTCGAGGTCGAATTCGACGGCGTTGGCCATGTTGAACTCGTTTGCCTTTGTACCCCGACTTGAACGTTGCTTTATTTGTTCAATATTTTTCACGCATGTTTGGCAGTAGTCGTGATCGCAATCCCTGCAGTTCGCTACTCTTTGACCCCCGATATTTTCGTCGCAATTATCGCACCATGTATTCTTGGTTGCGTCGGCCCATTTCATCATGTGGCCTTTCTTGCATGTCACTTTTGCGTCACTTGACCTCTTCGTCGCTTTTGCGTCACTTGACCCCATGGGTCGTGATGCTTTAGCGGCCTTGGATCGTGATGCTTTAGTGCTTTTCGTCGCTTTTGCGTCACTTGACTCCTTAGGTCGTGATGCTTTAGCGCTCTTCGAAATTTTCTTGGTTCTGTGTTTGTTGGTGGCGCGCTGTCCTCTGTTAAAGTTTTGGACGAAGCTTTGAATCTCGTCGATTTTGTAATCTTCGGTGTCGCCGTCTTCGAATTCCACCTTGTAAAGAGTTTCAGGGATCGCGTTTTTCCATGATCTTGTCACAATTCCTTGGTACCAGCATTTGTCCACATCGAAGAAGACTGTTACTGGTTTTCCAATGAGCGATTTGTCGATCGGTACGTTTCGTCGTACTGGTTCGTCCATTGTTGAAGAGTCGGGCGATTTTGATTCGCCGTTGCCGTCTCGATTATCTGGATAGCGTTCACGCTTGAATGCGCGCGTCCCCAGTCTCTCTTGATCGGCCACTTCTCTCACCATCTTGGCCGCGAGTTTTAACTCGTCGCTTCGTAGACGGACCGCACGTTTCTGTAGCATTTCAGATACGGCAACGACTGCTTCGGTGTGTTTGCGGTGATCCTGTGGATTGATGTCTCGTTTTGATTTGAATTGTGGCAGTTGTTCCTTTGAACGCTTTGCCGTAATTTCCACGCGTCGACGTTCTTCCGGTGACAAGAGCGTCCACGGAATCTTGTCTTGCGCCCATGCCGATACGGTTTTACCTTTGTTTAGCCGTGTGTCTGGTCGTTGAAAGTTGCAAGGGTCTGCCTCGTATACTGTCACGTCCAATGGCATGGCGTCGCGCGGTTTAAATCGTTCTTTGATTATATACTGCCTTCGACCACACCGAATGATGTTACCGGATAGCGGATCGAAGACGAGTATGCCCCAAGTGTCGAATCCCACATAGTATCCTCTAGTACGGGTAGTGTCGTCCTTGACGACACCGTGTTTGGCAAGACGATGTGTGTCGAGCCCCCATACATCGGAGAACCAAGGGTGGAGAAACTTGGGTGATGTTGCACGTCCGGTACTACACGTCAGTGGCGGTGCCGGTCTGGCGCCTGAAACCATGAACGAGTTGCGAACTTTCATGCAGTGTTGATCGGCGATCATACGGAAGGCGTCGTGAGATTTCGAATCGTGTAGACAGGCCTTGCGCATGCCGTTGATGGTTTGGTTCAGTCTTTCGACCATGCCTGTGTCCTCAGGACTGCTTGCGGTGTGTGGCAGAAGTTTGATTCGCCTTGATTTGCATATTTCTTGAAACTCGTCTGATATGAGAGCTCCTTCGACGTCGCAGATGATGGTTTCGACTTCGCCTGCGCCGCCAGACATTTTATCAAATTGGTCTAGAATATGTTCAGCACCTTGGATAATTTCGGCTGTTCCCTTGGTCATATGATAGGTTGCGAATGCGAGACCGAAGTGGTTTTCGATTCCTCTTAGCACAACTTTCTCCCCGCCCATTGACGGTTCGGTCCAAGTTTGTAGGTCGAATTGTATTATCTTGCCGCAGTGATCTGGTTGTGCATCGTCGGTCATGTTGACGTTTCGACGTGGCCCTTTACGGTCGTTGCACATGTTGCACGTGTCGCACGATCTGTTTCCAGACCGCGGTCCGCGTACAACAGTGTTGCTCCAGTGATTTGCGGACTTCTCGCACACGTTATACGATGAGTGGCACAGGTACGCGTGTACTTCGTCACGTGTTGGTCGAAAAGTCGCGTTTTTGGGCGCTTCCTTACGATCGGTCCTGTTCCCGTATTTTATCGAAGCTTTGGCTCCGTCGTGCGCGCTCGCAGCGATAGCCGCGATTGCACGATTGATCGATTCCTTGACTTGATCGTCCACTGAAGCGATACTTGTGGCTATCGGGGCCACCTTGTACGTTGGTAAGGTACCGCCAGCCTCAGCGTCTTCAGGTTGATCGTCACCCTTAGTTTCGTAGTGAACGGAGGGTGAGCGGCTTTTGCGTGCGCCACTATCGGTTGATAAGTTGTCGGAATTTTCGTCTTCTTCCTCCACGATGAATCCGGGACGCATCAGCCGAGCGTCGACCTTTTCGTGGCCGTACTTGGTCTCTTCGTCCATGGTTTTATCGTTCCCATCGTATTTGGCGTCAATACGTCTCGCCCTAAAAGCGTCTGACTTAGTGTAATTGCCGCCTATGGACTCGGGTGAAGAACTGTGATTGGGCAGTTTCCATTTTTCCCCAATCGTTTGTTGTTCGCCTCCTTGAATTCGATACAGCGTGCCCTGATCGGCTTGGTGTAGATCGAGTGAATTCGCCCATTGTGTAACCCCGACCGATCGATTCAGTCTCATTGAGTTACACCATGTGCCAGTAAATTCCTTACCTTCATTCAACTCGGGTTCAGTGCATGGAAGCCACCATCGGCCTCCTAGAGAAGCAATATGAACCTTACGCGAGTTACCGTCCGTATCGAGAACCTTCATGTAGTGAGTCAAGCCACCACTGTTGGATTGCAGGAAAGACTGGTGCCTCGAGTTCTGTTTTCGTAGGAGTTCGTATGAGATGAGCGACTCTGTAAAGTCGGACTCACGCACAGCGTAGCAGTTCTTGACAGGTATCAAGGCGCGAAAGTACTTGGACTTGTGTTCGCATATCATGGGGATTATGGCGGTACCGATTAATGGTAAGGTTTTTGATCCGCCGCCGGCCCATGACACCGCTGCCGTGCTCTTGGTGCATCCAAAAGGGAAGTACTTCTCTTTATTTGAAGCGTTTACTCTTATGAGATTGATGTTTGCATGAGAATCAATGCCGATGTTCGATGGAACGCCGGACAACTCGTCGTGGCCGGGTAGTGAAGCTTTACTCGGCCGACTTGATCGTACCCCATTAGATGCATTTGCGAAATATTTTTCAGTGAGACTTTGGAGTCTTACACTTTCGGCGCGTTCCACGACCTCTGATTGGTCCGCGCCCACGTTCGTTGATGTGTTCAAACCGCCGATACTGTTTAGTGCCAGTAGCGTTTCGGCGTTCAGTTTGTCTTCACGTTCGTGACTTTCGTTCAATTCCTCCATGAAGATCGAATTAAGTTTTTGAAGCAGTTGCGCATTCGCGTCTTGCTCGATTTCGTGTGAACCACGTTTTCGAGTTGAGACGCCCTTGAACATTCTGCTCGCCCTGAACCTCTCGATTAATTCCTCTGAGGGATTTAACCGCCCGCTTGGGAGGAAGTGTTTCTGAGACCTTCCCTTTGGTTTCTTGGACTTCGGTAATTTCATTTTTACCGCCTTTCTTGCGACAAGATGATTTTTGCCGCGCTTTCGATGACCGCCATTTTTCGCCTCCTTGACCTTGTCGTCAGATGCGATACTGGTTCGTCCGAAAGAGACTTTCCGTTTTCGTTTGGAAAGACCGCCCGATGGGGAACTTTTTGAAGTTCTCTTTCTATGACCGCCATTTTTCGCCTCCTTGACCTTGTCGTCAGATGCGATACTGGTTCGTCCTAAAGAGACTTTTCTCTTCTTTAAAATTGAAGGGCCGGGGTGCTTGTGTATGGCGCTGGTGTGCAGACCTTGTTTGTCCGTACTCCCGCGCCCTGCAGAGTTTACGTAGTTGACGTGTTGCTCTGCTAAAAGCAGTCCCGACCGAGAATCCTATTGACCGGACTTCTTGTTCTTCTTCTTGCCGCCCTTGGAGTGGCTGCTTTTTCGTGAGCGTTTCGCCGCGCTTTCACGACTGCCGCGCGATGACTCGTGGTCACTCGCGCCGTCGTCCGACGAGCAGTCGAATTCCGATGAATCGTCCGAACTGACCTCGCTGGAATTGTCCGCAGTTTCTTGAGCTTTATGAGCCGCCCACGCGCGTTGTTCCTTTATCCAGGCCGCCTTTTGCGCTGCGTCCTCCTTTCCCTCTTTCTTCGAGCGTCGGTCGGCCGATGCCGCCTTCTTCCTCGATTTGCTAGTAAGAGAGATGGAGTTCGCGGCCGCGACGTGAGAATCGGAATCGTCGGAAACGTTACCTTCGGCGCCTTGCTTGGACTCGGCTAGGCGATCGCGTTTCTTTCTTTTTCTTTTATCTTGCTTCGCCTTGGTCTTGGCCTTGGCCTTCGCCGATTTTGAGGCGCCGGTCGTTGACGAATAGTATACGTCGCCCCACCAGTAGCCTTCTTGCCAGGTGTCGTCCCGCTTAACAGAGTTAACGGTGTACGACTCCTTCGCCGCTTTAATACGATTGCGTTCGACGTTGCCGGCAAGTCCGCCGTGCGGGTTCTCATCGTCCCACGGCATGCCCGGTTTCCAGTGCTGCCCGGGAAGATCACCGGCGATAAACTTTTCGCGCCAGAGATCGTAATGAACACATACCCAGCCGCGACCCTGTTGTATGCCGCACGCGCCAGAACGCGCGCTGCCGTGGTTCGACTTTCTACCGAGGTCCATGCACTTAATGCAGGTTTGACTGCCTTGAGCAGCGTGTGAAGGTTTGGACATTTTCGGTGAACCCGATGTGCCCTTTCCTCCTTTCGCCCCCTTCGCGCCTTTCCCGCCTTTTGCACCTTTACCGCCTTTGCCGCCGCCCTTGCCCCCCTTTCCGCCTTTGCCACCTTTGCCGCCTTTCCCACCTTTGCCACCCTTGCCCCCCCCCCCACCGTTCCCGGTGCGAGATGATGCTACGGTCACTTGAAGGTTGGGAGAAAGCGACTGTAGAGCATTCGCGAAGAGAGCATTCGCGGCGCCGCCGTTCTCGGACGGCGGTTTCATCGATTTGATAGATGACAGAGCCTTGAGCTCGCCCAGGAGCACGCCGGGACCGAGCGTGTTCTCGCCGTATCGATTCCCTTGTTCGACGCGCCCCGTCAGACGTTTGAGCTCCGAGAATTCTTTCGTCGCCCAGCACGTGGTGATGATTTGTTCCAGAATGAGGTTCACCGTTTTTAGGTCCTGGAGGGCGACGACGCGAATAGATTTCACGTTAATCGGTGCCTTGCTCGTTGCAGACTTAACGCTGGCGCGCGAGCTAAGGTCTTGTACCCAAACTTTAGTTGGATCTTCCTGGTTCAGGTTGTCGTTGAGCTTTAACCACTCGACCGAAACGAGGTCGTTGTCGAGTTCGTCACTGGGGACGAAACGGGCCTGAAGGGGGTCGAAGTGCGGCATTTTAGAAGTGTACCGTGTTATCTCGTCGCCCGCATCCAGCCATGCCCCACCGAGGTGTGGCGGTGCCCGTTGACTCAGATCGTGCACCTGCAGGTTGATTTGACCTAGATTGAGGCCGTACTTCCTCTCAGCCTCCTCTAAAGAAGGGGGCTCGTCATCCGCGCGCGCACCCAGATAATTCTGCTCCAGCTCAGCGCGCTGAGGCGCGGAGTAATCCTGGTCGGGAGACTCCCAGGCAGAGCATCCAGAGTTACGTCGGGAGAGGATGCAGTCGCCCCGCATGAGCATGTTAGCGATGGCGCACCATGAGGCGATCATGTTTTCAGGATTCTGGACCCGCGCGCTACGCTCTTCCTCGATCGCGCGATCGACAACACGCGTGTACATCGGGAAGCAGTCGATATTCAATATCGCTATGAGCATCTCGTTCGTGTAGTAGGCGAGGTCTTCCCTGCTCAGGTGGTGTTCCTCGCCCCAGCGTGCCATATTGGCGACCATCTCCGCCGCCGTCCCGCCTAGTTTGACCGACGAATAGATGTCGTCAACGTGGCCTGATTGGGAACGGAGCAGGGATTGTGCATAGCGCCGGTGTAGAAGTGTGGCCGCAAGAGTGGGCGATGTAAGGAACGGCGACGTGTTAGTGACGGTGGATATGAATTTATCGCACGACTCCATGAACGAAGATGTGCAGGAGTAGTCCTTAATGAGACGGAGGTCAGAATCGTGTCCTCCCTGTAGACGGACAGGGATCAGACCCGAGCCCGCCGAGCTAATGGACCCGACCATCACTTCAGGGTCGATGTAGAACTGAGGCGGCCATTCGCACAGCGCCTTGTCCTTCGCCGCGCCCGTTTCCTCGCGGCTGATGAGCGCCGCCTCGGTGTCGTTCTTCGTCAACGCGGCGGTCTCGGCCATGAACGAGGGCTGGCCGTATTTCGTCCCGTTTCCCAGCGTGACGATTACATCGTTGTACTTCTGACAAACCGCACCGGTCTCCTGCATTTTCGGTTACAGGTGATCGGGAACACCGGGTGACGCTGCTTGCGCAGAGTGTGTGCGCTTATGAGGCTCAAAGCCAGCGAAAAACCCCCGGGAGCGAGAACACTGTGTCCACGCTCTGACGACCGCAGATGGTTGGTCAAGTATATTGGTTTGTGTGCTTTGTTTTAGATACGATCGTGACTGTACAATGGCTACTGGGAGCACATCGATCTGTAACGACCGGCTTAATATATAAGGACAAAGCGAGTATAGATACGCTATACGACAACTGAATAAACGTCACTAGTGTACCGTTGCGGAAGCATACGTGGTGTACGCGTCACGGTGGTGTCGGTGCGGTTGACTTTCCGCTCTCCTCCTCGAGATCATCTCGGCGAAGAAGAGGGATTCTCGAACGCTCCTTACCTCATCCGGCACTATGGTGTACGTGTTGTGTTTTTCGTCTGGTGTGAAGAAGCCATCCTCATTATCGTAGCTCCTCCCATCAACCTTTTAGACTCAGTGTGCATCCCGTTAGCAGATCGCACATCTGTCTTACGCGGCAGGTCAAAATCGTCTTAGCGATCTCGTATTAGCAACCTGCGGCGAGTAAATTTGTTCTTGTTCTTGGCCGACCCTCAAGTGTATTAGTTTCGACTTAGGGGAAGGTGTGTCCGTTGTCTCGGCATGAAATTGTCCCTTTCATGAGGTAGTCCTAGAACTTATTCAGGGTTTTAAAGCAGCTTGAAAGCAGCTTGTCCGGTTTTAAAGTGTGAACTCGGATCTCCATTGGCGGCGCTTTGTTAATGGTGTTCGATCTCCTGATCTAGTTCTATTTGACTCGGGTCAACAATCACGTCTTGTCGCGTAATCTGTTGTTTTCCCGCAGTCCGGCGTTGATACGTCCCGTAGTCGAGTATCATTCGTCGTTGCTCGAATACCCAAGGGTGACGCTTAGCGCCCAACCTTGTATTCGCAGCCGTTTTAAATGTCGTTGAGTGACTCCTCTTAGGTGTCGTACACCTGTGGAAGTATGAAACATTTGCAATCGTACTCCTCCTAGCCTCGACATTGCCCGTTGCTTCTGGGAGCAAGGGTAGTCGTTTGACTGAAAGATAACGTTCGTCTTTTGTGCTCCTCCCAATAGTGTTGGGCCCAATCTGAGTTGGTATGAGAAGTCTTTTGTACTTTTTCACTTACTCCTCCCAGCCTCGACATTGCCCGTTGCTTCTGGGAGCAAGGGTAGTCGTTTGGCACGGTAGGTTCAGTGAAAAGTCTTTACTACTTTCGCTTAATCCTCCCGACAGCTTAGGTCGGTAGGTTCAGCCAAAAGTTGCTTGATACTTTCGCTTAATCCTCCCGACAGCTTAGGTCGGTAGGTTCAGCCAAAGTTACTTGA
>Ga0308009_10002173_pt1 | contig 10307 bp, 22 predicted proteins | sample Neamet127_FD_203134 | JGI IMG/M metagenome (GOLD analysis project Ga0308009, IMG submission 203134) | Marine microbial communities from water near the shore, Antarctic Ocean - #127 | ecosystem: Environmental > Aquatic > Marine > Unclassified | place: Southern Ocean | collected 2014-07-24
GGCTCCTACACTAGTACCTACTTCAGCACCAGCATGACCTTCAGCACCATGTAGTCCTACTTGTGCGCCAGCATCTGCACCGGCATGGGCTTCAGCATATACACCACTTTCGCTAGTCACGGTAGCATCGCCCACTTCTCCACTAGCACTAACACCAGCGTCTGCCCGTGCTTCTACACCTACACCAGCTTCAGCCGAAACATCGGTATCTGTTACTTCTGCTCCTGCTTCTGCTTTAGCAGTAGCTTCAGCGGAAGCATCGGCACCGGCGGTAACGCCACCCACGGTAGTTTCAGCATGTGCTTCAGCTTCTACACCAGCTTCAGCACTTGCATTAACACTAGAATCGGTGACTTCAGTAGAAGCTTCGGCTGAAGCCGTGACTGAAGCCCCGGCCGAATCATTTCCGACGGATTTCTTCGATTTAGCTTTAGCCATTAGATATCTCCCGATAAGAATGCAATATTATTTTATTTATAATGAAATTAGTTCTTGACAATGCCCGCATTTTTTGCTACAATGATTACAGTAAGAAAACAGAGAGGACTACACATGACTTTAGCTAAAACTCGTAAGAAAATACGGGCCCGTCGATTAGATGGTATCTCCGGTGCTCCTAAGGTGCCTGGTCGTCATGCTGATGTTTATTTCCAAGAACAAGTTCAGAACAAACAGATCATTGAATTGGTCAAATCTTGGGTTAAAACGAATTATACTAAATCAGAGGCCGCTAAAATTCTTAATGGACAACCTGATTGGAAGTTCTGTTTTCCACACTGGGCTTGTATTATTTATACCAATGATATGACTCGTTTAGATTATCTCCGTAAATGTATGAAAGAGATTGCCAGTAGCCCTTCTGCTATAAAGAAACCCCGCAAAGAAATTACAAAACCTTCTAACGATCCTGTCGGTGAATGGATTGGTGAATTAGAAGAGGTAGTAGATGATCAGAATCATGATTTTGATTTTTATCAATTTGCTCGTTTGAAGAATATGAACAAGGCTCAGATAGATCGTATTGTATCATATTATACTGGTGAGTATGAAGAGTTGCTTGAATCTAAGCTAGGCAAGTCTTCTGATTTGAAAGAGGCCTGGGGTTATCTAGGTCGTGCTGGTCTTAATAAGAGAATTGGCTTCTTTGAAAGGATGATATCTGAACTTAAAAAACATATAAATAATAAAAAGATTGTAAGACGTACTCGTAAACCCAAAGTAAAATCAGCGAGTCAGTTAGTAAAAGGTGTCAAGTGTCTAAAAGAAAGTAATGAACTAAAAATAGTTTCATTAGATCCGACATTATTACTTGACGCAAAGCAATTATGGGTATATAATGTTAAATATAGAATATTGACACGGTATGATGCTTTAGAAGGTGGTCTAAAAATTAAAGGCACCACACTATATAACTTCTCTGAGTCTAGTATGTCTAAGCGTTTACGAAAGCCAGAAGAACAACTATCCGATCTAATTAAGATGGGCAAAGTAAAGATAAGGACTTTCATGGAGAATATTAAGACACAATCAACAGTACCTACCGGGCGAATAAATGCTCAAACACTACTATTGAAAGCGGTTACATGACAACCAGTAATGTTATACAATTCCCGAAAACCTTTGTGCCTGATGAAGAGGATAAGGTACGATTACCTCAAACCGAAGCAGAGGTTATGAAAGCCATTGCTGTAAATCGAATGGTATTTGTAGATGAAGTAGTAAATCAAATGTTTTCTAATATTGCCACTAAATTCTATCATCAAGGGTTTCCAGTAGATGAAGAATTGTTTTTTAAAGACTTCATTATGATTGGAGAGCTAACTAGAAGTATACTATATAATTCAGTAGGCGTAGAACATCCAATGCATCAAGTTGTTACTGATAATCGAGATAAGTTACAAAAACTAATGGACAATGGAGATATCAAATTTTCAGTGGATGATGATGATGAAGACGAGGAATATTTTGAGGACGATGACGATAACTAAGGAATAATAATGATTTTATTAGATTTTTCGCAAGTATGTTTATCAAATATTCTTGCGAGTGGCAACAAAGATTTCAGTGTAGATCTTATACGTCACCAAGTACTAAACTCCATTCGTGGTTTTAAATCTAGATTTTCTAAGTATGGTGAACTTGTCATTTGTTGTGATGATAAGAATTATTGGCGTAAGAAAATCTTTCCGTATTATAAAGCTAGTAGAAAGAAGACCCGAGAAGAATCTAATCTTGATTGGGCCGCTATCTTTAATACACTACATACTATTAAAGCTGAGATTAAAGATAATCTGCCCTATGCTGTTTTACAAGTAGAAACGGCCGAGGCTGATGATATTATTGCTGTAATGGTAGAACGTTATAGTAATGAAAAGATTATGATTGTATCTGGTGATAAAGATTTCTCACAACTACAGAGATATAAGAATGTCTCACAATACTCGCCTATTACTAAGAAGTTTATTAAAGTGGGTGACCCGTTATCCTATCTTTTCGAACACGTTATTCGTGGTGATGCTGGTGACGGGGTACCTAATATCTTATCAAATGATGACACTTTTGTTGTCGGAACTCGTCAAAAATCCTTGACAAAGAAGCGAGTTAATGGTATGATAGAAGATATGGTAAGAGGAGTAACACCTTTTGATGGAGAAGTTAAAAGAAATTATTTGAGAAATATTCACTTAATTGATTTAGCCCGTATCCCAGAAGACATCCGCAAACAAGTTATAGATATCTATGGGAACTATCAAAGGAATGATCGTTCTATGATACTAGGATATTTTATTAAGAGTAGATTAAAAAATTTAATGACTGATATACAGGAGTTTTAGATGAAAGACGGCGTAGCTGAAGTTATCATGAAGGCCAGCAAAATGAAGTCTGAGAAAGATAAAATAGCTTTTCTTCAAAGTAGTAGTAAGACTTGTGAACCATTGGTTACAGTTTTTAATATGTTATTCAATGAAAGCATTACATTTGATTTGCCAGAAGGTAACCCGCCATATAAGCCGTTGCCTAAAGAATCGGATATGCAGAATTATCTTTATAGTGAATTCCGTAAGCTTCGATATTTTATTAAAGGTCAAGAGAAGGGTCTTAAACCAGCAAGACGAGAATCATTGTTTATTGAATTTCTCGAATCAGCCGACCCAGATGATGCTAAATTACTATTAGCTATCAAAGAAAAGAAAAATCCCTATAAGGGTATCACTAAGAATCTAATTAAGAAAACTTTTAAAGAAGCGAAGGATTGGTAATGTCTAAAACGTTTAGGGCCCGTCGATCACAGTGGGATGATGATTATAATGATAATGATAATCCTCGAAGGGTAAATAAATTTAAGAAGATTCGTGAGAGTCGCCAACAGCGCGACATTGAAGAAAATTTACAATATGAGAATGATGATGATGCTTCAAAAAATACCACATATTAAAAGAAATAGAGCCATTATTATAGGTAATGGAACTTCTAGAGCCGATTTTGATCTTAATAGAATACCCGTGAAGAATGAAGTTTATTCTTGTGGTGTTGCATATGAAGGATTTGAAGATCTTAATAGAGTAAATTTATATAATGTAACAATTGAAGAATATCGAAAGAAGATGTTAGAAGATTCTAAACTCTTTTCTAACAGCAGAATTTTATTCCCAGACGAAATAGAAGACCATGTGGAATCATCTTTATATCATGGGCATACTGAAGCCAGACCTAGATCTAATACTGGAATGTATGCTATGAAATGTGCTATGTTTAATGGCAATACTATTTTGTACATTCTAGGGTTTGATAGTCTAATTAAAAATGATACTGCTCAATCAATCAGTAATATGTTTGAAGGGGCCGCTGAAACTAGAACTAATGCAGCAGACAATCCAAATAGAATTCGGTATCTAGATTGGTTTATGACACATAATCTATTCACTGATTTCGTATTTGTTTTTGATAAACAATATGATTTCTATGGTTGCAAATCTCCTAATATGCATGGAATGTCTTATGAACAATTTGAAAAGGTGTTAATACATGAAACACCTTTTTGATTCATTAGAGAATTCTGGTCTTAATAATTTAACTATCTTTATTGGATATGATCCTAAAGAGGACATATGTGCTAAAATATTAGCTCATACTATTCGTAGTTTTGATACTAAGATTAAATATAAAATTATACCACTTATCTATAATCATTTATATGCTTATGGATATACGAAAAGAAAATTAGATGTTCGAGGTTCTACTGAATTTACTATGACCAGGTTTTTATCTGCACCATTAGTAAATTTGTATCACGATCTTCGTGGACAAACTTCCTATCCTAAGTTAGCATTATTTCTAGATTGCGATATGATGTTTACACGGTCAGTTGATTCGCTTTTGGAAGAGGTCGATTTAACTAAGTCGGTATCAGTATGTAAACATGATTATACTTCTTCTTTTCTTTCTAAAATGGGAGGCACTAATCAGGACTCTTATCCTAAGAAGAACTGGAGTAGTGTATCATTATGGAATTGTGATAATGAAAAAACATCTAAGCTTACATTAGATTGGGCCGATGTTAATGAACCAGCATATCTACATAGATTTCTTGAATTTGAAGAAGATGATATAGGTTCGCTTGATAGAAAATGGAATTATCTAGTTGGTGAGGGTATGGACAGAGAAGACTATTATGGTTTAAAAGAAGATGAAGTACCATACAATATTCATCATACATTGGGGTCTCCTCTGTTTAGATTGTATCAAGATACTGAGTATTCAGATTTATGGAAAGAAAATTTCAAAGATCTGATGAAACGTCCTTTTGATGAAATCCGAGACACTATCTATCATAAATAAAAGCATAGGAGAACAAATGCCCAATTATACATTTTTTAATGAAGAGTCGGGAATCGAATGGGACGAATTCATGTCTATAGCAGACAAGGAAGAATATCTCTCCAACAATTCAAATACTGAACAAGTCATCAAAGCCATGAATATTGTTGGTGGTGTTGGTGGTATTAAGAATGATGATGGATGGGGTGAAGTTATGCATAAAGTCTCCGCTGCCCACCCGAACAGTGCTTTAGCTGCATCTATGGGTTCTAAACAAACTACTAAGGAGGTAAAGACAAGAAAGGCCGTAGATAAATGGCGCAGTAAAAGAATTGCTAGGGGGGACGCTTAATTATTTTTAATCTAGAAAAAGGTATGAATAATGTCCTTACTAACCGTAGAAGAATTCGATAATGTTTCTCACTTTCCAGGGAAGTTAACTAGAAAACAGAAAAAACAATTTCGTAAAAATAATAATAATTCGTTAAAACTAAAGAATGTTGTTCCAAAAACAATTAATCAAGAAAAAGCTTTTACTCTGTATAATAAGGAATACAATCTACTTCTACACGGTTTAGCAGGCACAGGCAAGACATACATATCACTTTATCTAGCTCTATCAGACATTATTAATGGATACACCGATCATACAAATTTAACCCTAGTTAGATCAGTTGTACCCACTAGAGACATGGGCTTTCTACCAGGAACAGAAAAGGAAAAATCAAAAGTATACGAAGCACCCTATATGAATATTTGTAATGATATCTTTGGTAGGGGCGATGCTTATGATATACTTAAAGGTAAAAATATCATCAAATTCGTTACTACTTCTTATATTAGAGGAATAACCTTAGATGATTCAATCGTACTAGTAGACGAAGCACAAAATCTAAATTTCCATGAATTAGACTCTATTATTACTCGACTTGGAGATAATAGTAGAATTATGTTTTGTGGTGATTTTAGACAAAGCGATTTAATTCGTGACGATGAACGAAAAGGACTCTTGACATTCATGAGGATTCTTGCTACAATAGATGAGTTTAAAACTGTTGAATTTGTAGAAGATGATATCGTAAGAAGTAAATTAGTAAAGGAATATATCATCTCTAAAGTAAGGCAAGGAATAGTCTAAAAATGTCGGCCGTAGTTATAGATTTGATGGATTATAAAGAATTTCTATCAGAGTTAGAGAAACTAGAAGGAGATAAAGATATCATATCATTTGCTAAATGGACTACCGAAAACATTAAAGATAATTTTTTAGTTAAAACAGACAACCGTGATTAACTTGAGGAGATAGTAATGCGTGATAAGTTGATTGAAATATGTTTAGATTTTGTTGAACCAACACCTTCAACAGAAGAATTAAATAAGTATACAAATGAACATTTATTAAAACTAATAGAAGAAGTCTTATTTAGAAGCTATATAGCGAAAGACCTCTCTAAGACTGATATTACTGCTATTGATAATACATACTCTGATATGGATATTCTACCAGATGTGGGTGGTGCTTTAGCAGATGATGTATTATTTGGAGGTAATCATCCATCTGATTGGGATGGCGGTGATGCTAAACTACAGATGCCAGTGTATGACTCTAGCTGGTTCACTCCTGCTAAAAAGTGGTGAAAATATGTTTCAACATAAACAAGTACATGAACTAGCAGAACTAGAAGCAATCACTACAGAAGTCGGGAGAGTATATAAAACTCCCGACGGTGCTTTTCCTTCTATTACTACCATTCTATCCCGTCTAAGTCGAGATGATATTAATAAATGGCGTAAGAGAGTGGGTGAAGAAAAAGCTAATAAAGTTTCTAGAACCTCGTCTTCTAGGGGTACACGAATCCATAAAATGTGTGAAGATTATATAAATAACAAGAAACCGGATATACGTTCTCCCTTAGATAAACAAATGTTTATGAGTATGCAAGAAATGTTAGATGGTTTTGTGGGAGAGGTGTATGGTCAGGAATTACCTTTATATTCAAAACATTTGGGTATAGCAGGCCGAGTAGATCTTATTTGTGAGTGGAATGGCAAACTTGCTATAGTAGATTATAAGACTTCTGCTAAACTTAAAAAGCGGGAGTGGGTAAATAGTTATTTTATGCAAGCCACTGCATATTGTATAATGTATGAAGAAATGACGGGCATACCTGTGGATAGGTTCGTAATACTTATTGGTGTCGATCAAGAACCTCCCCAGACCTTTTACGGCAAGAGGAACGATAACATTGCTGATTTGATCGACGCTATCAAAGGTTACTACGATGAAAACAATCTTATTCACTCTAATCCTTCTCTGTTCGATCATTCTTGTTCCTAGTGCTACTAATGCACAAATACAGACGCAGTGTACACCGTACGAAGCGGCTACCGGACATCTCCTGACTCAATTTGGAGAAGTGCCTCATTATAGAGGTATTGAGAAATCTGGTAAAGCTATGGTCGAAGTCTGGGCCAATTTTGAATCTGGTACTTTTACAGTCATAAGGGTGGTGCACCTGCCAGTAGGCAAAGCTATATGTGCTACTATCCATGGCGAAGCATTCTATAAAATAGAAGAAGAAAACAAGCCAAAAATTCCCGGAAAAATCAAAGAAAAAAAGACTTGACAAGCACCCCATTATTTGCTATAATAACTATAATGAATGATGAGGGAGAGTGAGATGGAAACCGAACGAGATTTTATACATTCTAGCATTACCAATGGTGATCTAGAATTGATGGGGTTTGATGAAAATATCACCATCCCTATAGAAGACCATTGGACGATGGCCCATATCATGCATAGTGCTGGTATTTTCACCAGCGTGGGGCAAGCGTTCAAGAATGGCTGGAATATGCCCATTCCTACAGGGTTCTGGCAGAAGCGAGTCGGCAAGAAAAAGACCCTAGTGTCGATATTCAATAAAACTTTCGATGGAATGCCGATTTTTTCGCAAAAAAATGTCGATTAGGGGTTGACAAGCTCCTTGATGTTTGCTATAATGATTATACTGAAACAGAGATAGTGAGTTTGTGAGATGTCTAAGAAAGATTTTATGGAGACAATCTGGTCTTCTACCGGAGAGATGCTAGTCCTGCCCACGGGCGTTAAGCGTATTCTGTCCGTTCGATGCAAATCCGGCGCTGATTTGGGAATTAAGTTCAAAAATGAAGAAATCAGTGCTGATAAGCTCTTCGATGATCTAAATGGAAATTTAATCTTCGCTGAGTGAAAAAAGTGCTTGACAAGCTCCTAGTTCTTTGCTATAATGATTATACTGAAGAGATGATGAAAGAGAGAGACATGAACATTGAAATCGGTACCAAGATAATCGGAGACTGGGGTGGCTATAGTCCTCTCAGTTTAGGGGTAGTCACCTCGATTCATGATAACGGCATGATTGAGGTCGACTTTGATGACCTAGACGGCTATTCCCTCTTTCGGCCGAACGAGATTCGACCGAAGCTTGAGGATAAAATTGGTGTGTATATCGATAATTTATCTTGACAAGCCCCTAGTTCTTTGCTATAATAACTATACTGAATGAAACAAGAGGTGAATGAAATGTCTTATGATACTAACGAAATCAAAACGGCCTATCGCAATTACCTTGATCATATCTTGTCCGACTACAAATCTTGGCACAAACGTTGTGCTGCTGTCCATACCTCGCCCGAGCGGCCCTTGACAGAGGCTTCGAAGAAGACGAGGTATGATATGGTTATGAAGTTTGCCGAGAACCTTTCGTTCAAGATGGGCAAGAAGTACGTCAAGTGCTTCAATAAAGATGGGGGTGTTCATAGCTTCATCGTCAATGTCCACGATGATCCCAAGTTCCAGTTTGGTGATATTCTGAAGCCTGCGGGCTATGGAACACCTGCTAAGAACTTCGCCCGTGGCAATATCTTCACAAACCTTGACCGAATCACATGGACGGGAGCATCATAAAAATGGTAAAGTATAACAAGGAAGCGGTTGACAAGGCCATCTGGTTGGCAACCAGCAAGAAGGATCCTAAGATCAAAGGCAAGGAAGCCAAGTTGATTCATAGGCTCTTGAAGGGGAGATCGTAAATGAAAATTAGTCAAGTAGACTGGGATACAGCGGATACCATCTGGATGAAAATGAAAGGTATTCCTATCCCAGATTATTACACTGAAAAAGACCGACTAGAAATAATTAATCGTTATTGGCACAAAGCAATGGAAAGGGAATTGTCATGAAGTGGTTATTAATTGCATCCGCATTGAATCTTGATGTTACATATGACACGGAAAGCATTTGTAAGAAAGCAAAAGTAGAAATCGTAAATACATATCCTGAGGCAAAGGTTTTATGTATTCCTGCTGGCATGTCTAAGTCTGAGTCTGAAGTTCAAGCCTTTATGAGTATGTTTGATCTTTCTATTAAATCAAAAGAAAATTATCAGCGGGGTCAGTAGATGAGTATGCATTTGGTTGGCCCTTGGATGACTACTACATCCACTCGTAAAATCAAATCTAAAAAGTCTAAGCGCCAACTTAATGCTGATATTGAACATGATAAGTGGCTCTGCAAAATGGGTGTCACGGATAATCGGAGTTTAGCTCAGCCTGGTGGAGCGGGTGCTTTGGGAGCATCAGGTCGTAGGTTCGAATCCTGCAACTCCGACCAAATCCCACTTAGTAATAAAATAGTTGCTATTGAACCAAAGAAAACTATTGACACGGAGACTAAAATGCGCTATAGTTCTAGATATGTTGTAGGACAAGCGTATAACAAAGGTGGTATTCAAGTGTTATCTAGTAATGAAACTAAAGACCCTAACACAGGAAAAAGACGATGAATAATATAATTCTAGTTTGTGGTATATTGTTCATGACTCTACTGGTGACTGGTTGTACTTCATCTCCTATTGGGTTTGCTTATGATATAGTAAGTCTACCGTTTGAGATGGGTCATATTATTTTAAAAAGGATGCCATGAAATTTTTATTAGATCTAATAATAATTTTTATCATGTCGATACCTTTTCTATATGCTGTTAATAGAATTTGTTGGAACTGTTAATGGTCTCTTAGCTCAGTGGATAGAGCAACAGATTTCTAATCTGTCGGTCCCAGGTTCAAATCCTGGAGAGATCACCAAGATAGGAGTAAAATATGTCGGGTATCGTTATCTTAGTTTCTGGTAATGGAAGCAACCTACAAGCCCTAATCGATTATGGGTTTGATATCAAAAAGGTGTTTTCTAATAACCCCAATGCAAGGGGCTTACAAAGAGCTAAGGATGCTGATATCCCTACTGAAGCAGTATCTAGCCTCAGTGCCCTTGAGAGTAAAGTTACGGAGTTCTGTCTTAACAATGATGTCAAATTAATCGTACTAGCCGGCTTTATGCGTCTTCTAAGCAATGAATTCACCAGACGATGGAGTAAGAAGTGTGTGAATATTCATCCCTCGTTATTGCCTTCATTCCCTGGCATCACGGCCGTAGAACAAGCTTTGGAC
>Ga0308009_10002176_pt1 | contig 10297 bp, 10 predicted proteins | sample Neamet127_FD_203134 | JGI IMG/M metagenome (GOLD analysis project Ga0308009, IMG submission 203134) | Marine microbial communities from water near the shore, Antarctic Ocean - #127 | ecosystem: Environmental > Aquatic > Marine > Unclassified | place: Southern Ocean | collected 2014-07-24
TCTATCGTCGTGATCGTAAGAATCCATCATTAGGAATACTGCTAATGCGAGAGATACGTCATGTTTATTTGTGTACTGTAGAGCCATTTAGTAACCTTTCAGTTTTAAGGATTTTAAGGTGTTCTTTATAATCACCATGAGGTCTATAAGTTAATTCTATTAGATGGTTTTGTTTAGCATATCTAGTAGAGAATTTTCTAAACTCTCCAGCAAATAGGCACTCTTGGTAAGGCACTTCGTACCATCTAGGTAACCACTTAGCCTGTATCTCTTTAGTACCTATACATATATATTTTTTAGTAGAAGGATCTGGTGATTCCCAGTCATCGGGTAATGAATTTTTAATATAGCTCATGAGTTTATATATACGTTAGTAGTGGCTCGAGTTAGCGCTACATACATAAGTCGTGCTCGGATATGAGCGTCTCTGCATTTATTTATATTAGTTAGATCAATAAATATTGCTGGAAACGTTCCACCTTGAGCTTTGTGAGTTGTACCTGCAAATGGTGGACGTAGATCTGCTATGAGTTGTTTAACTCTATAGAAATCTGTCCAACCATTTCGAGACTTATTAGTAACAGCAATATCCTTCAGTACTTTTAAAGCTTTATCTTTTATTCCTTTATTTTTAGGAACAAATACTGTTTTAATCTTCGTCTTAGTAGCAGTGCTATAATCACCCATTACAGTTACTTTATAACCAATCATATCTTCTATTTTAGCTTCTATGTAAGAGGTAACACGTACTACTTCATTACTAGTTAACACGGTCGTCATGCCCTGTAGCACACTGCTATTAGACACTAATCGCTCACCTACATAGAAGGGTTGAATCGTATCTTCAAGAAAATACGCAGCCTTCCGGATCATATTATTGTAGTTAATTGCAGACTCATTGGTGTAGGTACAAAGTGGAATATCCACCTCATCCCCGGCATCGTAGTTTACATACTTTTGGACGAATTGTGTAACGAAATTTGTATGTGGAAGTACGTGAATTCCTTCTCCTTTAGTGTTAATCGATGTAATGATGTCTGGTGCTGTCTTCCTAATACCTTCAATATATTCTCTGAATTCATTAGCTTTATCAAGAATCGGATTACCTATAGATTGCCGATGGGAAGTACTAAGTGTAAATGTTGTTAAAGAACCATCAAATATACTGCATATATCGGATATGGGAGGAAGCTGAAATGGATCTCCTACGAATAAGATCTTTAGAGCTTTCTTTTTAATAATATCGACAACAGCCGTTAGAAAACTATTAGATAGCATAGACGCTTCGTCAATAACTAGAATAGTTCCATTTGGAATTGAGCATACGCCAGTACTTTTAAGAATTTCATTTCCGTACTTAGTAATACTTGGTCTTAACTTAAACATAGCATGTACAGTCAATACCCTTTTTCCAGTGATATCACTAAGAACGGTTGCAGCTCTATTAGTTGTAGCGCATAGAGATACTTTAGATAATGGAGATTTATTATAAATCTGATTAAGTACTTCAGTTACTACGGTAGTTTTACCAGTACCAGCTGGTCCCGTAAGCACAGCTAACGCATGACTACCGATATTAGAATCAAGTAACGTATCGCAAATACCGTTTACAGCATCAAGTTGATCCTGTGAGAATTGGAAGGACATCAGTTATTTCCTTAATAGTTGCATTGTTATGTAAATTAGTTAATTTATCCCAAGATCTGCCTATCTCTAGTGAGGCTTCCATGGGCACATCTGTTGATCTAATCAGATCATCATCGTTCCAGCACATCTCTTCAATAAGCGTATCGTTGAGGAATTTAATACATTCAGGACTATCCTCTACCAGAAAATAGCCTGCATCATGGATCATATTAATTGGGAGAATACGAATACCGTAGCCGGCATCCTCAATGCGTTTATTAGTGGCTATCATAGCTCTGTTAAGGAGCATGCCCCACGATTGAGTTATGGCGTTATTGGCACTACGTGCTTCACCTTCTGCTTCATAGGGTGTTCTAGAGTTACCTAGCACACACTGAGAGATAATCGGAGTTCGTAGCTTGAGACCAAAGGCACATTCTACAAATCCATCCTTCTCCATAAGTAGTTTATTCTTTGCGGCAAATTCATCAGAAACTGCATACAATTCATGGTAAGCCTTTTCAATTTCTTTAGCTTGATCCACTGGGAACCCAGCTCTTTTATGTAGAGTGTGCCAGGTACCTCCATATTGCATTGCAAATGTAGGTGGCTTAGAATCTTTCCGTAAATTTGGATATTTAGCAGCGATGGAGTTAATACTATCTACATCGTTTGGATTTATATCCGGCATTTGATTTGCAAAGTATTTCTGAGCTCTCATGGAATGACCATCAAATCCATCTGTATAGACTTTAATTCTATTAGGATCTTTACTTAAGATAGCGCCAATACGTTCCTCTAAAGCTGAGAAATCTGCTCCTGCAAATAGGAAGCCTGGTGGAGCTACAATACAACTTTTAACCAGCTTGCCCATAGGCCCATGAGCCGGTAGATTTGTAAGATTAGGTTCACTACTAGATAGTCTTCCTGACTGTGTACCGCCTAGCCTGAGACTTCCATGAAGGAAGTTTTCTTCCTGCATAAATGCCTTAATGAAAGTACCGTTAATTTTAGCTATTTCTGCTCTGTCTACTAAGAACGAAAGTAGATCTATAATGTTTTGATCGTTAGTATGATTAGCTAGATCCTTAAGTATGTCCGCGCCGGTAGCATTAGAGTCTGTTTTTGTTTTCTCTAGGACAGGCAATTCCAAAGTATCAAATAGTAATTTAGATATTTGCATTGCACTAGCTGGATTGAATTGAACATGATCAAAGTCAACAAGAGGCTTAACCTTTTTCTTGAGTTTCTCATTGGCTTTATCACAAGTCTCTTCTCGTAACTTAGTATTATAAAAAGTTACACAGGTATTCTCTTGAATCTGCTCAGTCAATACTTTCTCTTTAGCAGTAAGAATAGTATTTACTTCTCTTACTCGGTCAGAGTCCATAGGCAAGCCTACGAGCATCATCTTAAGTAGAGGATACAAACTAGGTTGAAATATTTCTAAGTACGGTCTGGAAGTAGCTTCTTCTTTATACTTATCCCAAACATAGAATGTAGCGAGTACATCAATTAAGTTATATTGCAGAATCTCTTTCTTAGTATATTTAGTAATATCTTCTAGTTCGAGAGCATAGTTACCTACATATTCCAGTGCAATATCTTTAAGGCTAAGTTTTACTTTGGTAGTGGCGTTTCTTGCTAAGTACGCCAATATCATAGTGTCATCAAAGTCTCTAAAGTATCGTAGACCTTCTACCATTCCTTTCCAATCAGCTGCGTGTTCCATCCATAAATTACGGATAAGTAACTTTGCATCAAACAGGCCGTTATGAAATAACAATTTACCTTTGTAACTTTCAAGGAACTTCTTAAGATAATAACTTCCAGTAATGGACAGATCGACAGCAACACCATCATGCTTAGTCCAAGCGAACGCTACAGATACTATCGCAGCGTCGAGGCTGAGGCCTGTAGTCTCTATATCTGCAGCGAGTATTGGATACTTATGCAGTGAGTCTAAGATCTCTCGATCAGATCCATACTGGAATCCGAACTCGGATGAGTGAATTTGTACGGAAGCGCCTGTACCAGTTAAAGCCTTAATACCTAGATCTATTAATTGAATATTCTCAGGTTGCTTAAATAGAGTTTTGTGGCTAGGAACGTATACGCAAGCAAACTTATCGTATCCACTATAAACTCCGGAAACGGTAATGCCATGACTGGCAGAAACCTTAGTAGTATTAGTAATAAACTTGAAATAGCTACTATCAGCCACAATCAAGTTAGTTACACTATCTGGTATTTTAGTAAGCAATTTATCTAAATAAGCCTTACCAGTTTTAGCTAGTACTTTAATCGGGGTGTTATACATTAATGGCATAATCATTACAGATTCTTTAGGAATACCTTCTCTATCCAGAATCTTGAGGTAATGATCATCGATTGCTACTGCTCCCATAGCGCTTTCTTTAATTAGGAGTACTGTAGTTAATTCGGACATTCAAGTTCCTTAATTAATGTAAACAGTTTCCCCAATACTTGCGGGTTCATGGGTAGAATTACATATCCATAAAATAGGATAATCTACTTCTTCAAGATTAGTCTCTCCGAATAAATCAGTGAAATACACAAGAGCTTGTGTAGGATGTTTAGACACATAATCCAACACTGGTTGAAATCTAGTACCCCCACCTCCATGAAAGTCTAGAGACATAATGTCAGTATTTTGATCTATCTCATACACAGTATGTATACGCGAATCACAATCAATAATAGTCATATGTTCAGGGTTAAATACTTCCTGAATGCCCTTAATCTCACTGAGAGTTCCTTTAAGCTCGTCCTCTCCTTGACTACCACTGGTATCGATAGCAAATGTAAGATGGCCTAGACCATAGCTATGTAAGCTAGGCATATAGGTAGATCCAAATCTACGATTTCTACGAGCCCAAGAGTATTCTTCTCGAGTTCGTTGATCTAAAAACCTATTCAGTATTACTGGCCAAGGTAGTTTAGGATTTAAGAGTTCTTTTATTATTCTTAAGATCTCTCCGGGAATCTCTCCAGCTGCATCACTGCTAGCCACTAGTGCTTGAGTATGTGCTCGAATAATAATATTCGTAACTTCTGAATCAAGAGTAATTCCATCTTCTGTTTCATTAGCAGCGTCTTCTCCTACAATGTCGAGCATAAGTTTACTAGTATCGAAGTCAGTCTTCTCTTTAATCAGATCATCGTAGACTTCATCAGTAGACCATCCATCTCCATATTTTGTACTTAATAGCCCTGCTATTGGAATTTCAAAACCAGCCTTCGTTAACATGTGATTAATAATGTAATCCCCAGCTACATTCCAAATAACAGGATCACGCGATCCTCTACGAGCAATATGTTGAAACGCAACATGCCAGCATTCATGGGCAACCAGCCCAGCAAACTGAGCAACTGTCTGTCCTTTGAGGAACTCTGGATTATATCGAACAACCGTTCCGTTAACATCTGCAGTTTTAGTTGCATCAGTAATAACGTGACGTAAACTTAAAGCTATTGTAGATATGAATGCTGATCTAGTCATCAGTTCTATCTTTGCTTTAAGTAATTTCGCTTCTAAATCCGTATACATGCATGTCTCCTAAGACAGATCAGATTCATCACGCATTCCTAAGAACACTGGATGTCGTGGTGCGTCTTTCACACCAACTTTAAATGATTTATATTTAATAGTTTGACCAATTAATTTACTACGGTTTTGCCAATACTGATTTCTTAACTCATCAGTAAACCCGGTACCTATATTAAAGGTGATACCAGTAGCTACTTCCTCGCATATAAATGCACCAAGCTTACCGCCTGGTATTTTGTTTTCTTTATGTGAAGAACGCTGAGATCGTCCCAGCTCATTAGTTACCTTCTCATTACAATTATGTTGAAATTCAACTACATCAATAATAATAGCTTCAGCATCTGTAAACCGTTTTACTTTAACAAGTTCACCTTGCTTAGCAGTAGCTCTACCATGCTTGTACATACTATTTGGATCTCGTAGAATTACACCTTCGAATCCTGCTGTTAAACAAGCTTCTTCATAAATATGCAATTCTGCCATATTAGTAACAACAACTGATTCTAGTACAGCCACCTTTGGATGAAGAGCATGTAAGGTTTCTCGTCTGATGGTGTAAGAGTGCTCATCTTTACAATTATCAAATATCCAAAATGTGAAATCGGGAATACCTATTGTCCGCATTATTGCGCTAGTAGTAGTTCGATATACATCATGCGCGGTAGGACTGCCTACAATTAGCTCTCCATCTAATCCATTAAGAGCTGGATCTCCCAGGATAGCTTGAACATGCTCATTACGAATGAGCTTTAAAGATCTAGATAATGCTTTTCCTTGCTGAATCGTGCAACGAATTCCATCCAATTTAGGAGAAGCATTCATTTTTCCAAATGTACTTAGTAAAGTACGAATTTGTTCATCAGTAGCTGTAGCAGCTAGCATAGGTTTAATCATGTTACTCATTATAGATCTCCTAAAACATGACTGATGCATTCGTACTAATCCATTGTACGATAGCAGCATGCCCTTTTAATTCAGGGGTTCTTTTATAAATATCTTTAAGAGTAATTCCTTGAAATTCTATTGGTAGTCTTTCAATGGCAGTTACTATTTTATAGATATTATCTATAGTAGTGTTGTGCGCGAGCATAGTTGTAACAGCGTATTGCTCACTAGGTTCCCTAGGTACTTTCCACCCTGATTTAGGATTCTCTAGGATTTCTTCAATCGTAGGTAAGTTCTGGTAGATTTCAGAATAAGTTGCTAGCTCTACTGCTGCGCCTTCTCCGATTGTACCAGCCAAGCGAGTTTTAGTAATGTGATCAATCTTATCTTTACCAGAAATAACTTTAGAAGCAAACTCCCACGTACGAGGACATGGGAAAGTTAACTCATTATGTGCTGGATCGAACTTATGTAAGATCTCTGGCTTAAACTTAATCAGAGAAATAATACGATGATCTATTTCATTAGCATTTGCCCAGTCCACCCACACTTTATGATCAATCCGCATTCGGTAATGAGTCATACGTGAGGTAGTGGCTGTACTCTGCGTATTTACAATAGCTCTATCAGTAGTCAAGTTACCTGCTGCAGCAATTAAGCATCTAGGATGCAATTTGTGCTTGTAAACTTCTCTATCTAATATCAATTTATACGCAGCTGCTTCTGTTTGCTTATTACCTGAATTGAATTCATCTAAGAATAGTAACCAGCCTTCATATCCTTCAGGAACTGCATCACCTTCTATTGGGAAATACTCTGGGATATGGAAAGTCATACGACCGTTCAATACTCCAGGGTAACCTTGCATATCTACAGGTTCACACTGAGATACACGGAAATCAATTACCTTAAGTCTAAATACATCAGCAATAGCTCTAATAATATCGGATTTACCCATTCCTGGGCTAGACGCCACCATTGGAGTAAGTCCTACTTTTAGATCTTCTATTAGGCATGCTTGTAACTCCACAGCATTTACTTCAAACATATTAGTTCCCTTCAAGTAGGTTAGTTGTAAGACGGGTCTTCAGAAAAGTAGGTGTTTCGGGATCTGCAGGAACATTAGGATTAGGAACCTTACTTCCTCTTTTAGCTCTAGGAACTGGAGCAGGTTCAACTGGTAGATACTTATGAAACGCCTCTGGCCATATCTTTCTTAGTTGCAAAGACCCGGAATATTTATATGTAGTGTCATGTAAGAATTTCTGTAACTCTGCTTTTTCAATACGCAAAGCAACAATGTCATTACATAATTGAGCGGCCATACTTTGTAATCGGGGATTTAAGGTATTTCTTGCTGGCTCGAAACTATTGTAATTACGTCGTGTAGTAACTTCGTGAGGATTTAGGACAGGTTTTTGTGACTTATACTTCCATGTCTCTGCGACGCCTGCAGTTGGGTCTGTTGGATTTACATTATAATTAATCACTAGACAATAGTCCTGATGGTAGGTAATCATTTCTATAGGCAATTTATCTAAAATAGCCTCTAAAGGCTCTATATAGTATTGCCTGTTTGTTTGAGCTACACTAGCTCGACGCTTATCAAGTTCAGCTTCTGGCGCGTTATATAAATCTTCTAGTATTTTACGTTTCATATTTCTAAGTTCGTACTGCCCAATACGCATATTATTTCTCCAACATTTGTTCAAGTCTGTATTTATCAATCTGCCTACGTACTTCGCAAACAGAGCTGTCGTGCATATTAGCTAGATGCTTTGCACAGGTAGGAATATGCATATTATGTTTCACACATGTATCGCCCATTCTCCAATTTAGACAGGCTTTTACAGTGCATGAGTTTACTACAAAAAACGACATTAAACTTCTCCTAAGTAGTAGCAGCGTGTGGCGTTTGGAACATCGTAATGTTAAGTATGAGAGTTTACGTTAAGAAAATATAGACTCCCCGTTAAGGGAGTCTATAAGTATTACGAAAGCATGTACGAACTCTTTAAGATTGCCTTATCTAGATCAAGACTAGCTTTAGTAATTGTTAGTTGATCATTACCAGTAATTTGCCTTAGGATATCCCTAAATAGGTCTCCACCAGCAATCTCTGCCATAATCTCTCGATAGGTTCTAGAGACATCTTGTAAATGATCAGGACTGAATACAAAGCAATCATGGATATGACTGAGTTGGAAGTCACAGCGTCGGATCATCTCCCTAGCTATGTAACCATCTATTGAATGGATAACATTAGGGCATAGAGATCTATAGTTTTCAGAACTAGTTTGGTGATAATACCTTAATGGTATTTCTCCTAGCTCATCGTCTGTATATGTAGCATTTACTGCTTCTATTACAGGTACATAGGCTGTATGTCCATCAGGCATTATCCATGTATGCGCATCTGCTGTAGAGTCCCAACAGTCATTAATGGTATTCATGACGTCTTCTGCACCTGGTAATAGACCTGTAATGCATTCATAAAATACCTCTAATTCAACTTCCGATAACAAAGCTTTAGGAGTAGCTTTTGAGTTATAAAAGTGCGTCATCGCAACTTGTTTAGCTATTTGTCGAGATATTGGCTTAGATAACTTAATGTTCATTAAGCCAGCTACTTCGGTATACACATCGTATCGAGCCGTTGGATCAATACAATTTACTGATTTAGCTGTTTTTCTACATCCTGAGAGAGCAGCCATAATCTGTATTCCAGATGAGGTAGCATCTAAGCTCATTACATAACCAGAAGCTTTATGAGCAACTGAGTCTTTTAATGCTCTAATAGCCTTCCTACCTAGAATAGGCTCTTCCCATTCTATAGCGTCTACATCCTGCTCAGATACCCATCTAACACGCTCTGCCCATGTAAGTTTATCTTTGCCAGCATGGTTCGCAATAGCAATGTAGAGATTTGGCATATTAGTAATGAACTCTTTGTTATATAATGAGATAAGGGCCTTACCATACTCATTACTTTGAAGGTTTAAATCATATCCAGAGGAATAACTTCTACCTCTAGAGTCATATCTCCATACAAAATAGAATGATTCCCCTAGATATTCATTCATAACTCTTAAGAACTGCTTCTTATTAAGGTTACGATTGGTATCCTTTTCAGCTAAATAGGTATCTGTATCTATTTCCCAAGGTATATCTTGTAGTTTATTAATTACATCATAAGCTAGAGGCTTATCATGCTTAGTGAATCTACTGCCTAATACTAAATGTTTATTTTCCCACATCCAACCACCACTGTAGTTGTCAGACCACTTGAGAGGTATTGTCTTCATAGGCGGTAGATATTGAAGCTTAGCTAACTTTTGTTGAGTTACTTTATCTAATGTAAAGCCAGGGCATACATACCATTCGTTATCAACTTGATTCAAAGTGTAAAGCCCCGCTTCTTTACATGATTTAATCAACAGAATTCCCCACTCAAATGCATTTGCGGATTCTTTAATACCTGCAATATGACCTAATTGAGTAGCTATAGCTTGTATAGGTTTACCAATCTTATCCCTTAATAAAATTGAGAAGAACTTAATAAAGATTTCTTTAGTAGATACTTTACCTCTATTGAGTTCAGTAATGCCCTTCAAGATATTGGATTCCATATCTATTGGGATATCCCCCTGTATTGCCTCAAGTACGATTTCATCAGTAATTCTAGTAGACCATGATGTTTCTAGGGCGTATTGATCAATAATATCAATCATAGTATCTCCATTCTATGTATGTAGGATGCCTCTTATAAGATCTTAGAGGGAAATGGTTGTTACTTCGCCATTAAGCATTTGTACAAGATATTTAGCAGCGGGCTCATGAGCAGCCTCTACATATTTGTGCCAAGTGGCTGTTGTAGACGCATCACGCTTCATTATTAGGAATTTATCTTGGGTGAGTTCACAATAGGCATACTCCCCTTCACGTTTAGTAAGCATAGTATTAATCTCCAATGTAGAATTACCCTTGAGAGGATCTCAGAAGGGGTGGTTGTGACCAAGAACGCTGGAAGCGTCTTTAAAAGTCGTTCTCTATTTCATTAGATTTAAACGATCTATATGGTGCGAAGGTATCTAGGATTTCAAATGGTAGGGTATCTGTTACTGCAGTGCCGAGCATAAAGCTATATCGTTGGTTACATTGATTACATTTAAGGAATTGAATGTGATCTAAGAAGCCCGTGGAAACGACATCGCC
>Ga0308009_10002179_pt1 | contig 10281 bp, 12 predicted proteins | sample Neamet127_FD_203134 | JGI IMG/M metagenome (GOLD analysis project Ga0308009, IMG submission 203134) | Marine microbial communities from water near the shore, Antarctic Ocean - #127 | ecosystem: Environmental > Aquatic > Marine > Unclassified | place: Southern Ocean | collected 2014-07-24
TGGTTATCCTCATGATCGGATGGCTGTGCGCTGCGGCGAATTCGCCAGTAAGATGCTTAATACAGTGGAGGGTGGGATGATTAACTTCGAATTTAACGAAAAATTTAGCGATCAAGGAATGCAGGAAGACAAAATTTTTCTAACTAGCGAGTACAGGAAACTAAATTCTCGATATTGGCATTAATCAGACTAGCGATTGATGCCGAGAATTCTACTACCCAGTATTGACCGTCTCTGTAGGCCGTGTACTTGAGGATATGGTAGAGTTATCAATCGATTTTTTGGAGGAAACACGTGGTAGAAATAATTCGGGCTGGCGGCTGGCTGATGTTGCCCATTATTCTTTGTTCCATTATAGCGATAGCCATCGTTATTGAGCGATTCTGGAGTCTGAGCCCTGCCCACATCACGCCTAAATATGTTCTCGCACAGGTATGGACTTGGTTAAAAAATAATCAATTGGATTCAAGTAAGCTACGCGAGCTGCGGCTGTCATCTCCGCTTGGTCAGATTCTGGCAGCAGGTCTGCTTAGCTCCAAGTACGGCAGAGCAGCGATGATCGGGAGTATCGAGCAGGCTGCCGCCCAAGTTATCCACGACATGGAGCGTTACCTGAACACCTTAGGCACGATAGCAGCGATCACTCCGCTGTTGGGCCTATTGGGCACGGTTGTCGGCATGATTCGCGTGTTCAGCGAAATCATGTTGCAGGGCACCGGGAATGCAAATGCACTCGCTGGCGGCATCTCCGAAGCATTGATATCGACTGCAGCTGGACTCACCGTCGGGATACCTACGTATATCGCACATCGTCACTTCACACGGAAAGTCGAATCCCTAGTGCTGACGCTAGAGCAGGAATCGATCAAGCTAGTGGATGCACTGCACAGCGATCGTAAAGTCGAAGTGAAATAGGGCAGCCAGAAGAACTATAGAGAGAACACAGCAACTTGAAATTCAAACGAGCCAGCCGCGAAGAACTCGCCATCAATATGACACCGCTCATAGATGTGGTGTTTTTGCTGCTTATCTTCTTTATGGTAACCACGACATTTAGCCGCGAGACCCGACTGTTAGTGAGCCTGCCAGAGGCGCGCGCTGAGGCTGCAGAGAGTAATCCTACGCAAATTGAGATCATAGTCGCCAGAGACGGCAGTTTCTCGATCAATGGCAGAGGGCTAGTCAATTCCAGAATTGAGACACTAGTGCAAGGTTTGGAGATAGAGTCAGGCGGCGATCACAGCTTGCAAATCCTGCTGATCGCCGATGCCGAGGCTACCCATCAATCGGTTGTGACTGCGATGGATGGCATTGGTCAATCTGGATTTACACGACTTAACATCGCCACGCAGCGCCCTCAGGAATCTGAGCAACTTGAATAACCAGGGTCTACCCCAACTGACTAGCTATGAGCGATAAGGATCGAAAAATAGGTAAGCAAGAGAGTTGGCGTCTGTACAGGCGGCTATTCAGCTATGTGCTTCCGCATCGCATGCTATTTCTCACAGCGATGCTCGGCTATATCATCTTCGCGCTTACCGCGCCCGCCGCGACCTGGTGGCTGGGTTGGACCGTCGATGCGATTGCTGCTGAGGACTATGCGGCGCTGCGGGTATTGAGCCCGCTGGCTTTTATCGGCTTGGCAGCTGTGCGCGGACTTGGTGGCTTCATGGGTAGCTACTATCTTGCGGGCATATCGAATCATTTAGTCCACAAGCTGCGCTGCGAACTGATCGACCGGCTAATGCGCTTGCCTGCAAGTTACTTCGATAATAATTCCTCGGGACGACTTGTCTCTAAATTAACTTTTGACGTTACGCAAATTACCGGTGCCGCCAGCAATGCCGTCGCCGTTGCAGTGCGCGAAGGCTTCACTGTGATCGGGCTGCTTGCCTATCTGATGTACATGGATTGGAAGCTCAGCCTTACCTTTCTGATTATCGCGCCGGTCGTCGGCAAGGTCGTCTCGGTAGCGTCTAAGAAGTTCCGCCGTTATAGCACGCAGATACAAGATTCCATGGGCGATGTGACGCAGATTACCACTGAGTCAATTAAGGGCCATCGCGTGATTAGGATATTCAATGCAGAAGGTCATGTGAGTAACAGGCTGTCTGCGGCGAGTGAGAAGAATCGCGTACAGAATATGAAGATGGTGCTTACACGCAGCGCGAGCACGCCGCTGATTCAGCTGATAGTAAGTACAGCGATAGCGACCTTGGTCTGGTTCGCAATGTCACCCGAATTCTTCGCCAACAATACGCCAGGCGACTTCGTGGCGTTTCTAAGCGCAGCCGGCTTGCTCGCAAAACCTATCCGTCAGCTCACTCAGATCAACGCCGTGATACAGCGCGGTCTCTCAGCCGCTGCGAGCATCTTCGAATTGCTAGACGAGGAGATGGAAAAAGACTCAGGCACCCAAGTGTTGGATAGGGCAGAGGGACGTGTCGAGTTCACAAATGTGAGTTTCGGCTATAAAGTGGGAGCGCAGACACTGGCCGATATTAATTTCGTTGCACGGCCTGGGCAGACGATCGCGCTGGTCGGAAAGTCTGGCAGTGGCAAGTCCAGTCTGGTGAGCCTCATTACTCGATTCTATGACTTTCAGCAGGGCGAGATAACGCTAGATGGCGTGCCATTGAAGGATTTGAAGCTGCAGAGTTTGCGCGAAAATATTTCTCTCGTCTCTCAGCAGGTCGTGCTGTTCAATGGGACGGTAGAAGAGAATATCGCCTATGGGGAGGATGTTATCGATCGTGAGAAGACAGCTAAGGCAGCCAACGATGCGCACGCGATGGAGTTCATCGAACAGTTAGAGCAGGGTATGGATACGCCGGTTGGCGACGACGCCGTGTTGTTGTCCGGGGGTCAGCGCCAGCGCATTGCGATTGCTCGGGCTCTGTTAAAGGACGCACCTATTTTGATCTTCGATGAGGCAACGTCGGCGCTGGATTCCGAATCGGAGATGCGCATTCAGGAAGCGCTGGATACCCTACGCAAGGGCAGGACTACATTCGTTATTGCCCATAGGTTGTCGACAATCGAGAACGCCGACTTGATATTAGTCATGGAGCAGGGAAAAATTATAGAGTCTGGCACCCATAAGGCATTGCTTGCTAAGAAGGCGAATTACTCAAGGCTTCACGCGAAACAGTTCTCGGAGAATCCCTCGGCAGCAGCTGAATGAGTTTTCTAGAAAGGGCATGGCATAAAAGAGCAGGGTGGCTGATTTTGTTATGGCCAGTATCTGTATTGTTTCAAGCGCTGACGAAAATTCGCAGGGCAGTTCAGCAATCGAAGCAACGCCCAGCCGATCTAACGACTCCTCTCATTGTCATCGGGAATATCTCGCTCGGTGGTACCGGCAAGACACCTTTGTTGATCACACTCTCTCAAGAATTGCAGAAGCAGGGCTTCAAGCCCGGCATCATCAGTCGTGGGTACAGTGGGCGCGCGCCAAGCTACCCTCTTGCGGTCAATAGTGACAGCGATGTTAGCCAGTCCGGCGACGAGGCCTTTCTTATTGCACAAAAGACTGGCTGTCCCGTGTATGTTGATCCGGATCGCAGCGCGGCGTTGCATGCTCTGCTGCTTCATGAAGACGTGGATGTGGTATTGAGTGATGATGGCTTGCAGCATTACAAGCTGTATCGAGATCTGGAGATCGTGGTCGTAGATGGTCAGCGGCTTTTCTCTAATGGTTTCTGCATGCCTGCTGGCCCGCTTAGGGAATCGATGCTTCGCCTAAATGAGGTTCACCACATCGTTGTAAACGGTGAGCCTGCAAGAGAAATTCCACAACTGGCGAGAGCGAGCAAGATGCAATTGGAGCCGCGCACCCTCGTCAATCTGGTCAGCGGCGAGAAGCGGCCTTTCGCTGGCGCGCCATTTAATATGGGCAATAAATTGCAGGCAGTTTCCGCGCTTGGCAATCCGCAGCGCTTTTACACGCTATTGGAGCGCTTGCCCTATGAGCTAGAGACCTTCAGTTTTCCCGACCATCACAGCTTTACCGCTGCCGATTTCAAGCAACAGGGCATTGATGATCATCAACCTGTCGTAATGACAGAGAAGGATGCGGTAAAATGTCGTCAGTTCGCCAAAAATAATTTTTGGTATCTATCGGTAGAAGTGAAACTTGAGAGTCAATTTGTCGAGCGTCTCATCGAAGACATTCGACAAGTCTGAATTCTTTAGAAACAATCCCTTAGACTAAAAACTGTAGCCGGTTTGTTACCTTCGTCTTTACGAAGAACTAGGAGTCTTTCTATGCTCGACCAAAAACTTTTAGCTATTCTTGCATGTCCTTTGTGCAAGGGTGAATTGCACTACGATCAGTTGGCGAAGGAATTAATCTGCCTACCTGATGCCTTAGCATATCCGGTTCGAGACGATGTGCCGGTGATGCTCAGCAATGAAGCTAGAGAGCTCACTCTGGACGAATGCGAGAAGCACCGATGAGCTTCAGCGTCGTCATCCCTGCCCGTTACGCTGCGAAACGCCTTCCTGGAAAACCGCTTCTAGATATCTGTGGTAAATCGATGCTGCAGCACACCTACGAGCGTTCAATAGAGAGTAAGGCCGATAGAGTCATCATCGCTACCGACGACGCGCGGATTCAAGAGGCGGCGCAGGGATTCGGTGCATTGGTCTGCATGACATCAAGCTCTCATGTATCCGGAACCGATCGAATTCAAGAAGTGAGCGGTCAGTTGCAGATGGTTGAATCCGATGTGGTGGTCAATGTTCAGGCGGATGAACCTCTGATCCCTCCTAGTGTAATAAATCAGGTAGCGGACAATCTTCAACAACATTCTGAAGTTGGTATAGCCACGCTCTGCGAGGGCATTACTGACAAGGAAGAGATCTGCGATTCGAATGGTGTGAAGGTGGTATTCGATAGTCGGGGGCATGCGCTGTATTTTAGCCGGGCTACCATTCCTTGGCAGGGAAACGCCTCGGTGAAGAACTGCTACCGGCACATTGGCATCTACGCTTACCGGGTCGCGGTGCTTAATCAATTTGTAGAATGGCCAGTGTGTGAGTTAGAGGTGACCGAGAAGCTAGAGCAGCTGCGGGCGCTGTACAACGGCATCGGCATTCATGTGGCTGTGTCGAGCGAGAGCATTCCTCCAGGTGTCGACACCGAGAGAGATTTAGAGCTGGTGCGTGCGCATGTCAGCGCCGGCAAGGCTTAGGGCTCGCGAACTTGTCGACGAACGCTAACCCTGATGTGGCAAATCAAGGTCCCAAGATTAAGGTCTTGATGGTTTGTCTTGGTAACATCTGCCGCTCACCTACGGCACATGGCGTTTTAGAAAAACTATTACAAAATAAAGGCTTAAGCGATTCTATTGAAGTCGACTCTGCTGGCACCAGCACCTATCACATCGGCGATCATCCAGATCCAAGGTCGATCGCGGCAGCGCAGCGCCGTGGTTATAGCTTGGAAGCACAGGTTGCTAGGCAGGTTAGATCAAGTGACTTTCAGGAGTTCGACTATGTTTTGGCCATGGACATAAGCAATCTGCAGCACCTAGAAAGCGCCGCACCCAGCGGCTGCAAGGCAAATGTGCAGTTGCTGCTATCCTTTTCGAGTGATGCGACAGAGTCAGTGCCGGACCCTTACTTTGGCGATGCAGGGCAGGGCTTCGAGAAGGTGTTAGATCTCGTCGAAGACTCATGTCAATGTTTGCTTGTGCAGCTGCAGCGAGAGCTATCTAATACCAAGACGGAGCAATAGCTGTGATATTTGAGATTCAGGAACAGGTTGACCTCACTCCTTACAACAGTTTCGGCGTGAGTCAGATGGCAGCATACTTCGCTGACATACAGGATCCCGCCGATCTGCCGCAGGCGCGTGAATTTGCTGCATCGAAACGTTTGTCGGTGCTGGTTCTCGGTCAGGGCAGTAATACACTATTTATAAATGATTACCCGGGCTTGGTTCTGTACATGAACAATCAGGGCAAACAGATGCTGCCGGGCGCAGGCATGTTACGAATCTGTGCCGGGGAGAGCTGGCATGAACTTGTTTTGTTTTGCTTACAGAACTCTCTGTATGGCATTGAAAATTTAGCACTTATCCCCGGCACAGTCGGTGCCGCTCCGGTCCAAAATATCGGAGCCTATGGTGTTGAGCTGGATCAGTTCTTCGTGGAATTAGAAGCCTTCGATTTAAAGACTGGCGAGATTCGGTACATGAATAAGGCGGACTGTCAGTTCGCTTACCGCGATAGCATTTTTAAGCAGAACCCAGGGCAAAAGCTGGTCGTTCTCTCGGTGACGTTGCAGCTCGCCTTAGAGCCCGCGCTAGAGCTAGGCTACGCTGGCCTGACGGACGAAATTGCAGAGCAGGAAGCGACGCCACAGAGCGTCTTCGATGCAGTCTGTGCTATCCGCAGCAGAAAGCTGCCTGACCCAAAGCAGATTGGTAATGCGGGGAGCTTCTTCAAGAACCCTGTTGTTTCTAGGTCGAAGTTACTGAGTCTGCGTAAATCCTATCCGGAGCTTCCCGCTTGGGATACTGCAGATGCCGACCTAGTGAAGGTGTCGGCTGCCTGGTTGCTGGATCAAAAGGGTTGGAAAGGCAGGCGGCGCGGGGGCGCGGCAGTGCATGAAGATCATGCGCTGGTGTTAGTGAACCGTGACAATGCGTCGGGCGAGGATGTCGTCCTGCTTGCTCAAGAGATGAGCAGCTCGGTTCTGCAGAGCTTCGGCATAGCTTTGCAAACTGAAGTCCGGATCATCTAGTCTCTTTCCTCCTACCCAGAGACTTCTAAAAAACTTTAATTCATTCAGCTTGTTGACATTTCTATACCTCATAAATGTCAACAAGGTCTCGTTTTCGATTCTCCAGTTTGTGCCGCGCATCGCTTTGCTTAGTCTTTCCTAGGGCAATCAAATACATTAACGCCAATGCTAAGCCTGCAGTTGAGACTGCGGGCAGCATCGGCTAACCTGCCCATAACCCCAGTCAATCGACTCCAATGCCGCTAATCGCGCAGTTGAAGCAGGATAATGTCCGCAGAAGTCAGTAAGCCATTCGATCATAAACACTTCCTCGCTCACCTCAGTAGTCGTCCTGGCGTCTATCGCATGCTGAATGAGGCTGGTGAGGTGATCTATGTGGGTAAGGCGCGCAACCTGAAGAACAGGGTAGGCAGTTACTTCAGAGCCTCTGGGCTGAACAGCAAGACGCTGGCCATGGTCAGCAAGATTCAAAATATCGAGATTACCGTCACCAACAGCGAGACCGAGGCGCTGCTGCTCGAGCAGACGCTGATTAAGAGCCACCGGCCGACCTACAACATTCAGATGCGTGACGATAAGTCCTACCCCTACATCCTGCTGACCAGTAAGGATGACTATCCAAGGCTAGGCTTCTATCGAGGCAGTCGCAAGCGAGCAGGGCGCTTCTTCGGTCCCTATCCTAGTGCTAATGCGACACGGGAAACTCTTCAAGTATTACAGAAGGTATTCAAGGTAAGGCAATGTCAGGACAGCTATTTTAATAATAGATCACGACCTTGTTTACAGTACCAGATAGACCGCTGCACGGCTCCTTGCGTGAAGGCTATTAGCACCGAGGACTATGCTAAGGACGTGCACTACTCGACCCTGTTCCTACAGGGCAAGAGTAACGACCTAGTCAAGGAGCTAACCTCGAATATGGAGACGGCAGCGGCAAAGGAGGACTTCGAACGGGCGGCTGTCGTACGAGACCAGATACTGGGGCTCAGGCGCATGCAGGAGGATCAGATCGTCGCCAACCAGGGTGATGATGCAGATATCGTGGCTGCCGAGGTCCTGCAGTCTTATGTTTGTGTGCATGTCATCTATGTTCGAGCAGGCCGCATTATCGGCAGTAAGAACTTCTATCCGCGATTCAGGCTAGCGGAAGACGAGGGTGAGCTGATCTCAGCTTTCCTATCCCAGTCCTACCTAGGCGATGACAAGGCGGCGAGTATACCGGCAGAGCTCATCGTTCCCACGGTGCTTGAGGACGCAGCGGGGCTGCAGGACGCTTTGGCCTACGTGGCGGGGCGTAAGGTTAAGGTTTCGATGCGAGTGCGCGGCCATCGCGCAAAATGGCTGCAGCTGGCGGTGACGAATGCCCGAGAATCGCTGCAGGCTTACGTAAGTAATAAACAAAATATTTACAAACGTTTTCAACAGTTACAAGACTCTCTTAAACTGGGATCTATGCCAAGCCGCATAGAATGCTTCGATATCAGCCATACCTCGGGCGAGGGTACCGTCGGTTCCTGCGTCGTATTTGACGAGAACGGGGCGGTTAAGAGTGACTACCGACGCTTCAATATCAAGGGAATAACTGGTGGAGATGACTACGCCGCCATGGAGCAGGTGCTAGATCGCCGTTTCGCGCGCCTTGCCAAGGGCGAAGGCAAGATCCCAGACATCCTGCTTATAGACGGCGGCAAGGGCCAGCTCACCCAAGCAAAGAAGATCATGGAGAAGTTTCATCTGCCGGAGATTCAGCTGATAGGCATCGCAAAGGGCGTCAGCCGGCGCGCAGGACAGGAGACGCTGTTCCTGCTCAAGGATGAACGCTTCAAGGAGATTGTCATACCAACTGAGTCTGGCGCACTGCATCTGCTGCAGCAGGTAAGAGACGAGGCCCACCGCTTCGCCATTACCGGCCACAGGGCAAGGCGCGCTAAGGCTCGCAAACAGTCGACACTAGAGGAAATATCAGGCTTAGGGCCGAAACGCAGGCGCGAGCTACTGCGTTACTTCGGTGGGCATCAGGAGATCAATAAGGCGAGCGAGTCAGAAATTGCAAAAGTTACTGGGATAAGCAAGAAATTGGCCGAAAACATATATGAACACTTACACAACAGCTGATCCCGCTAACGTCAATGCTATCGAGGATTTTTCATCGTTATCTCTTATTTAGTTCTCTTTTATAGTAGAAACCTTCTAATTAAAAAATAAAATATTTGAAACTTTAAGCACAATGGCGAAGGAATAATAAGAAATTGATATGAATTGGGCAAATATTGCGACGATTAGTCGAGTCGTTCTCATTCCGGTGGTTATCTATTGCTATCATCTGGACACACAATCGAGCTACCTACTCGCGGCTATCCTATTCTCGATCGCGAGCCTGACCGATTGGCTGGACGGTTTTCTTGCGCGCAAGCTGAATCAGGCCTCTGAATTCGGCGCGTTCGCGGATCCTATCGCAGATAAGCTGTTAGTGGCGATCATCCTAATCATGCTGGTTTCGATCTATCCGTCATTGCTACTACCCGCAGGCATCATAATCGCCCGCGAGATCCTCGTATCTGCGCTACGCGAATGGATGGCGGCGAAAGGGCTAAGAGACAAGGTAGCGGTCAAATTTTCGGGTAAGCTCAAGACCACGGTACAGATGTTCGCCATCATTACACTCCTGCTGGCTAATCCAAGCGCACCCGATTGGTTGCTAATGCTGGGCTACGGCCTGATTTATCTCGCCGCCGTGCTGAGTATTAGCTCGGGAATGCATTATTTTCGAGCAGGCTGGAGCGAACTACAGCCAAAGTCGTAAGAAATGCCAGAAAGCCTCCAGTTCAGCTTGACTTGGGGCACTTAGGCATTAGAATAAGCGCCTCTTTCGGGTAGCGGTCCCAGCAAGCGTATTTCCTAGCTTTGCAGGTCATACTCAAGAGTGATTAACACCTCAAAATGCGGGAATAGCTCAGCTGGTAGAGCACGACCTTGCCAAGGTCGGGGTCGCGAGTTCGAATCTCGTTTCCCGCTCCATTATTTTATTAATAAAATCAATGGGTTAAGTTTCAGATAGGGTCGAAAAGGGGGTTTTATCCCACTTTTGTTCCACTTTCGGTTTACAAGTTCGCAAAATCCGACTCCATTAAGCTGTCATCGCCGCCATCATATTCCGGTAAATAATCCGCGTAAGTCTTTAAGAAAGTTTCCTTATCATGCCCCAATTGCTTTGCAGCTTTTGCTGGATTTACTCCCTTTGATAGCAGTTCAGTTGCCCTGGTATGCCTGGTGGTTTTCATTGGGCGATAATTAACACCAGATTTCTCATGTGCTTCTATCCAGGCTAATCGGAACCGTTTTGGTTTCTTGTAGTAGTCACCATTAGGCTGCGGGAATACAAATCCTTTACCCCAACGTGTCTGAGCTTTATTGATTGCATCAAGCGCAGAACCATTTAAAAGAACTTCTCGCCCCATAAAGTCAGTTTTGACTCTCTCCTCAATCCGATAATTTGAAATACAACGTTGGGCGGTTGCGGTATCCCCATCG
>Ga0308009_10002183_pt1 | contig 10272 bp, 9 predicted proteins | sample Neamet127_FD_203134 | JGI IMG/M metagenome (GOLD analysis project Ga0308009, IMG submission 203134) | Marine microbial communities from water near the shore, Antarctic Ocean - #127 | ecosystem: Environmental > Aquatic > Marine > Unclassified | place: Southern Ocean | collected 2014-07-24
TCTTTCGATGCCAGTGCCAGCACCTTGAGCTTGAACACCTTGGCGCTGGTCTTGCCGCTGGCCTTGACGTAGTGGATGCAGAAGTCCACCAGCACGTCCTGCGCTTTGGTACTGGTGTTTGACACGTCAAACGCGATGTTGACCTTCTCGCCCATCACCACCTTCTTGGGCGTGATGCGCGCATTCGATACTTCGACCTCGGCGCTTTTGCCGAAGCCCAGCACACCCAGCGCGCCGGCCTCGCCGCGTTTGACCGCTGAGCGCAGTGCGTGCTGCACGATCCAGCGCCGCTCGTCGCTTGCGCCCTTGAGCCACTGCTTCGCCGTTTTGGCCAGCAGCTCGGGGTGGTCTTTGCCGATGTCGTTGAGGTTGTTGGCGACCGAACGGCGTACGTAGAGGGCCGGGTCGTCCTTGAGCAGCTCCAGCAGGGCCAGCACGGGCGCTGGATTCTTCTGGAAGACCGGCAGGCGGCTGGCCCAGGGCAGGCGTGGGCGGCTGCCTTCGGACACCAGGCGGCGCACATGTTCGCTCGGGTCGGTCGCCCATAACCTGAAGCGCGCCAGCGTGGCGGTTTCGTGTTTTTGCAAAAAAGTGCGGATGCTGAACTCGGCCGTGAAGCGCTGCGTCAGCGCATGCTGCGCGCGCATCGAGTCTTCAAAATGATCGAGCCCGAACTGCGCGACGAACATCGTGTGTGGCAAGTAGAGGAAAGACACCATGCTGAGACCTTGGTCCCGGCCGTGCGGCTGGTCCAGCGAGGCGAGCAGGATGTCGATGGCCTTCGGGTAGTCGGGCGGCAAATGCCGGTGCAGCGCCTGCGCAATGTGTTTGCCGCGCGGCATCAGGGCCAGGGCTTCATAACCCGTGAGTACATCGGCGACAAACTTGCGCGCGTCGAAAGCGGGGTGCACCGCCGTGATCATGCGTGCGATGGCTTTGGGCACATCCGCGCCGTATTGATTGACCAGGGGTTCGGCCATGGGTTCAGACTTTCAGAAAATGGGCGAGTGCCTGAACCGTGTTGGCAGCCGCGCCACGGTGCTGCGCAGCAAACCTCAAGCTGGCGTCCGCAGCGGCCTGCTGCGTGGTCGGCCGGGCCAGCAGGGCGCGGGCGCTGCGCACGGCCTCGTCCATGTCCACCACGCGGCGCGCGGCGCCGGCTGCTTCCGCCAGCTCGGACACCTCGGCGAAGTTGAAGGTGTGCGGGCCCATGATGACGGGGCAGCCGCAGGCTGCGGCCTCGATCAGGTTCTGCCCGCCCAGCGGCGCAAAACTGCCGCCCAGCAAGGCCACGTCGCTCATCGCGTAATACAGCGCCATCTCGCCGAGTGAGTCGCCGAGCCAGACATCGGCGGTCTGCGGCGCGCCATTCCAGGCCGAGCGGCGCGCGACGGAGAGCCCGTGTTTTTCAACCAGCGCCTGCACCTCGTCAAAGCGCTGCGGATGGCGCGGCACGATGAGGACCTGAACATGCGCGCCTGCTACGGTATTGATAGCTGCTTGCGCCCGTGTGGAAAGGGCCAGAGCCACTATTTGCTTAAGAAAATCTTCTTCTTCGCCTTCGCGCGAACTGGCCAGCATCAGCACCGGCTGGCCCAACGCCTGGCGCCACTGCCGGCCCTGCGCCTGCTGCGCTGCGTCCGGCGTGGCGTCGAACTTGAGGTTGCCAAACACGCCCTGCACCGTGGCACCAAGCTCACGCAGGCGCTCAGCGTCGCTGTCGCTCTGGGCGTAGACCGCCGCAAGGCCTGCATAGGCGGGCTGCGAGAGCGGCGCAATGCGCGCAGCCCGCTGCAGCGACTTGTCGGACAGACGCGCATTGACCAGCGCCATCGGCACGCCGCGCGCCTGCGCGCAGGCCACGGTGTTGGGCCAGACTTCCGTTTCCAGCAGCAGCCCCAGGCGCGGTTTGAAGTGGGTGAAAAACCGCGCGACGGCGGCTTCGCTGTCCCAGGGCTGCCATACCTGCACATCGCCGCCCCGCAGCAGCCCGGCGCCCTCGGCACGACCGGTGGCCGTGCCATGGGTCAGCAGCACGCGCAGGCCCGGCCATTTGCCGCGCAGCGCGTCAATCAATATACCGGCGGTGCGCGTCTCGCCGAGTGACACCGCATGCACCCAAACCAGGTCCGAACGAGCTTCGACTGGCTGCGTGTAAAAGCCGAAGCGCTCATCCACCGCTTCCAGGTAACCGGCCTCGGCCTGACCCCGGCGCAACAGCTTGCGCCGCAGAAAAGGCTGGGCGGCCCACATCAGCAGCGAATAGAGCTTGCGGATGAAGCGCTCCATCACGTCGTCTCCCCACGGCCATGTGCAGGCGCTGGCTGGCAGGCGAGCCAGGCCGTCCACACCTGGCTGACCGATGGCGAAGTTTGTGCGAAGACGCTGAGCTGACGAGCGCCCTCTTCCCCGGTGGAATTCGGTAGCGGCCCGGTGCGCCAGGCGGTGTCGAAGTTGTAGATTTGCACATGCGGCAAGTCGAGCGCTACGGCGATGTGGCTGAGACCGCTGTCCACGCCGATGACGCCGGCGCACTGCGCGAGTTGCTGCGTGAGCTCGTCCAGCGGAAGCCGGGGTAACACGACTGCATTGACGACCGCTCTTTCTTCGCCGGTGTTCAGGCCCTGAGCGATTGCCTGGCTCATGGCCAGCTCCCGGTCACTGCCATGCGGTAGCGCAATCAGGTAACCCTGCGCATTGAATTGCCGACCCAGCGCCAGCCAATGTTCAAGCGGCCAGAGCTTGTCGGCGCGCGAGCTGCCATGTACAAACGCTATTATTTCAGGAGCAGCTTGCGCCCGCCCTGTATGGGCCAGAGTCCGATTTAATCCATAATCCGGGCGCGCAGCCGGGGTGTAGCCCAGCGCACGCGCGCTCAGCTCGCGCCCGCGCTGCACGGCGTGGCTGTGCGGCGGCAAGGCAATCGCCACATCGGCCACCCAGCGCGTCGGCGCCTCGTAACCCGAGCCTTCAGTCTGGTTGGCCATGGCGTAACGCTTGCCGCCGGGCGCCAGCCGAGCCAGCCAGGCCACCAGCGCCGACTTGGTCAGCCCCTGCAGGTCAATCACCGCGTCATAGTGCTGGCTTTGCAACTCGCGCCGGAAGGCGCGCCACGCGCTGCGCGTGACCGCGCTGAAGGATGCCTTGCGCCAGCGCCGCAGTTCGCAGCTGATGACGCGTTGCAGGCCCGCACCCAGCAGCGGAGACAGCAAGGGGGCAAAAGCTTTTTCAACCACCCAGTCAATCTGCGCACCGGGATGTGCGGCCAGGATGTCCTGCACCACAGGCAGCGTGTGCACCACGTCGCCCAGCGACGAGAGTTTGACGATCAACACCTTCACGCTTTGTCATTGCGGGCTTGACCCGCAATCCATCGTCGCGCAGCCGCGAGTTCGACACATGGATCCCGGGTCGAGCCCGGGATGACAGCGAGCAGGCTCAATGGGCCGGGGCTGTGAAGCTCGCGTCGGGCTTGACACTGCGCAGCAGCTTGAGCATGTCGGCCTCGATGCGTTTAAGCGCGGCTTCGGTATGGCCTTCAAACCGCAGCACCAGCACCGGCGTGGTGTTGGACGCGCGGATCAAACCAAACCCGTCCGGCCAGTCGACACGCACACCGTCAATGGTGCTGACCTGGGCTGGTGCCGCAAAAGATACGGTCTTGATGAGCTGCTCGACGACAGTGTGCGGCTCGCCCTCCTTGCAGGCCACGTTGAGCTCGGGCGTGCTGAAGCTGGTCGGCAGACCATTGAGCAACGCGCCCACATCGGCCACCTTGCTCAAAATCTCCAGCAGGCGTGCGCCGGCATAGGTGCCGTCGTCGAAGCCGAACCAGCGCTCTTTGAAGAAGATGTGGCCGCTCATCTCGCCGCCCAGTGGGGAGTTGACCTCCTTCATCTTCGCCTTGATCAGCGAATGCCCGGTCTTGTACATCATGGGCACGCCGCCGGCGGCGGTGATCTCGGGCGCCAGACGCTGCGAACATTTGACGTCGTAGACGATGGTGCCACCGGGCACACGCGAGAGCACATCGCGCGCAAACAGCATCATCTGGCGGTCGGGGTAGATGTTCTGGCCATCACGCGTGACGATGCCCAGGCGGTCACCGTCACCGTCAAAGGCCAGGCCCAACTCGGCGTCGCCGGCCTGCAGCGCGGTGATCAGGTCTTTCAGATTTTCGGGCTTGCTTGGGTCCGGGTGGTGGTTGGGGAAATCGCCATCGACTTCGCTGAACAACTCGGTCACTTCGCAACCGAGCGCGCGGAAGATGCCGGGCGCAGAAGCGCCGGCGATGCCGTTGCCGGAGTCGATCACCACCTTCATCGGCCGCGCGAGTTTGATGTCAGAGACGATGCGGTCGCGATACGGTGCGAGGACATTAACGTGGGTGATTTTTCCGGTGCGGGCCGGCGCGGCGGCTTGACCGGAATCTTCGGCTTCCATGCGCTGGCGCAGACCCTGAATCTCGTCGCCGTAAATCGCACGGCCAGCCATCACCATCTTGAACCCGTTGTAGTTCTTGGGGTTGTGGCTGCCGGTGATCTGGATGCCGGAGTTCGCCAGCGTACTGGCCGCGAAATAAAGCATAGGCGTGGTGACCATGCCGACATCGACCACATCAACGCCGCTGGCAACCAGGCCACGGATCAGGGCCGCTCTAAGCACAGGCCCGCTGACGCGGCCGTCGCGGCCCACAGCTACTGTCGCCTCGCCCTGCGCCAGTGCGCTGGCGCCGAAAGCGCGGCCCAGTGCTTCGGCCACGGCTTCATTGACAGTGGAAGGCACGACACCGCGAATGTCATAAGCCTTGAAAATCGAGGGGTTTACCTGCATGGGTTGGGGCTTTCCTGAAGGTTGGTACAGCGCGCTTATTGTAGGCGTGGGGTGGGCGGGGAAGATGTCCGAAAACGGCTAGTTTGAACCGGCCTGCGACGTATGATTCAGCCATGACCACCGACCCAACCCTGCTCGCTGACGACGCCTGCTACCTCGCGCTGAAAACGCGGGACGCGCGTTTTGACGGCAGCTTTTTCACCGGCGTGACCTCCACCGGCATCTACTGCCGGCCGGTCTGCAGCGTGAAAACACCCAAGCGCGAAAACTGCCGCTTCTTCGGCCATGCGGCACAAGCGGAAGGCGCCGGTTTCCGGCCCTGCCTGCGCTGCCGGCCCGAGCTGGCCCCGCATTCGGTGGTCTGGTCAATTCAGGATGCCAGCTACATCCTGGCGCACCAAGCCGCACGTTTATTAGATGAACCAGAAGCATGGGGCGAGGCCTCTCCTTCCGTCGAACTGCTGGCGACGAAACTTGGCGTCAGCGACCGCCATGTCCGGCGCATTTTCGAGACGCAGTTCGGCGTCTCGCCGATGCAGTATTTGCAAACGCGCCGGCTGCTGACGGCCAAGCAGTTGCTGGCTGATACTGCTCTGCCGATCACGCAGATTGCGCTGATCAGTGGTTATGCGAGCGTGCGCCGTTTCAACGCCGCCTTTATCGGGCACTACGGCCTCAACCCGACGCAGTTGCGGCGCCAGGGCAGCACGCCGACGGACCAAGGCATCACCGTCAAGCTCGGCTACCGGCCGCCCTACGACGTGGCGGCAATGGTCGGCTTCTTCAAAAAGCGGCAGATCCATGCGATTGAATGTGTCGATGAGAGCGCGGCTGGCCCCCGCATGGGGCGCACTTTTCGCGTCGAGGCGGGCGGCAAGGTCCACGCCGGCTGGCTGATGGCGAGCTTTGACGAAAGCCGCTGCCATGTGGCGCTGCGCATCAGCGACTCGCTGCGCGAAGTGTTGCCGCTGGTGATACGCCGGGTGCGCGCCATGCTGGACCTGAACGCCGACCCGCAGGCCATCAACGCGGTGCTGCACGACAGTTTCCCCGGTGGCGACGGCCTGCGTGTTCCCGGCGCGATGGACGGCTACGAGCTGGCGGTGCGCGCGGTGCTGGGCCAGCAGATCACGGTGGCGGCGGCGCGCACGCTGGCGCAACGCATGGTCGACAAACTTGGCGAGCCTATGGAGACGCCCTGGCCGGGCCTGACGCGCCTCTTCCCATCAGCCGCCGTGCTGGCGCAGGCCAGCGGCGATACGCTGGGGCAACTGGGCATCGTCAGGCAGCGGCAGGCGGCGATTGTCGGTATTGCTAAAGCCGTGGCTGAAAAGCGGGTGCAACTGCATGGCGGTGCGGATGTGAATGCCACTGTTGCCGTGCTGAAAGAGTTGCCCGGCATCGGCGACTGGACCGCGCAATACATCGCCATGCGCGCGCTGCGCTGGCCGGATGCCTTTCCGGCCGGTGACGTGGCGCTGCACAAGGCACTCGGTGTGCAGGGCCTGAAAAATCCAGCGAAAGAAGCCGAGCTGGCATCGCTGGCCTGGAAGCCCTGGCGCAGTTACGCCGTGATACGCGCCTGGAGCGGTGCGATGGCTGGCCCGCCTGAGTCTGCTCTCCCGCTGCAAGAGGCTGGGGGTGAAGTCCGGCAGCGCGTTGGGGCTTGCCTGGCCGGACTCCCTCTCCCTCTGGGAGAGGGTGGGGGTGAGGGCCCGCCGCCCGCCATCCCCACGCCCTACATGCCAAGGCTGCAGCCCTCACCCCTGCCCTCTCCCAAAGGGAGAGGGAGCAAAAACCCCCTGTGAAATACATGCCCCGGAGATCACCATGAAATTTGATACATCCATCGTCCAGACGCGCTACGAGAGCCCGCTGGGCAGCATCATCATCGCAGCCACCGCCAAGGGCCTGGCCGGGCTCTGGTTCGACGGCCAACGCCACCTCCCCCCGGAACTGGTGGGTCCGGCGGTCTGGCTCAGCGCGCCCGATCACCCGGTGCTGAAAGAAGTCATCTGCCAGCTCAGCGATTACTTCGCCGGCCGCCGCACGCAATTCGATGTGCCGCTGGACCTGGCTTACGGCACGGCCTTTCAGCAATCGGTCTGGCAGGCCCTGCTGAAAATCCCGCAGGGCGGCACCGCCAGCTACAGCGAGGTTAGCGCCCGCATCGGCAAGCCGGCCGCAGTGCGGGCCGTGGGCGCGGCCGTCGGCCGCAACCCGGTCAGCATCATCGTGCCCTGCCACCGCGTGATGGGTGCCAACGGGGCACTGACCGGGTATGCCGGCGGCCTGGAGCGCAAAAGTGCGCTGCTCAAGCTGGAAGGCGTGCGTCTTGAGGGCGCCCGGTGAGTGTTGCGCTACCCGCTCTGAAAAACAAGGCCTGGCTCAGCGATTTCGTGTTGCTGGCGGCCATCTGGGGCTCGTCCTTTCTGTTCATGCGTATCGCCGTGGTGGATTTCGGCCCGCTGCCGACCGCCGCCGTGCGCGTGGCGATTGCTGCGGCCTTTCTGCTGCCGCTGGTGCTGCTGCGCGGACATGGTGAGGCGCTGATGAAGAACTGGCGCCGTGTGTTCCTGGTCGGCCTGTTCAACTCCGGCATTCCGTTTGCGTGTTTTGCGTTTGCGCTGCTGTCTATCACCACCGGGCTGTCGGCCATTCTCAACGCCACCGTGCCAATGTTCGGCGCCATCGTCGCCTGGTTCTGGCTGAAGGACAGGCCCACCGGGTCGCGCATTCTCGGCCTGCTGATCGGTTTTGCCGGCGTGGCGATGCTGGCCTGGGACAAGGCCACCTTCAAGCCCGATGCCTCGGGCGTGGCGCCCGGCTGGGCCGTGCTGGCCTGCCTGTTTGCCTGCCTGTGTTACGCGCTGTCGGCCAGTTATGCCAAGCGTTACCTCACCGGCCTGCCGCCGCTGGTCACCGCCGCTGGCAGCCAGATCGGCGCGACTCTGGGCCTGGCCCTGCCCGCAGCCTGGCTGTGGCCAGCGCGCCAGCCCGGCAGCGGCGCCTGGCTGGCGCTGCTGGTGGTCGGCGTCCTGTGCACCGGCATCGCCTACGTCCTCTATTTCCGGCTCATTGAAACTGCCGGCCCGGCGCGCGCGCTGGCCGTGACCTTTGTGGTGCCGGTATTCGCGGTGTTTTACGGCGTGGTTTTCCTCGGCGAGGCAGTCACGCTGTGGATGCTGCTGTGCGCGGTGGTGATCGTCTTCGGTACCGCGCTGTCCACCGGATTGCTTAAACTCGGGCGATGACTTCCGCCCGCAAGATCAAGCTCAATCTGCCGGCGCCCAAGCCGCGCAATCCGCTGGTCGCACCCGCGTTGCAGCGCAAGGCCGGTTCCCATCAGAAGTCCGCCGCCGCCCTGCGCCGCGCGGAGAAAATGGCGCTCAAGAAGCAGATCAACGAGCGTTGACAATTAGACCGACCCGGCGACGACGTTGATGGTCAGCGCGACGATCAGCACATTGAAGGCGAAGGACAAAATGCCGTGGCCCAGGGTCAGCCGGCGCATCTCGCGTGAGCTGACCTGCACGTCCGACACCTGCGAGGTCATGCCGATCACAAACGAGTAATACAGAAAGTCAAAATAGTCGGGGTCGGGCTGGTTCGGAAACACCAGGCCCGGTCCATCGGGCTCCCTGCGTTTTTCTTCCTGGTAATAGCGGTGCGCATACCGGAAAGCAAAAATCGTCTGGATAAACAGCCAGGACAGCGCCAGCGCCAGCATCGCTAGCGCCATGTGCAACACCCGCTCATTGCCACTCATTTCCTTGACCTGCTGAAGCATCAGCGTGATGCTGGCCACACAAGCCAGCACCGCCAACACCATCACCCCAAAAATCACCACACTGGGCTCGTCCTGGGCCTGGGCGCGCTCGCGCGTGCTTTTGGAGTCGAACACTTCGGCCAACCACCAGGCCAGCACCAGATACACCGCCGCGCCCACGCACCAGCCGAGCAAGGCGCGAAACGGCCAGGTGGTCGGGACGGGTAGCAAGGCGACACCTACGCCCGCAAGCAGACCATAGACCAGACGTTGCGGACCCGTGGTTTCGGAAAGATGTTTGCGCATGCCAGCAATTGTCGGCCAGAACATCCTGGCGCTTTAAAAAACAACTGCCCGAAAGCTGAAAGCGAGGGCTGCGCGGTTTCATGGGAAGCACGCGCGCACGCGACTCGGAGAAAACCTCACAGCCCAGCAGCAGAGGCGCTGGCGCCCAGTTGGTTTTCCTCCCGGCCGCCTGGAGAATGTGTGCCCACATGCACCGCTGGCCGCTCGTGCAAGACCACATGGCCGGCCCGCAGCACATCATCGGGCGGCGCTTCGCAGGCCGGGCTGACGCCATAAATTCGGTCGCCCGCCTGATCGCAGCTTTCAATATACCCGCCGGCTTCCAGCGCATCCAGGGCCTGCTGAACCTCATGTGGCTGAAAGGTCGGGTGCCAGCTAGGCGTCAGCCGTGCCGCTGTCCACCAGCCGCCGCCGGTTTTGAGCATCAGCCACAGAGCACACACATCCGGCGTGAGGCCATTGCAAGGCGCCACTTGCAAGCCGTGCGGTCTACCGGACATCACGCGCGCTTGCCAGCAAGGCAAGTGAAGACCAGTTCATACGCCGCCCGCCGGCTTCGTTTGCCTGCGCTTGAAGGGCATGGTGACTGCGATTTTTCGTGTCTGCCGAAAAGCCAGGACCCGGTCAGAGGGGTTGACATACCGCGAGGGCCAAAGGTCCTCGGGCTTTTTATCCAGCGCCCTGGCGACCAGCTGCTCCGCCGCAAGCCACGGGCTGGTGAGGACGCGCTGGATATGGCTGTATCCATTTTCCCGGGCAATTTTCCGCAGACTGGTACCGCGCTTGTGCAAGGCTGCCACCACATCCGCGGGATGCATATCCTCCTGTATGGATGTCGATTTTTTTGTGCCCATAGGCATGATTATGGAAAAAATGCGGTGCAAGTCAACCGTACTGCTCAAAATAAAGGAATTTTGGCGTTTCTTATGTATTTATTCTAGATTTTTTACCTGAAATTTGCTTTTTACCCTATCAGAATTCAGAATAGTGTTCATGGACACAAAAGAAACAGCGCCGACCCCGCCGGGGTTGATCGGAACCTACCCTGTCAGGCAACAGGCGGCCTTGTCTGTCGAAGAGCCCATTGCCTGGTACCTGCACCATGCTGCTGCGGCAACCGACCGGGCGGGCGTCAAGTCCGTGCGAAGCGAAGCCCGCGCGGCCTACATGCGCCGGTTCGGCGAGCGCTGCAAATTGGCGCGCGGCTCGAAAGAAATTGCGGAGGTAGCCGCCACGGTCGGCGTGCACCGCAACACGATCTGGAACATTGAGCGCGGCGACAGCCTGCCGGACGCCTTCGAACTAGAGGTGCTTGCCCGTGAATACAACACCACGTCCACCCATTTACTTGAAGGTGAGCCGCA
>Ga0308009_10002185_pt1 | contig 10268 bp, 10 predicted proteins | sample Neamet127_FD_203134 | JGI IMG/M metagenome (GOLD analysis project Ga0308009, IMG submission 203134) | Marine microbial communities from water near the shore, Antarctic Ocean - #127 | ecosystem: Environmental > Aquatic > Marine > Unclassified | place: Southern Ocean | collected 2014-07-24
GTCAGTAAATTTCGTCCACTGGCACGCCTTGGCTACAGAGACTATTCTGTAGTTGATAATATATTTTCACTTGATCGGCCAGATGATTAAACTATCCCACATAATTTAGGAAAATCAGTGCCCACTGTCTGCTAAAATACCAGTGCGTACGCCATAATCTACAGCGATCTCATAATCAGGATCATCATCGCTGTCGACTATTAAATGGCCAGCTTTATTTAGAAGGTAGTGGCAATCCTTGCTAAGATGGCGGAGCTGAATTCGTTTGCCAGCTGCTTCATATTTAGCAGCAATTGTTTCTATAGCTTGCAAGGCGGATTGGTCGGCTACCCTACTTTCAACAAAATCAACAATGACTTTTTTTGGATCATCATCTGGCGTAAATAACTCAACAAAGCCATCACTAGAACCGAAGAACAAAGGACCCCGGATTTTATAAACCTTAGTGCCATCTTCTTCAAATAACCGGTTGGCATGAATTCGTGTCGCATTTTGCCATGCATAAGCTAATGCAGAAACAATGACACCGACCACAACAGCTATTGCAAGGTCAGTCATAACAGTCACGACCGTAACTAAAATTATCACAAAGGCGTCAGTGAGTGGTACTTTACGCATGATTTTAAAGCTATTCCAGGCAAATGTCCCAATAACTACCATAAACATTACACCAACTAGAGCAGCTAACGGGATCTGTTCAATCCATGACGAGCCAACAACTATAAAAGCCAGAAGAAACAGGGCTGCTGCGATACCAGCTATCCGAGTTCTTCCGCCTGATTTTACATTAATCATCGATTGACCAATCATTGCACAGCCGCCCATACCTCCAAAAAAACCTGTTATTGTATTCGCGATGCCCTGTGCGATACTTTCTTGGCTCGCACCCCCACGTTTTTTTGTGATATCGCCGACGAGGTTGAGCGTAAGTAAGCTTTCAATCAAACCAATTGCGGCCAAAATGCCAGCATAAGGTGCAATTATAAAAAAGGTTTCCAGTGAGAATGGAGCTAAAGCAGTACCATAAAGACCAGTTCCATTGCCAAATGGATTGTGAAAACTTGGGAACGTGCCTTTAATGCTTTCCAAATCGCCAACCCGTGGAACATCAATTCCAAAAGCTATTACCAAAGTGGCGACTATACCAATTCCAGCCAAGGGTGCTGGAATAAATTTCGTAAATTTCGGCATCAGCCAAACTATTGTCATGGTGAGAATTACCAGACTTAGCATGATTATCATTGGCATCCCAGACAACCACTCCCCGCCAGACATACCGTGGCCTGTATCAACCACGGTACCAGGCACCTTGAATTGGCTCATCTGAGCCAAGAATATTACGATAGCTAAGCCATTAACAAAGCCCAACATGACTGGATGAGGCACAAGTCGTATGAATTTAGCCCATCGCAAAACTCCTACAATAATCTGGATCACTCCCATCAATACAACGGTGGCAAAAAGATATTCGACCCCATGCTGCGCAACCAGCGCAACCATGACGACAGCCAAGGCCCCAGTCGCCCCGGATATCATGCCTGGTCGCCCGCCAATTACAGCAGTGACCAAACCCACAATAAAGGCTGCATACAAGCCAACCAAAGGATGCACACCTGCAACAAAAGCAAATGCTACCGCTTCTGGCACCAAAGCCAAAGCGACCGTAAGCCCAGCCAAAACTTCAATCCGTATACGGCCCACCGTGAGTGGCTCACCAGCACTGATATTGAAATCAGAAAAAGACGGACGAGCCGCCAAAGCAGCTTGTAGAATACGGGACATTTTGGGGAACCTTTTTAGTCAAATTTATTTCTTATAAAGGCCCATACCACATATTCAGTAAAGGTCACGGTATTCTTTAAATTACTAAAATTGATATGGTGGCACCATTACTTCTCATATGCGATAATCAAAATTAATAATTGAAATTGAAGGATAACTAGGATGCGCAAAACCAAAATTGGAGTAATCGGCGGATCTGGAATATATGACATAGATGGAATTGAAAATCCAAAATGGCAAAAGGTTGAAAGCCCTTGGGGTATACCCTCAGATTGGATTTTTACTGGTACTCTTCATGGAGTCGAAATCGCATTTTTGCCTCGTCACGGCCGCGGGCATACTCTCTCACCCAGTGACATACCCTACCGGGCTAATATCGACGCACTGAAACGGCTTGGTGTTACTGATTTAATTAGTATCAGCGCATGCGGTTCTTTTAGAGACAATATGAAGCCAGGTCACTTTGTGGTTGTAAATCAATTTATTGATCGCACCACTGCGCGTGAAAACTCTTTCTTTGGAACCGGTTGCGTGGCACATGTGAGCATTGCTAATCCCACCTGCCATCGTCTGTCTGAAGCCTGCCTTAATACTGCAAAGAACCAAGGTATTACGGTCCACTTTGGTGGCACCTATTTAGCGATGGAGGGACCTCAGTTCTCCACCCTAGCCGAAAGCAAGCTTTATAGAGAAGTTTGGGGCTGTGATGTCATTGGGATGACCAATATGCCAGAGGCAAAATTAGCACGTGAAGCTGAACTATGCTACACATCTATTGCTATGATCACCGATTATGACAGCTGGCACCCAGACCATGGTGAGGTTGACGTAACCGAGATAATCAAAATATTGACAGAAAATTCAACCAAAGCCAAAGGTCTTATCGCAAATCTAACCGACGGCCTAAGACCCGAGCGTTCGCAATGTACACAAGGTTGTGATACCGCCCTAAATTTTGCAATTATGACTGCACCAGAGGCTAGAGATCCAGTACTAATTGCGAAGCTAGATGCAGTTGCTGGCAGGGTTCTCTGACAAAATTATGGCCAACTATGCTTATCTGTCCAATCCAAAATATTTTTGTATTAACAAAAAGTCTAGGTGAATGGAAACTATTAGAAACAACAAATATGCCTGTTGGTTCACTAGAGAATTTTGTAAATAACTAGCCTGCCACAGTTTTGCCACGTCGATCATACCTGATCGCTGCGTAAAGAACATGAGTACGCCACCGGCCCCCAATTTGGAGATAACTTTGCGCCACACCTTCATACTTAAAGCCACAACTTTCTAACAATCCACGCGATGGCTGATTTTCAGGCAAACAGGCAGCTTCTATTCTACTAAGGTCCAGCCTTATAAATGCATGCGAAACAACCAAATCAACAGCCTCACGCATTAAGCCCTGCCGTGCATGAGGCTCCCCTATCCAATATCCCAAGGTACCTACTTGCGACGGCCCTCGCCGAATATTGTCCAGGGTTACGGCTCCCACAAGGGCTTGATCAGTTTTGCGAATTAAAAACAGAGGATAGCCACTACCGTTTTTTACTGCACGTTGTGCCCAATAGACACGGTTGGTGAAGCTTTTGCGGGTGAGGTGATCCAGTGACCACACTGGATCCCAAGGCGTAAGAAATTCACGACTAGATGTTCGAAGTTGTACCCAGTTGCGATAGTCGTTGTGCCGCGGAGTGCGCAGTATCAATCGCTCTGTTTCGATTTTAAACTTTGTGCTCCGCCCAAACATCAGGCAACCAAACGGGCCTGTAATTCTTCAACATTTGGAGCATCTTTTACTGGGCCATAGAGTGCTAAGGCTGCAGGGGAACCACCAATCATTGATGCTGCAAAACTGCGGACAGCATTCACCGTAACTCCATCTATTTTCTCAACTACTTCGTCTAATGCAGGAACACGATCCCATATAGAAAGCATCCGCGCCAGTCTCTCGGCGCGTGAAGAAGGACTTTCGAGCCCCATCAATAGGCCAGCCTTCATTTGAATACAGGCACGTGTAACTTCATTTTCATTCATATTGTCAGCTGCACGTTTGATTTCATCCATCGTAATATTGGCAAGTTCCGAAACTTTATCACCTGACGTGCCCGCATAAAGCGTAAGCGTACCAGTATCAGAATAAGCCCCGGCACTGGCAAATATTGAATAGCAAAGACCGCGCTTCTCTCTCACCTCCTGAAAAAGGCGAGATGACATGCCTCCACCAAAGGCTGTTGCAAAGACCTGCGCAGTATAAATATCAGAATTTGTATAATTTGGACCTTCAAACGCCAACGCAAAATGCGCCTGCTCAAGATCTTTAATGTGACGCACTTCACCACCGGTGAAACTTCCTGCTAAAAGCCGTTTTTGATCTCGCGGAACTAAATCTCCAAAAATCTGCTCACATTGCCTTACGATTGCGTCATGATCAACTGCACCCGCTGCAGCTAAGATCATTTGATCCGGGCCATAATTTTGGGAAACAAATTTTGATAAATCTTGTTTTTGAAAATTTGAAACCCGCTCCGCCGGGCCGAGAATAGATCGCCCTAGAGGCTGATCAGGGTAAGAGACTTCCTGCAACCAATCAAAAATTATGTCATCAGGTGTGTCCAACGCCTGGCCAATTTCAGACAGGATAACACCCCTCTCAACTTCGATCTCAGCAGAACTAAACACAGGATTCAAAACAATATCAGAAACAACATCCAGAGCTAAATCAACATCATCAGACAAAACACGCGCATAGTAAGCGGTCATCTCTCGGCTAGTATAGGCGTTAATATAGCCACCAACATCCTCAATTGCCTCAGCAATTTGTAGAGAGCTTCGACGTTTAGTTCCCTTGAAAGCCATGTGTTCAAGAAAATGGGCAACACCATTTTGCTCAATACTTTCGTGTCTCCCTCCAGCTTTAATCCATATCCCAATGGAGGCAGATTTTAGCCCAGGCATATTCTCTGTCACGATGCGGAAGCCATTTTTCAGGCGGTGGGTTTGTACAGTCAAAGTTCAATACGCTCGCAGATAAGAGTTTTCATAAGCTGCAAATCGTTTGGCATTTCAGTGAGACGTTCAGAACGATCAAATAAATCAGCCAACCAATTTGGTAGTGCAGGACGTTTTCCCATTGATGCATCCACCGCATCAGGGAATTTGGCTGGATGGGCCGTGGCCAAGGTAATCATTGGCGCAGTGCCTAAATTTTCATTAGCAACTTTTACGCCAACAGCCGAGTGCGGACAGAGTACTTCGCCAGTGCTCTCAAACATTCTTTTAATCGTCAGACTTGTTTCTTTCTCTGTTGCACGGCCACTATCAAAGTAATTCTGAAGAATTGAGAGAGCCTCCTTGTTAATTCCAAAGCCACCCTCTTTCAGTTCACCCATCAATCTCACTATTGCTTCACCATTACGATCATATGCATCAAATAACGCCCTTTCAAAATTTGAAGATACCTGGATATCCATAGATGGAGTAATGGTTGGCGTAACGGTACTAGTATCGTAGCGTCCAGTAGTAATCGCGCGGTGCAAAATATCATTGTGGTTAGTAGCAATTACCAACCGATCAATAGGTAACCCCATTCGCTTCGCAATGTAACCAGCAAAAATGTCTCCAAAATTACCTGTTGGAACTGTAAAAGAGACCTTGCGGTGTGGGGCACCTAGGGCAACTGCAGAGCTGAAATAATAAACCACCTGAGCCAACACCCGGGCCCAGTTGATAGAATTCACACCAGCCAACCGGACACCATCTCGGAACTCAAAATCATTAAACATATCCTTTAACATCGCTTGGCAGGTATCAAAGGTCCCCTCCATTGCGATAGCATGAACATTAGTCTCTCTCTGCGTTGTCATCTGCCTACGCTGCACTTCTGAAATTTTGCCATTAGGAAACAAAATAAAGACATCTACTGTATCGAGACCTTTAAATGCTTCAATTGCAGCAGCTCCAGTGTCCCCAGAAGTGGCGCCAACAATGGTGACACGCTCACCACGGCGGTTTAAGGCCCGTTGGAATAACTGGCCTATCAGCTGCATAGCAAAGTCTTTAAAAGCTAAAGTCGGGCCATGAAAAAGTTCCAGCAAATGGTGATTAGGACCCAACTGAACAAGAGGCGCACGGGCAGTGTGGCTAAAGCCAGCATAGGCCACGCTTATAGAGTCAATTAGTTCTGCTTCCGAAAAACTATCACCAACGAACGGTTGTATCACCCTCAAAGCTATCTCTTCGTAAGACAAACCGGCCATACCAATAATATCCGCAGAGGTCATTCGCGGCACAGTTTCCGGTACATACAAACCACCATCCCGTGCTAACCCAGCAAGCATTGCATCCTCAAAAGATAGGACTGGAGCATTTCCCCGAGTTGAAATGTATTTCATTTACACAGGCCTTAAATTTTAATCTTGCGGGATCGGTAAACGAAATACCCACTCATTCCAAGCCAGATAAGTGACATGAGAAACCATGTAACCGCATATTGCAGGTGGTTGTTGGGAATACTAGCAGTATTAACGGGTAGTGGCTTTGTATTCTCTTGTTCAAAATTGCTAGATTTTAGGATGAGCAAAACTGGTTCAGTGCTAAGATATGCTGCCATGGTCTTCACGTCACGCGCGAACCATATATTTGCTTCTAAATCATTTTCTGGCGTAAAGCTGTCAATTTCACTGGGCCAATGCAGATTTCCAATGACCTCACCAACCGCATTTGGCATTGACGGCATCACACTTCTCACAGAAACAAAACCACGATCTACCATAATTTTGCGCCCATCCTGCATCTGAAATGCTGTGATCAAACGAAAGCCTGCACCATATATTTTTTGTGATACTAAGACTTTTATAGTTCTACCAAAATATTGCCCAACAGCCTTGACCGGCATCAAGCTGTTAAACTTTTCTAACGGGTTTTGGGGAATAACCCTCGCTGGCGCAGATATTTTATTTTCAATATTAGCTAGTAGAGCGTTTTTCCACAACGTTCGTTTTATTTGCCAAGCACTTAAGGACAACAAAATAGCGACACCCAAAATCCCGACGAGGACCATTCCCCAGTATCGCATAAATAACCTCAAATTTAAAAGAGAAAGCTTAAGAGGCCTCCCTACAAACTTTAACTAGGCACAAAGCATAGTAGCTAAAATTTTAGCCAGCCCAAAGATACACCGCCGCAAATAAAAACAGCCATACCACATCTACAAAATGCCAGTACCAAGCTGCCGCTTCGAAGCCAACATGGTTTTTAGAGGTGAAATGTCCTTTGGTTACTCGGATCAGGCAAACTGCAAGAAAAATAGTGCCAATCAACACATGCATTCCATGAAACCCTGTGGCCATAAAGAAGTTGGCGAACGTAACAGAGCCAGAGAAGGTCCACCCATCTACCGTGATCAACTCGTTATATTCATATGCTTGGAAAGCTGTAAAAATAGCACCTAAGACAATAGCCAGAATTAAGCCAGTCCGTAGATCGTTGCGATTGTCTTCATGAGCCAGCGCGTGGTGTGCCCAAGTGGCTGCGCATCCTGATAGCAATAGAAGCAAAGTATTTATCAGCGGCAGTTCCCAAGGGTTAATATGATGGTAATCAGGTTTTAAATATTCTGTCCCAAAGTACTCATACATTGGATATAATTGATGTTTAAAGAAACTCCAGAACCAAGCTGAGAAAAACATTATTTCCGACATTATAAATAAAATAAATCCATAGCGAAGACCAATTTGAACGACCGGCGTGTGATCGCCAACATGGCTCTCATCTATAACCTCACTCCACCATGCATACATTACATAAAGTACGCCGATAAAACCCGCTAAAAAGATATATGGACCGCTGCCATGCATCCATTGGATCGCGCCTGTAAGCATTACCAATGCCGCTAACGCACCTAAAAACGGATTCACTGAAGGTGGTAGGATGTGATAATCATGATTTTTTTCATGTGCCATTACTGGGCCTCGTGGTAGTTAGTTGCGGTTTATAGTCGTCTCAACCTGCAGTGCAGCTTGCTTTTCAGGTAAATCAATTTCATAAAATGTATACGACAAAGTGATGGTATGAATATATTTTCCTTCACTGTCATCCACTATTTCTGGATCAACGTAGAATGATACTGGCATTTGAACCCGCTCACCAGGCATTAAAACTTGTTCTTCAAAACAAAAACAATCAATTTTTGTAAAAAAACCTCCCGCTTGATAGGGAGTAACATTGTAGCTTGCCGAGCCAGCAATCACACGATCTGTAGGATTATAGGCTTCATAGAATGCTAAACCCGTTTCACCAATTTTGATTTCCATTGTCCTAGCAACAGGAGTGAAACTCCACTTCATCTTACTTTCTACTGAGGCATCAAACCGTATTTTAATTGTTTCGTCTAAGATAGTGCCGCTACCCACTTCCGCTGTGCTGGTTACACCACCAAAGCCTGTGACACGGCAAAACCAATCGTAAAAAGGCACACTTGCCCAAGCTAAGCCACCCATAAAAAATACCAAACTCAGCGTCAGTGTCAGTGTCTTATAAGTTGCCGTCATTTCAACTCTGTTTCTTCCATTGATGGTCGCGGCGCATGATCATAGCCCTCAACTGGGCCGGAGTTAGTAAGTTTAACGAAGCTCAGCCCCATCATTAAAAAAATAAATAATACCAAACAGATAGCGACACCAAAGTTTTGACTACGTCGGCGCCTATGCATTTCACTCTCCACCCGAATAGCCATTACCAGCCTCCTAGGCCGTATGGCGAAAGCAAGGCCTCAGCTAAAATAGCTAAGAAATGAAGGAAAAGGTATAAAAGTGAAAATTTAAAGAAAGAACGTTCGAATTTAAAGTTGTCTGCTTCCGCATCAGCCTCATTACGCAACCAAATTAGGGATGCATTTCTCAATACGATCGAATTACAGATAAGGGCTATCGTCAGATAAATCATACCACCCACAGAGGTAAAAGCGAGCGTAACAGCAAGTGCAGATTGTAGTATTGCGTAAAACATGATGTGGCGGCGTGTACTTTTTCGCCCATGTGTCACGGTTAGCATTGGTATTTTCGCATCGTCGTAGTCAGATCGCATGAATAAAGCTAATGCCCAGAAATGCGGTGGGGTCCACATAAAAATCAAAGCAAACATTAAAACTGCCTCAATCGAAACAGAGCCGGTAGCAGCTACCCAACCAATTAACGGTGGAAAGGCACCGGCAGCGCCACCTATGACTATATTCTGCGGGGTCATCCTCTTTAACCAGATTGTATATACAACCGCATAAAAGAAAATTGTAAAAGCCAGCCAACCCGCTGCATGCCAATTAGAGGCAAGTCCCAACATTAAAACAGACAGACCAGAAAGCGCTACCCCTAGTCCCAATGCAGCATCACTGCTGGTCCGCCCCGAAGGAATGGGTCGCGTTTTCGTGCGAACCATAATTGCATCAATATCAGCGTCCCACCACATATTTAAGGCCCCAGAGGCCCCAGCTCCAAGAGCAATAAACAAAACAGCGCAGAATGCTTCAACAGGATGCAGAGATATAGGTGCAGCCATTAGTCCAACAAAAGCTGTAAAAACTACCAATGACATCACACGCGGTTTCAGCAAAGCAATATAATCGCTAAAAACTGGATCGTAATCTGTATTATGCTCTGTCAAGTAAGCCATGCACCTTGCTCTCAAATTATATTTATTTTTGCGCCATTAGGACTGGCTGTGGAAGTCCAGCGTATTCATTAATCGCACCTTTCAGCCAAGCATCGTATTGCTTTTGACTGACAACTTTCACAGTGATGGGCATATATGCGTGAGCCTGTCCACAAAGCTCAGAGCACTGACCGAAATATATTCCCTCTTTTTCCGCTGCAAACCATAGTTGAGCCAGCCGCCCTGGGACAGCATCTTGCTTTACACCAAACGCTGGAATCGTCCAGGAATGGATAACATCCGCTCCAGTTAACTGCATCACAATCGTTGCACCGATAGGCACGACAACAGCATTATCTGTTGCAAGCAAATATTCATCTGGAGCATACCCATATTCCTCTAATTCATCTCTCTGGAGCAGTATGCTTTCAAAACCAAAATTATGGTCGACGTATTCATATCCCCAATACCACTGATAACCCGTCACTTTAATCGTGATATCGGCTTCTGGTATCTCTTGTTGTTTGAATAAAATTGGCAATGAAAAAACACCAATGAACAATAGTATTATTACTGGGATAATGGTCCACATAACCTCAACCACAGAATTGTGAGTAAATGTCCCAGGGTTCTTATTTCTACTAGCGTGAAATTTAAACGCCGCATAAGCAATTAGTAAGGTCACAAAAACCGAAATTAATGTTATAATTATCAGTAAAAAGTTATCAAGCCAGACAACATCACGCATAAGTTCGGTAGCTGGAAATTGAAATCCAATTCCCTTTGGCTGAGGCTTTCCTATAGTTTCTAGTCCTGGGAAGTTTTCTTGTGCCATTACG
>Ga0308009_10002199_pt1 | contig 10216 bp, 7 predicted proteins | sample Neamet127_FD_203134 | JGI IMG/M metagenome (GOLD analysis project Ga0308009, IMG submission 203134) | Marine microbial communities from water near the shore, Antarctic Ocean - #127 | ecosystem: Environmental > Aquatic > Marine > Unclassified | place: Southern Ocean | collected 2014-07-24
AGCCGGGCAATGGTTTTGCTCGGTGTGGTGCTACCGGCCTCCTTGAAAAAACCCATTAAAACGCCTCCTCCGGCAAATCGGCACAGGTCGGGTCGCGGGAAGCGACCACCTGGAACCAGGCGCCGATTTTGGGCAATTCGTAATGATAAAAGTAGCGCATGGCGCCCAGTTTACCTGCGGTAGCAGCTATGGATTTCGTAGCGTCCGCCTGCAGCGCAGCAAGCGCCACGTCGAGCCAGATCCAGGCCAGTACGGTGTGGCCGAAGCCCTGCATGTAGGGCACGGCATTGGCCAGCGCCTCCTGCGGATTGCCCGTGGCCCAGGCGGCTTGGGTGGTGGCGCTGACCTGTTGCAGCGCCTGGCCCAGGGCATAGGCGTAAGCCGCGAGTTCCGGCACCTGGACGGCGCGCTCTACCGTGCTGTTGATGCGCGCTGCCAGCAGCGCGAGGCCTTTGCCGCCTTCCATCAGCACCTTGCGGCCCAGCAGGTCGGTGGCCTGGATGCCATGCGTGCCCTCGTGGATCATGTTCAGGCGGTTGTCGCGCCAGTACTGCTCGACCGGGAAGTCGCGCGTGTAGCCGTAGCCGCCGTGGATCTGGATCGCCAGCGAGTTGGCTTCCAGGCACCACTCGCTGGGCCAGCTTTTGGCAATCGGTGTCAGCACCTCCAGCAACAGGCGCGCCTCATCGGCGGCCTGCGCCTCAGCCGTGTGCTGCTCGTCGACCAGGCGCGCGCAGTACAGCTCCAGCGCGAGCGCGCCTTCGCAATAACTTTTCTGCGCCAGCAACATGCGTTTGACATCCGCGTGTTCGATGATGCGCACCTGCGGCTGGGCGGAGTCTTTGCCCGCGGCGCTCGCGCCGCTTCCAGAGCTCTTGTCCAAAGGCCGAAGGCCTACCGGCCTGCCCTGCGGCCGATTTTTGGCGTAGTCGAGCGATGCGTAATAACCGGCCATGCCCAACATGACGGCCGCCGTGCCAACGCCTATGCGCGCCTCATTCATCATGTGGAACATGCAGCGCAGGCCTTCATGCGGCTTGCCGACCAGGTAGCCAATAGCCCCCGCCTTGCCATCCACTGGATATTTGCCTTCGCCGAAATTCAGCAGCGTGTTGGTGGTGCCGCGCCAGCCCAGCTTGTGGTTCAGCCCGGCCAGCGCGACGTCATTCCGGGCACCCAGCGTGACCTTCACGCGGCCCTTCTCACCCTCTCCCCCTGGGAGAGGGCCGGGGTGAGGGCTCTCCACATTCACCAACCACTTGGGCACGATGAACAGCGAGATGCCGCGCGTGCCGGAGATCAGCTTGCCGTCGTGTCCCGGTATCTTGGCCAGCACCAGATGGATGATGTTCTCGGTCAGTTCATGCTCGCCCGAGGAAATCCACATCTTGTTGCCGGTCAGGCGGTAACGCGGGCCCAGTGGCTCGGCCTCAAAATCGGCACCGTCAGGCACGGCGCGAGTCGTGATGTCGCTCAGCGAAGAGCCGGCCTGCGGTTCCGACAAACACATGGTGCCGGAGAATCGTCCGGCAAACTCGTTGCGCGCAAACACTTCTTTTTGCGCCTCAGTGCCATGCACCAGCAGCAGGTTGGCATTGCCCTTGGTCAGCAGGCTGGAGCCTATGCTGACCGAAGCCATCGCAAAAAAGCAGTTCGCTGCCGCTTCAATCGTGTACGGCAGCTGCATACCGCCTTCGTCGTAATCCTGCGCGGCGCTGAGCATGCCCGAACTCGCATAGGCCTTGTGCGCGTCGTGCGTGGCCTGCGGCAGGATGACTTTTTCGCCGTCGAAATGCGGTTCCTGGGTATCGACCAGGCGGTTGAAGGGCGCGTATTTCTCACGCGCGATACGTTCACAGGTGTCAAACACCGCGTCGAAGGTTTCGCGCGAATGGTCGGCAAAACGCTCGCGCTGGTTCAGCGATTCGGCTTCTAGCCATTGGTAAAGCAGGAAATCAAGGGTGGGGCGAAGGCTCATAAAAGGTAGGTGCGAGAGAAGTAGACAAGCGGGTCAATTACCAGCTTCCGACTGTAGCGATTTCAGCGGAAAGTGGTTGACGCCCGCACGACAGCGCGTGTGGTGTTTAGCGTCTGCGCAGGTAGTTCGCCGAAGCGCTTGAAATACTGCGCCGCAAAATGACCCAGATGCAGAAAACCATGCTGCGCCGCGACTTGAGACACAGTGACTCTGGCAGGAGAATTTTCTTGCAGCAGCGCCTCCCGTACGCGATCAAGCCGGACATCGCGCAAATAGGCCATGGGACTTTGGCCGGTGTCTTTCTTGAAAGCCAGTTGCAGGGCGCGCGCGCTCACACCCAGATGCTGACAAATGTCGGCCAGTGACAACGGCTCAGTGACATGCGCGTGAATTAAGTCCTGGGCACGCCGTACCGAACGCAGCAGTAGCGGGCGACGGCTGCCCAACTCGAGCGCCGGGGTGTGGTTGTGTGCAGCCAGCATGAGCAGCGACGATAGCAGGTAGCCCTCTGCCTGGGCAGCCAGTGGTGATCCCCCAAGCAGGTTGCTTTCGTCAAGTGTGGCGCACAGGTATTTGACGAAATTGAGCATGGGCGCCATATCCGGAGCATCCAGGGCCAAACCCAGACTGAACACCAGGGGTTGGTGCAGGTTCGCCTGCGCCAGTTGCTCCAGCTGCCGCTGCAGCGCGGCTTTCGAAAAACGCACGATCAAGTGGGGGCTGTCTTCGCCCCAGCGCATGCTCAGTCTTTCGGTCGGCGAAGGCAGCGAGGCCAGGCGCGGGCTGGAGATGACGTGCTGTCTTCCGCAGCGCACTGAAGCGCTGCCGCGAAGGGGGATCTGTAGCAGGTAAAAGTCGCCCAGATACCCGGGCTCGATGTCAACTTCGGGACCGTATTGCACATAGTTCAGGCTCACGTCACGGTGCAGTTGCGCGCTGTGGTGGCGAGCATCAAGCATCGCACCGGGCCGGGGCATGCTCAAGCCGTGGGGACAAAACACCCTGGCCACGCACTCCCGTGCCTCGTCCACATCCCGTGTTTGAAACAGCTCATAACGAGACAGGGGAAGGCTGGGCAGGGCAGGCAAAGGAGACATTCCCCGGCAATTTAGCAAACCGTGGTGGTTTTGACCATGCCCACTTTCCCGGCGGTACCGCCCGGCTCCCCCTGTCGGAAGGCACTGAACCTGCACCCTGCTTCATAAAAATGCGTGACCGGGATCAGACTTTCGTTTTCCGGATGGTATTCGGGCTCCTCTGCGCATACCTTTTGACTCTGATCAAGCCGCACCCTTCGAAGGGGCGGTCCCAACCAGGAGAAGACACGCATGTTCAAGGGTCTATCAGGAAAGAAAGCCATCGTCACGGGTGGCGCCACGCTGATTGGCGCGGCAGTGGTGCGCGCCTTGCATGGTGCGGGCGTCCAGGTGACGCTGGTGGACATTGACGTGGCGAAAGGCCAGGCAGTGGCCGATAGCTGCGGCAAGGGTGTGTGGTTCAGTGCCACCGACATCACCGACGATGACCAGGTAGAGGCTTGCGTAGATCAGGCGGCACGGCGCCATGGCGGGGTTGACTTCTTGATCAATCTGGCATGCACCTATGTGGACGGCGGCGTCAACGCCTCGCGTGCTGACTGGCTCACCGCCCTGAATGTCAATGTCGCCAGCGCGGCCATGATGCTTCAGGCCGCGCACTCACACATGAAAAAGGCTGGCGGCGGCGCCGTGGTGAACTTCACCAGCATTTCATCCAGGGTCGCCCAAACCGGGCGCTGGCTGTATCCGGTCAGCAAGGCTGCTCTGGTGCAACTCACTCGAAACATGGCCATGGACCTGGCACCCGACAACATCCGGGTCAACAGTGTTTCCCCGGGCTGGACCTGGTCAGCGGTGATGGATCAGCTCAGCGGCGGAGACCGCGTCAAAACCAACCGGGTGGCCGCACCGTTTCACCTTCTCAAACGGGTCGGTGATCCCGAGGAAGTGGCTCAGGTGGTACTTTTCCTGTGTTCTGACCATGCCAGTTTTGTCACCGGCGCCGACTATGCGGTGGACGGCGGTTATTCGGCCATGGGGCCTGAGTCCTACGTGCCCGCCATTGCCAAACTGATGGAGTCCTGAAAGATGAATGTTGCCATTGTGGGAGCCGGCTTTGCTGGCCTGAGTACCGCCAAGATCTTCATGGCTTTTGGCCACAGGGTCACGGTGTTTGAGAAAGAAGCCGATGTCGGCGGTGTCTGGAGCGCTTCCCGCCGCTACCCGGGGCTGACGACGCAAAACGTGCGGTCCACCTATGCACTGTCAGATTTTCCGTATCCAGCAGACTACCCCGAGTGGCCCTCTGGCGAGCAGGTTCAGACCTATCTCGCAAGTTATGCACGCCATTTTGGCCTGGACCCGCACATTCATCTGAGCACCGAGGTCACACAGGCACGGTTTAACGAAACAGCGCAGAAATGGACGATTGAAACCCAAGCGAACAACTCGCCATCGCAAGGAAGTCGCAGTTTCGACTATCTGGTGGTGTGCAACGGCATCTTCTCGCAACCCATGGTGCCGGACTATCCCGGCAATGCCGAATTTATTACCGCCGGCGGGCGGGTGTGCCACACCAGCCAACTGCATGACTATGCTGAAGCCAAGGACAAACACGTCCTGATCGTGGGCTACGGAAAATCTTCTTGCGACGTCGCGCAGGCCGTGTGCGAGCACGCTGCATCCACCCGCGTGGTGGCGCGACACCTGATATGGAAGGTGCCCAAGATGCTGATGAATGTACTGAACTACAAGTATCTGCTGCTGACCCGTATGGGTGAGGGCTTGTTCAAGTACATCCATCTCAAGGGCTTCGAAAAATTCCTGCACGGCATCGGCAAGCCAGTCCGCAACTCCATGCTCGGCCAGGTGCAGTGGGTTGTGACAAGGCAATGCAAACTCAAGGAGCTGGACCTGCATCCACAGACGCCGTTCGAGACAATCGCCCGCAGCACAGTGAGCCTGGTCACCGACGGCTTCTTTGAGAACGTGGCGGCTGGGCGCATCAAGGTCATGAAGAATGCCCAAATCCGGCGCTTGCTGGCGCGTGCCGACGGAAAATTTGCCGAGCTGAGCAGCAACGAGACGGTGCCGGCAGACCTGGTCGTGTGCGGTACAGGCTGGAACCAGAGCGTGCCATTTTTGCCGCAGGAGGTCATGGCGCGTGTGACCGATTCACAGGGCAACTTCCGGTTGTATCGCTCCATGATTCCGGTCAATGTGCCGCGTCTTGCTTTCAATGGGTACAACTCCTCGTTCTTCAGCCAGCTCAATTGCGAAATCGGCGCACTGTGGATTGCAGACGTCATTGGTGGGGGCCTGAAACTGCCACCTGCAATCCGGCAGAACGAGACTATCACCGAGCGCCTGGCATGGATGCAGGAGCGTACCGATGGCAAACACTCCAAAGGCACCAACATCATTCCGTTTTCGCTGCATCACATTGACGAGTTGCTGCAGGACATGCAAATGCCTTTGGCGGCTTTGACTCGCTTCAAGCAATGGTTGTTGCCGACCAACCCAGCAGACTACGCGCCGGCCCTTCACACACTTCTGGCCCGATACAGCAAATAAAACCAGGCGTTTCAATGGAGACACAAATGACCCAGCAGATGATTGATATTCAGGCCAGCGACGGTAGCGGCAGCTTCAAGGCCTATTTGTCGCTTCCCGCTTCCGGTCGTGGGCCGGGCCTTGTACTGGCGCAGGAAATTTTTGGCGTCAACGCAACAATGCGTGAGGTTGCGGACTACTACGCCGAGGAGGGTTATGTGGTGCTGGTGCCCGACCTGTTCTGGCGCCAGGCGCCTGGTGTCCAGCTGGGCTATACGCCCGAGGACTGGCAACGGGCGTTTGGCTTTTATCAGGGCTTCAACGAGGGCGAGGGTGTCGAAGACATCCAGGCCAGTCTCACGGCCCTGCGCGCGCGCGAGGACGTCAACGGCGGTGTCGGCGTGCTGGGCTTTTGCCTGGGCGGCAAACTCGCGTATCTGGCCGCCTGCCGCACTGATGCGGATGTGGCGGTGGCCTATTACGGCGTGGGCATAGAAAAAGCTCTGGATGAGGCCAGCAATATCAAAAATCGGCTGGTGGTGCACATTGCTGGAAACGACCAGTTCTGCCCGCCCGAAGCCCAAGCCGCAATCCTTGGTACCTTGACGGGGCACGAATGTGTGGAGGTTTATGTCTGTCCGGGCGTGGACCACGCCTTTGCCCGCGTGGGCGGCGACCATTTCGACAAACCTTCAGCCTTGATGGCGCATCAGCGCAGCATCACAGCCCTGAAGAGGGTGATGGGGCCGCACTACGACTACTCGAAACTCTGGGACAAACATTGTGAATACGAGTTCGCCACCCGCGACGTGGCGGCCACCATGGCCACCATGGTGGCTGAACCGTATGTGAACCACATCCCCACAATGACCGGCGGCGTGGGAAACGCGATGCTGACGCGCTTCTACCAGAGCCACTTTGTCAACAGCAACCCGCCCGACACAACGCTGATTCCGATATCGCGAACCATAGGCGCCACGCAGATTGTGGATGAAATGCTGTTTTGCTTCACCCACACCTGCGAGATTGACTGGATGCTGCCCGGCGTGGCACCGACCGGCAAGCGGGTGGAGATCCCGCTGGTGGCCATTGTGAAGTTCAGGGGAGACAAGCTTTACCACGAACACATCTATTGGGACCAGGCCAGCGTTCTGGTGCAAATTGGAAAACTCGATCCTCAAGGCTTGCCGGTGGCGGGCATCGAAACCGCGCGCAAGCTGCTAAACGAAACTCAACCATCCAACACCCTGATGGCGGCCTGGTCGAAATCAGCTTGACCGATTCAGAGCTCAGAGCACTTCGAAAATACCCGCAGCGCCCATGCCGCCACCAATACACATGGTCACGCAAACACGTTTAGCACCACGGCGCTTGCCTTCGATCAAGGCGTGGCCGGTCAGGCGCTGGCCGCTGACGCCGTAGGGGTGGCCAACGGCAATCGCGCCGCCGTTGACGTTGAGCTTGTCCATGGGGATGCCGAGTTTGTCGCGGCAATAAATCACCTGCACCGCAAACGCTTCGTTGAGCTCCCACAGGTCGATGTCGCTGACCTTCAGGCCCAGACGCGCCAGCACCTTGGGAATGGCGTAGACCGGGCCAATGCCCATCTCGTCAGGCTCGCACCCGGCCACCGCAAAGCCGAGGAAGCGACCCAGCGGCTTCAAGCCCTTTTTCTCGGCCAGGGTTTCGTTCATCACCACAACAGCGCCGCCGCCGTCGGAAAACTGGCTGGCATTGCCGGCCGAAATCACACCGCCGGGAATGGCCGGCTTGATGCCGCTGATGCCTTCCTTGGTTGTGCCTTCGCGAATGCCTTCGTCCTTGCTGACAGTCACTTCTTTCGTGGTCAGACCCATTATTGCATCGGCCACACCCATGGTGACCGTGATGGGCGCAATTTCTGCATCAAACAGGCCGGCGGCCAGCGCGGCCGTGGCTTTTTGCTGGCTGGCGGCGCCGTACTCGTCCATTTGCTCGCGTGAGATGCCATAACGCTTGGCGACCTGCTCGGCGGTCTGCAGCATGTTCCAGTAGATCTCTGGCTTGTTTTTGGCCAGCCAGGAATCAGCCAGCATGTGGGTGTTCATTTCCTGCTGCACGCAGGAGATGCTTTCCACGCCACCGGCCACATAGATGTCGGCTTCGCCCGCGATCACGCGTTGTGCAGCCAGCGCAATCGTCTGCAGGCCGGACGAGCAAAAGCGGTTGACGGTCACCCCGGACACGGTGATCGGGCAGCCGGCACGCAGGGCCACCTGACGGCCGATGTTGGCGCCGGTTGCGCCTTCGGGGTTGGCGCAGCCCATGATCACATCCTCAACCTCACCGGCTTCGATACCGGCGCGTTTGATGGCGTGTTCGACCGCGTGGCCGCCCAGGGTCGCGCCGTGGGTCATGTTGAAGGAGCCCTTCCAGCTTTTGGCCAGGGGGGTGCGGGCGGTGGAAACGATTACGGCTGAAGTCATGAGAATCTCCGGAAATTAGTTAAAAGTCTTGCCTTCGGCGGCCATCAGTTGAAGGTCTTGCCCTCAGCAGCAAGACGGGCCAGCAGGGGCGCGGGCTGCCAGAACTTTGCGTCGTCCAATGGGTTCTGGGCAAAACGCTGCATGCTTTGCACCACATTGAACAGGCCCACCTGGTCGGCGTACAGCATGGGGCCGCCGCGATGGAGCGGGAAGCCGTAACCCATCAGGTACACGATGTCCAAATCGCTGGCTTTGGAAGCAATGCCCTCCTCCAGAATGTGGGCGCCTTCGTTAACCAGTGCATAGACCAGGCGCTGGACGATCTCTTCGTCGGAAATCTTGCGTGGCGTGATGCCCTGGGCAGCACGGTAGTCTTCAATCATCTTGACGACCTCGGCATTGGGCACAGCGTCGCGTTTGCCGGGCACATAGTCGTACCAGCCGGCGCCGGTCTTCTGGCCGAAGCGGCCTTTCTCGCACAGCAAATCGGCGGTCTTGCTGTATTTCATGCCAGGCTTTTCGGTGTAGCGACGCTTGCGAATGGCCCAGCCGATGTCGTTGCCAGCCAGGTCGCCCATGCGGAAAGGGCCCATGGCCATACCGAACTTCTCCATCGCCTTGTCCACCTGCACGGGGGTGCAGCCTTCGTCGAGCAGGAAGCCGCCCTGGCGGCCGTATTGCTCGATCATGCGGTTGCCGATGAAGCCGTCGCAGACGCCGGAAACCACCGCCGTCTTCTTGATCTTCTTGCTGACGGCCATCACCGTGGCCAGCACGTCTTTGCCGGTTTTTTCACCGCGCACGACTTCCAGCAGTTTCATCACGTTGGCCGGGCTGAAGAAATGCATGCCCACCACGTCCTGCGGGCGTTTCGTGAACGATGCAATCGTGTTGACGTCCAGGGTCGAGGTGTTGGAGGCCAAAATGGCGCCGGGCTTCATCACACGGTCGAGTTCCTTGAAAACTTTTTCCTTGACGCCCATTTCCTCAAACACGGCTTCAATCACCATGTCGGCGTCTTTCAGGTCATCGTAGCTCAGCGTGGTGCTCAGCAAGCTCATGCGCTGCTCGTACTTGTCCTGCTTGAGCTTGCCGCGTTTGACCTGGGATTCGTAGTTCTTGCGAATGATGCCCAGACCCTTGTCGAGGGCCTCCTGCTTCATCTCCAGCATCTTCACCGGGATGCCGGCATTCAGGAAGTTCATGGCAATGCCGCCGCCCATGGTGCCAGCGCCGATCACGGCAATGGATTGGATCTCGCGCTTGACCGTGTCTTCCGGCACGTCAGGGATTTTGGAGGCCGCACGTTCGGCCAAGAAGATATGGCGCAGCGCGCGGCTTTCTGGGGTAAACATCAGGGCCGTGAAAATTTCCCGCTCAAAAGTCATGCCTTCGTCGAATTTTTTCTTGGTGGCGGATTCCACGGCATCGACACACTTACCGGGCGCCGGGAAGTTTTTCGCCATGCCCTTGACCATGTTGCGCGCGAACTGGAAGTAGGCGTCGCCATTGCGGTGTTTGCACGGCAAATTGCGGACCAGCGGCAAAGGTCGGGTGTCGGAGATGGCCTGGGCAAAGGCCAAAGCCTCTTCGGCCAGAGACTCGGCGGAAGCCGACATCTTGTCAAATAATTTTTGGCCCGGTATCTGGGCCAGCAGCTCACTCTTGACGGGCTCGCCGCTGACGATCATGTTGAGCGCGGGCTCGACGCCGAGCGCGCGTGGCAGGCGCTGCGTGCCGCCGGCGCCGGGAATCAGGCCCAGCTTGACTTCGGGCAAGGCCACACTGGTGCCAGGTGCAGCAATGCGGTAGTGACACCCAAGCGCCAGTTCCAGACCGCCGCCCATACACACCGAGTGAACTGCAGCCACCACGGGTTTGGAAGAATTTTCGACGGCCAGGATGACGCTCAACAGATTCGGCTCGGCGAGTGCTTTAGGGGAGCCAAATTCTTTGATGTCGGCACCGCCTGAAAAAGCCTTGCCACCACCGGTCAGCACAATCGACTTGACGGCTGCATCGGCATTGGCTTTTTGCAGGCCATCGGTAATGCCTACACGGGTGGCGTGTCCCAGACCGTTGACGGGCGGGTTGTCGAGCGTGATGACCGCCACACTGCCGTGGACTTCGTATTTCGCTGTCATGAGTTTTTCCTTTGTTGCGTGATTCTCAGCCACTGATCG
>Ga0308009_10002209_pt1 | contig 10183 bp, 9 predicted proteins | sample Neamet127_FD_203134 | JGI IMG/M metagenome (GOLD analysis project Ga0308009, IMG submission 203134) | Marine microbial communities from water near the shore, Antarctic Ocean - #127 | ecosystem: Environmental > Aquatic > Marine > Unclassified | place: Southern Ocean | collected 2014-07-24
AGAATTTGATGCATTAATGGAGACTATTAAAGATTTAAAAGATATACTTGATAGTAAAGAAAGAAGGATGGATATCATAATGACTGAGCTCCAAGAAGTTTTAGATAAGTTTGGAGATGAAAGAAGGTCAATAATTGAATATGCAGGAGGAGATCTTAGCATGGAAGATATGATTCCTGATGAAAAAGTTGTTTTAACTATATCAAATGCTGGGTATATTAAAAGAACTCCGTTAGTAGAATACAAGACACAACATAGAGGGGGAGTTGGTCAAAAAGGCTCCACAACTAGAAATGAAGACTTTCTTGAACATTTATTTGTAGGAACTAATCATCAGTATATGCTTTTCTTTACTCAAAAAGGAAAATGTTTTTGGATGAGAGTTTTTGAAATACCTGAAGGAAGTAAAACTTCTAAGGGAAGAGCTATGCAAAACTTGATAAATATTGAGCAAGATGATGAAGTTAAAGCATTTATATGTACTCAGGACTTAAAAGATGAAGAGTATATTAATAATCATTATGTAATAATGACCACTAAAAAAGGTCAGGTTAAAAAAACGTCTTTAGAACAATATTCCAGACCTAGATCAAATGGTATTAATGCCATTACAATTAAAGATGGTGATGAATTATTAGAAGCTAAATTAACTACAGGAAATTCCCAAGTATTAATTGCTGTAAAATCTGGTAAGTGTATCAGATTTGAAGAGAGTAAAACTCGCCCTATGGGAAGGAATGCCTCTGGTGTTAGAGGAATAAGATTAAAAGATGATAAAGATGAAGTTGTTGGTATGATTTCTGTAAATGATATGGAAAGTGATATTTTAGTTGTTTCTGAAAATGGATACGGAAAAAGATCTAGTTTAGAAGATTATAGAATTACTAATAGAGGAGGGAAAGGAGTTAAGACCATTTCAATAACTGAGAAAACAGGTGAGCTAGTTTCTATCAAAAACGTTTCTGATAATGATGATTTAATGATAATTAATAAATCAGGAATCGCTATTAGAATGGAAGTTTCCTCATTAAGAGTTATGGGAAGGGCAACTCAAGGTGTACGATTAATTAATTTAAAGGATTCAGATTCAATAGCTGCTGTAGCTAAAGTAGTTCATGAAGAAGATGAAGTTACTGATTTAGAAGAGATTGAGATAGTTCCAGAAGCTAGTGAAGAAGCTAGTGAAGAAAACAAAGAAGAAAATAATAATTAAATTAAATAAGATGAAGAAAATATTATTAGTTGGATTTTTATCTATTACACTTTTATCATATGGTCAAAGAAAAGAACTAAGACAAACTCAGAAGTTATTAGACCAAAGTTTTTATGGTGAAGCTTTAGATGTTTTAGGTCAAATAGAATCAATAATTGACGGATCAGATCAAAAGTATCAGGCACAGTATTATTATTTAAAAGGATGGGCTCTTAAAGGAGAAACTAACTTTAATGATGCTGTAGTATCTTTAAAAAAAGCAATTGAAATTGATAATAATATAAGATTAGATAAGTTCGTTGATCTATCAAATGATCTAATTCAACAGGTAGAAACGGAATTAGTTAATGCAGCTGTTGCGGATAATAAAAATGAAGATTACAGTAGTGCTTCAACAAAATTATATGATGCGTATTTAATTAATCCAAGCAAAGAAAGTAATATAAATTATCTTTATTATGCTGCTTCTAGTGCTGTAAATGGCAAGGATTATGACTCTTCATTAGAATATTATATGGCTTTAAAAAACATGGGTTATACTGGAATTTCATCTGAATTCTTTGTAACTCCTATTGAATCTGGAGTCGAAGAAAAAGTGACTGAAACTGAATATAATCTTTTTAAATCTTCAAAAGAGTATACAAATCCTAGGATAGGAAAAACCGAATCTAGGTTACCTGAAATCGTGAAAAATATTGCACTAATTTATGTTCAGAAAGGTGAAGTTGATTTAGCTGTTTTAGCTATAAAAGATGCACGAGAAGCTAACCCTGATGATGTTAATTTACTTCTTTCAGAAGCAGATTTGTATATTAAACTAGGAGATAAAGTAAAATTTAAAGAGCTAATGCAACTTGCTATTACTAAAGATCCTAATAATGCCATACTATACTACAACCTTGGAGTTATTTATGTTGAGCAAGGTGAATTTGAAGATGGAATGGTTTATTATAAAAAAGCTTTAGAATTAGATGATTCCTACGCTCCTACATATCTTAATATAGTTGGATTAATTCTTGAAGGAGAAAGTGCAATTGTTGAATCAATGAATAAGTTGGTTACATCTAATAAAAGAAGTGACCAAATGAAATATGATGCTCTTGAAACAAGTAGAGAGGATTTATACAAAGATTGCTTACCTTATTTAGAGAAATTAATAGAAATTGATCCTGAAAATATTGAAGCACTTAGAACAGCTAAAAATATTTATTATACAGTTGGTGATAATGAAAAGTTTAAATTAATGAACGTTAAACTCGAAGAGTTAGAAAATCAATAAGCTTTAAAACATATTAATTTATGTGAGATGCTTTTTGAAGTTAAATTAATTATTCCCTCTGAATTAATTTTATCAACTCTTACTTTTCCATAAGCATGTATAATTTTCTCCTTGCTTAGCATAATTCCTACATGCGTTATTTTTTTATCAGATTCACCAAAAAAAGCTAAATCTCCTGGCTTTATTTGTTTTTCAGTTATTAATCTTCCTTGATTAGCCTGTTGACTTGCATCTCTATATATATTAATATCATTTATTTTATAAACTATTTGAGTGAATCCAGAACAATCTATACCTAAAGAGGTTTTTCCACCCCATAAGTAGGGTGAGTTTAAGAGTTTCATTGCAGTTTCTACCACATTTTTATTTTTAATATCCTTGGAAGAATTTCCTTTAAAGGTATAATTCAAATACTGACATGAACTTATTTTACTTCCCATTGGAATTAGAGTAGATTCCGAGTTTTTATATACGAAATCTATAGTTCTTATTGAGAGTTTAGATGTCACTAAATTTAATTTATCAAAATCAATTTTAGATATAATTTTTATCTGAGTATAATTAATCCACCCATTATAGGAATCATCCTCTACCTTAATATGGAACCATTTTTCAGTTTGTTTAGTTATTGTATAAAGCTCTCCAAATATTAACTGAGTAATTAATTCGCTAGTACTAGAAGAGTCTTTTCTAACAGGAATTATACTTAAATTACAAATTCCATATTTGTGTTTTTTGATACTCATTTATCTAAACTTATATTTATTAGAAAGTTAATATTTTAAAATTTAAATTTAAATTAATATAAAACCATTCATTATTTATATTTTTATGTATTAAATATATCTTTTGATAGTTAAGCAAATCTATACTGGTTGTTTGTTCCAAGGGGCTTATTATATAGAAAGTAATGGGGAAGCTGCTGTTATTGATCCCCTAAGAGAAGTTACTCAATATATTGAATTAGCAGAATCTTCAAATTCAAGTATTAAATACATATTTGAAACACATTTTCATGCTGACTTTATCAGTGGACATTTAACCCTTTCAAATAAGACTGGAGCGCCTATTATATTTGGTCCAAATGCACAACCTAAATATGAATGCACCATAGCAAAAGATAATGAAGAATTCAAAATAGGCAACATAACTATTACTGCCATACACACACCTGGTCATACCCTAGAGAGTACGTGTTATTTACTAAAAGACGAAAACAATAAAGAATACTGTTTATTCACTGGAGACACTTTATTTCTAGGAGACGTAGGTAGGCCTGATTTAGCTCAGAAATCAAATAATATCTCCAAAGAAGAATTAGCAGGAATTTTATTTGATTCTGTTAATAATAAAATAAAGTCTTTACCAGAAGAAATTTTGATTTATCCTGCTCATGGCGCAGGTTCTGCTTGTGGTAAAAACATGATGAAAGAAACAGTAGATACTTTATCTAATCAAAAAATTGTTAATTATGCTTTAAATGGCTCTTTAAATAAAGAAGAATTCATAAAAGAATTAACTGAAGATTTGCCTAGCCCACCTGTGTATTTCCCCTCAAATGTAAAGCTAAATCAAGAAGGTTATTTAGATTTTGATAAGGTTTTAGAAAAAAGTTTATTAGCGTTAAGCTTGGATAAGTTTAAGCTTTTAATGCATAATGATAATACAATAATTTTAGATGTAAGAGATCAAAACTCTTTTAAGAAAGGATTTGTTCCCGGATCAATTTTTATTGGTTTAAATGGAAGTTTCGCGCCTTGGGTAGGGTCTGTATTAAAAAACATAGAAACTAAGATTTTATTAATTTCCGAAAAAGATAAAGAAGAAGAAGCTATACTTAGATTGTCAAGAGTAGGCTTTGATAATTGTATTGGATATCTAGACGGAGGATTTCAGTCATGGAAAAATTCAAGTAACCTTATAGATACTATTGACTCAGTTTCCGCTAATGAATTAGAAAAAATTATAAGTTCAATAAGTTTAATTGATGTAAGAAAAAAAGGAGAGAGAAATAATGGTTATTTAAGTGAGTCCATAAGCATGCCTTTAGATGACTTTAAAGATGATATTAAGGAAATTGATAAAAAAAAGAAGCATTTTATTCATTGCGCCGGAGGATATAGAAGCATGATAGCAGCTTCTTTACTTAAAAGAAATGGCTTTATGTCAATTGTTGATGTAAGCGGAGGATTTGCTGCTATTAGAAAAGAGAATTTTAACATATTATAAAAAACATGTATAAACTGATAGTATTACTTATTATTCCCATTGTTTGTTTTTCACAAACATCAAATCAAGATAAATATCAAATTTTAGATTATAAGGCTTTTAGAAAAGAGGTTGATTTAAAAAATATTTTACTAATTGATGTCAGAACTCCAAAAGAATTTAACGAAAGCCATATTGAAGGTGCAGTTAATGTAGATTTTTATCAAGAAGATGTTTTAAATTCTTTTTTTAAAAGTTTGGATAATACCAAGCCTGTATACATCTACTGTAGATCAGGTAACAGAAGCAGAAAGACATCAGATAAACTTATTGATAAAGGATTTATTGAGATTTATGATCTAAAAGGTGGCTATTTAAATTGGGTCACTAATCAGAAAAAAGAAAATTAATTTTTAGTACCAGAAAGAACGAGCGTTCCATTCCAATTCTCAGTTTCTCCTACTGTCCAACTTTTAACATTTTTAAACCCAGCCTCAATTAATAACCCCTCCCATTCTTTGGTTTTAAGAAGAGTCATGATACTAACATTTGTTTTTTCTGGCCAACTATGAGAAGTTGTGTTTTCAAAATAAAAATCTATTCCAATTATTAGCCTTCCATTATCGTTTAACCAATTTTTATATATATTTTTCAGCACTTCAATTGGTTTTTTAAAATAATAAAGGACCTCCATTGAATGCACAACATCTTTTTTTAAATTTGGCTTCCATTCCAATAAATCTGCACAATTGTACTTATTTACAGAATCTATACTTTTTGCTTTTTGAATCATTTTAAGCGAACCATCAATTCCGCTTGAACTAAAGCATGATTCCATTTGGGATACCATTCTTACAACCCAACCTGTTCCACATCCAGCATCTATAAACGTGAAATCATTTAAATCTTTTAACGCAAAACCTAACATGTCTTTGACAGAGGACTTGTGGTTTTTCTCCATTCCATCATCTTTACCATCGTCAACCCATTGACTAAATACATCTATCGGACTTTTTTTCAAAATTATAATTTTTTTCTAGTGAATATTAAATATGTAAAGTAAAATAAAATTAACACAATTATTTCCCAGTTTAATATGTAATATGGCCAATCTCCAAACACTAAAGGGTTGTCAATTTTTGGAGATTCAGCTAGGTACATGTAATTAGATCCCGAGCCTATTAAATAGTTTATTGGCATAATTATAACCATTAGAATATTTAAAATAAAAAATGTTTTTAGCCATGAGAATTTAGATAGTTTCATTTCTAAGTGGTAAAACATGTACAATGGAAAAAGAATAATAATTCCATGACTTATATAATATTCAAAATACATAAAATGACCTCCATCATAATAATTAATTTGTGGGGTTAAAATAGCCATCAGTCCTCCAAGAAATCCACAATAAAAAAGAAATTCAAAAAGCTTATTATTTCTAGGAACAAAAAGAATAATACAAGTAATCAAATTAGAAATAGAACATAAATGAAACGGAAGATCTTCGTGTAACTTCCAATTATCGTTAATAACATCAATTATATGACCATAACAAGTTAATATTATTGCTAAAATGCAAATCGCTTTAGCCAAGTATAGTTTATAACTTTTATTTAAATTTCTGCCTATAATAAGAATTGATACAATTACTAAAGATGAAATCAATAAATTTCTTACACCTTCAAATGACTGAAGATCAATTATATAGTGTAAATCTTTAGAGTAAATGAAATTGTATAAAATTAAATTCATCTAATGAAAATAAGTAAAATTTATGATTAAAGACTAACTTTCATAAGTCTAGCATAATCTGAGCTGGACTCATCTTCAGATGTAATCCAAAAATTAGTATAGTCAATTATTTTAATTGCTTCAACTTGAGTTTTTTCAATAGGAATCTTAAACATGTTAATTTCATAATTATTTTCTTTATTTAAATTGAAATCACGAATAGTTATTATATAATATTCTATAAAGTTTATTGTAGAAGTTAAAGCCAATAATTTAAGCTCTTTGTTGTAATCTGATCCTGTAATAATTGAATTAACATTTAATACTCCTATTTTTTTTGCATTATAATTTCCAGCCTCTTTAGGGACTAAATAGAGTTCTGTGATTTTATTAGCTCTATTTTTAGTGAATATTAATAGTTTATCTCCAATTGAAATTAATCCTTCAGCATCATAGATGGTATTTCTATTTATTCTAAAAGAATCTTGTTCAGGATAATTATATGAAATTATTTGAGTTTTTTCATTACTATTATTATCGATTGGAACTTTATAAATTTTAAGATCCTTTCTGTTATTGAAGTTATTTCCAGCATCAGAAATATAAATATAATTCTCATCTCTTGTTAGGTCTTCCCAGTCTGTGTTGGTTGCAGATTCAATTTCTCTAGTCTTTAATATTTTCCCTTTTTTTGAAAGGTAATATAGACTTGCTTTTCCCCCTGAATCATTATGCGTAATAAATTCATTATCTATTAATTCTAAGCCTGAAGTTTCTTCTATTATATTAGAAAGAGGATAATCCTTTTCAACTTTTTGAGAATTTATTTCTTGTAAAAAAAATATAATTGTTAATATGAGTAATTTTTTCATTTTTCAATAATAGTAATTTATTAGATAAAACTATCTTCAATTTAAAAAGAAATATTGTTATAAATATTTTTATTATTAACTTCATAGTATCTTAACTCAAACCCCAATAAAAGGTTAATTAGTTGGTAAAATATCTTTAAAGTTATCAAATAGGAGTTTTAATTCTTTGGAGTCTCTAATAGAAATTTTATTTTTTTTAATAAAAGTTTTAATAGTTTTTGAATTGCTTTTTCCAAACATTGCAATAATGGATTTTTTTGATATTTTAATTTGACTTATTTTATTATTACTTTTTAAAAATAGACTATTAATCTTCTTGTATCTAAGATTAGGTTTTGGTTGAATTCCAGCTTTGTATTCTTGCTCTTTAGCCTCTAAAGAATATGATTTTAAAATTGAGAACTTATCATTTTCAGTGACTAACTCATAAAATTTAGAATCATAAACAATAAAAGAAACGTCTTTAAATTTTATAGAATTGATTTTGTCAGGAGAAAGGTTTAAAAACCCATCTTCACTAGCTACTTCAAAAGTTTCAGTTAAAATATTATAGTTAGTCTTAACTCTTATTGGCTTTTTCCCATCTAATACAAGAATATTAGAATCTTGTGGTTTTTTAAAAAAATAAGTACTACCGTCAATTTCTAAAGGGATACTAGATTTTCCTAAGCTTATTTGTTTTAGTAATGTTTGAAACTGCGAGTTCACGTTGAATTGATTGGTGTCAAAAGCTTGAGAGTAACCTAGGACAATAAAAAATAACAGGAAGATTTGAAGAAAATATTTTTTCATATAAATTAAATATACAATAAACGTTCCAAAAATTTTATTTTGTTTAATTAAATCAATTAATAGTTAAAATTTCATAAAATATTTTAAAAGAACAAATAATTTAACCGTTAAATCGTTTTTATTTTAGTTAGATAATTTACCAAATAATTAGCTGATTATAGAGTTTAATAAATCAGAAAATATATGGTATATTTCTTTAGACTAATTAAAAAATTCATTTTATGAACAAGTTAATAAGCTTTTTTATTCTTTTTTCTTTTATGTTTCTAAGTTGTGATTCCAAAAAAGATAACAGTATAGAGATAAATAAACTATTTGAAAATTACTATCAAGAAACTTTAAAACTATACCCGTTAAATGCAACAAGTCAAGGCGATGATCGTTATAATAATTTTCTTCCCAATGATCTAACCAATGACTTTAGAGATGATGAAAAAACTTTATATACAAATTATAAAAATTATCTAAGTGATTTTGATAACAACCTTCTGAACACTGAAGATTTATTAAGTAAAAAAGTTTTAATGTGGGAGTGTGATAGGAATTTGGAAAGATTAAACTTCAACGAATATTTCACCCCAATTAATCAGATGTGGACATTACAACTCAATATGGGGCAATACGCGGCAGGTTTAAGTGCTCAACCATTTAAAACTACAGACGATTATAATAATTGGCTAAGCAGAATAGATGACTATATTATTTGGTTAAATACTGCAGAGCTAAGAATGAGAGAAGGTATTGAAAATGGTCAAGTTCTTCCAAAGTCCTTAACAAAAAAAGTAATTCCTCAACTGAAAACTATTTTAAATACTGATTTAAATGTTAATTTATTTTATAGTCCAATAAGACAGTTTCCAAATTATTTTACAGATGATGAAAAATCCATTTTAATTAAGGATTACTCAAATATGGTTTTAAATAAAATCATACCTGCTTATAAGAAATTATATGATTTTATGAAAAACGAATATTTGAATAATGGCAGGGACTCTAGCGGAATAGATGCTCTAGATAATGGTTCAAATTATTATGATTATTCTATTAAATTATATACTACAACAAATATGTCTGCAGACGAAATACATAATGTAGGGTTAAATGAAGTAGCTAGGATTTCATCCGAAATGGAGTTAATAAAAAATAAAGTTGGATTTAAAGGTGATTTGAAATCTTTTTTTAATCATGTTAGAGAGTTAGATGAATTAATTCCTTTTAATAGCCCCGATCAAGTAATTAATAATTTTAATGAAATTCATAAAAAAATGATGCCTCAAGTAAATTCTTTGTTTGGGCTACAACCTAAAACCTTGTTTGAAGTAAGAAGAACAGAATCTTTTAGAGAAGCTTCAGCAAGTGCTGAATACAATTCGGGCTCATTAGATGGAACAAGACCAGGTATTTTTTATGTTCCTATTCCTAATATAGATGAATATAATTTTTTCTCTGATGAAGATCTTTTTTTACATGAAGCTATTCCAGGCCATCATTTTCAAATTTCGCTACAACAAGAAAACGAATTATTGCCATCTTTTCGAAAGACTCTATGGTATAGTGCTTATGGCGAAGGTTGGGCTTTATATTCTGAATCATTAGGTAAAGAACTAGGTTTATATGAAGATCCTTATCAATATTTCGGAATGCTAAGTGCTGAGATGCACAGGTCTATTAGACTTGTTGTGGATACTGGAATTCATACTAAAGGATGGTCAAGAGAAAAGGCTATTCAATATTCACTAGATAATGAAGCTGAATCAGAAGCAGGTATAATTTCTGAAATTGAACGTTATATGGCTAATCCAGGGCAAGCTTTGTCTTATAAAATAGGCCAATTAAAAATTCGTCAATTACGTTCTAAAGCCGAAATTAATTTAGGAGATAAATTTGATATTAAAATGTTTCATGAAAAAATTCTTGAATCTGGTTGTATTCCTTTAAAATTGCTTGAAGAAAAAATTGATAAGTGGATTGAAAAAGTTATCTAACTACCAATTTCTTACCAGGCTAAAGTGTGATTTAAATTCTCTACCATCTTGTAGTTGTGCTCTGAACCAGTAATCAGTTGATGGCATCGGTTTTCCGTTAAAT
>Ga0308009_10002215_pt1 | contig 10156 bp, 5 predicted proteins | sample Neamet127_FD_203134 | JGI IMG/M metagenome (GOLD analysis project Ga0308009, IMG submission 203134) | Marine microbial communities from water near the shore, Antarctic Ocean - #127 | ecosystem: Environmental > Aquatic > Marine > Unclassified | place: Southern Ocean | collected 2014-07-24
GGACACCAAAGAGCCGCCGGTGCTGGGCGCCACGGTTTATGTGCAGCCACAAGGCCTGGGCGCGACCGGTGTTCAGGTCATCAAGCTGCCGACCAGCGCCTTGCGCCAGGAAGGAAAAAACAGCGCGGTCTGGGTGCTCGACAAGGCCAGCATGACGCTCAAGTCGCAGACCATACAGATCGCGACTGCTGACGGCAACGAGGCGGTAGTTGCCGCCGGCCTGCAGCCCGGGATGTTGGTAGTCAGCGCCGGGGTGCATGTGCTTTCACCCGGCCAGAAAGTCACCATTTATCAGTCAAAAGTGGCTCTGGCCCCTGTCCCGCCTGCGCAGACAGCTATCAATCCGATAGCGACTGCAGCCGCTGTCGCGCCTGCGGCGAAGTGAGGCTGGCATGAACCCCGAACAACCAAAAGACAGCTTCAACCTGTCCAAATGGGCGCTGGACCACCCGGCGCTGACGCGCTACCTGATGGTGGTGCTGCTGCTGCTGGGCTTTGCCGCCTACTTCCAGCTCGGGCAGGACGAAGACCCGCCGTTTACCTTTCGCGCGATGGTGGTGCGCACTTACTGGCCGGGTGCGACGGCGCAACAGGTGGCCGAGCAGGTGACCGACAAGATCGAGCGCACGCTGCAGGAAGTGCCTTACGCCGACAAGATACGCAGCTACTCCAAGCCCGGCGAGTCGCAGATCATTTTCCAGATCAAGGACTCGTCGAAAGCCGACGACGTGGCCGGCGTCTGGTACGCGGTGCGCAAAAAGATCGGCGACATGCGCGGTACCTTGCCGGGCGGGGTGGTGGGGCCGTTTTTCAACGACGACTTCGGTGATGTGTATGGCGTGATCTATGCGTTGCAGGCTGACGGCTTCAGTTACGCCGAGCTCAAGACCTTTGCTGACGACGTGCGCCAGCAGTTGCTGCGCGTGCCCGATGTGGCCAAGGTCGAGCAGTTTGGTGTGCAGGACGAAAAGCTGTTCATTGAAATTTCGCAGAAGCGGCTGGCCCAGCTCGGGCTGGACTTCAACCAGGTCTTGAGCCAGCTCGGCCAACAAAACGCCGTGGAATCGGCCGGCGCCATTCAGACGCCGCTCGACGTGGTGCAGGTGCGCGTGGCCGGACAGTTCGAGGCGGTCGAGCAGTTGCGCGCCATGCCGATACGCGGCAATTCGGGCAACCAGATGCGCCTGGGCGACATTGCCGAGATCAAGCGCGGCTACGTTGATCCGCCAGCCGTCAAGGTGCGGCACCAGGGCCGGGAGGTGATTGCGCTGGGTGTGTCCATGGGTAAGGGTGGCGACATCATCGCGCTGGGCAAGGCGCTCAAGGCCACCACGGCCAAAATCAGTACCACCCTGCCGGCAGGGATCGAGCTGGTGCAAATCCAGGACCAGCCGACCGCCGTGACAACCTCGGTCAATGAATTTGTGCGCGTGCTGATCGAAGCCGTGGCCATTGTGCTGGCCGTGAGTTTTATTGCGCTGGGTTTTCACCGGCGTCCCGGTCAGCACCCGCTGTGGAGGCGTTATTACATCGACATGCGGCCGGGGTTGGTGGTTGGCATCACGATTCCGCTGGTGCTGGCGGTGACCTTTTTGGCCATGAGTTATTTCGGCATCGGGCTGCACAAGATTTCGCTGGGCTCGCTGATCATTGCGCTGGGTCTGCTGGTGGACGACGCCATCATCGCGGTCGAGATGATGGTGCGCAAGATGGAAGAGGGCTACGACAAGGTGCGCGCTGCGACCTTTGCCTATGAGATCACCGCCATGCCGATGTTGACCGGCACGCTGATCACGGCCGTTGGCTTCTTGCCGATTGGCATGGCTAAGTCAACCGTGGGTGAGTACACCTTCGCGATTTTTGCGGTCACGGTGATTGCGCTGGTGCTGAGCTGGATCGTGTCGGTGTATTTTGTGCCTTACCTGGGCACCTTGCTGCTCAAGGCCAAACCGCTGCCGGAGGGTGCAGATGCCGGCCACCAGGAGCATTTCGACACGCCGTTTTATCGCGGTTTTCGGCGACTGGTGAACTGGTGTGTGCAATACCGCTGGGTCACCATAGGCGCGACGGTGCTGACTTTTGCGCTGGGCATTGTCGGCATGGGCCAGGTGCAGCAACAGTTCTTCCCTGATTCGAGCCGGCCCGAGATCATGGTGGACATCTGGTTCCCGGAAGGCACCTCGTTCGCAGCCAATGAGTTGACGGCAAAACGTGTCGAGGCGCGTCTGCTTCAGGAGGAAGGCGTCAGATCGGTCAGCACCTGGGTGGGCTCGGGCGTGCCGCGCTTCTATTTGCCGCTGGACCAGGTCTTTCCGCAGACCAATGTGTCGCAATTTATTGTGTTGCCCAAAGACCTGAAAGTGCGCGAGTCGCTGCGCATCAAGTTGCCGGCACTGCTGGCGCAGGAGTTTCCGGAGGTGCGCGGCCGCATCAAGCTGCTGCCCAACGGCCCGCCGGTGCCCTACCCGGTGCAGTTCCGCGTGGTCGGCATCGACCCGCTGGTGCTGCGTGACCGCGCCGACGAGGTCAAGGCTGCGATGCGTGAGAGCCCCAACACCCGCGGCGTCAACGACAACTGGAACGAGTCGGTCAAGGTGCTGCGCCTGGAAGTCGACCAGTCCAAGGCGCGCGCCTTGGGCGTGACCAGCCAGTCGATTGCGCAGGCGTCCAAAACCTTGCTGAGCGGCAGCACTGTGGGGCAGTTTCGCGAGGGCGACAAGCTCATCGACATCGTGCTGCGCCAGCCGATGGACGAGCGCAACGCCATCACCGACATTGCCAATGCCTACCTGCCCACGGCGTCCGGCAAGTCGATTCCGCTGACGCAGATCGCCAAGCCGGTGTTCACCTGGGAGCCGGGCGTGATGTGGCGTGAAAACCGCGACTACGCGATCACGGTGCAAAGCGACATCGTTGAAGGCCTGCAGGGCGCGACCGTGACCGCCGAATTGCTGCCGGCCCTGAAAGAAATTGAGGCCAGGTGGCAGAAAAACGGCATGGGCGCCTACCGCATCGAGGTCGCCGGCGCCGTCGAGGAGAGCAGCAAAGGCTCCAGCTCGATTGTGGCCGGCGTGCCCATCATGCTGTTTCTGACCTTCACCCTCTTGATGCTGCAATTGCACAGCTTCAGCCGCGCCATGCTGGTGTTCCTGACGGGTCCGCTGGGTATTGCCGGTGTCGCCGGTGCGCTGTTGCTGCTGGGCCGACCGTTTGGTTTTGTCGCCTTGCTGGGTGTGATCGCGCTGATGGGCATGATCCAGCGCAACTCGGTGATCCTGATTGACCAGATCGAGCAGGACCGCGCGGCCGGCATTCCGGCCTGGGACGCGATTGTCGAGTCGGCGGTGCGGCGCTTGCGCCCGATCGTGCTGACGGCTGCGGCGGCCGTGCTGGCGATGATTCCGCTGTCGCGCAGCGTGTTCTGGGGGCCAATGGCGGTCGCCATCATGGGCGGCCTGATCGTGGCCACCGTGCTGACCTTGCTGGCCTTGCCGGCGATGTACGCCGCATGGTTTCGCGTGAAACGCGAAACACCGGCGTTTCAATAATCCGCCCAGCGGGCCGGCGCGCAGCGCCAGACCCGCGTGGTTCAGGGTCAAGCGCGACACACCGGGTCTGGTGCCTGCCTAAAACCGGGGCCGGGTTAACCGGCAGGCGGAGAGGGCGCCGATACAGGCTAAAATAGAAAGTTGACCGATTTCAGGCGGGGGTCCACAAGCCTAGAAAGCTGAGGATTCCCGTTTTTATTTCAGGCGCGCGGGTGGCGAAATTGGTAGACGCACCAGGTTTAGGTCCTGACGGTAGCAATACTGTGCGGGTTCGAGTCCCGCCCCGCGCACCACTATTTGAGATTTTCAGGACGATTGCCGCACAGCCTTGAGGTGCCGTGCGCCGGTTCGTCTTTTACATATTCTGGATATTAGGAGTAGATCATGGCCGTGACTGTTGAAACCCTGGAAAAGCTGGAACGCAAGATGACCTTGACCTTGCCCGTCAGCGCCATCCAGTCTGAAGTTGATTCACGCCTGAAACGCATGGCCCGCACCGTCAAGATGGACGGTTTTCGTCCCGGCAAGGTCCCCATGAATGTGGTGGCGCAGCGTTACGGCTACTCGGTGCATTACGAAGTCATGAACGACAAGGTCGGCGAGGCTTTCTCGCAGGCCGCCAATGAGGCCAAGCTGCGTGTGGCTGGTCAGCCGCGCATCAGCGAAAAAGAAGGCGCGCCCGAGGGCGAGCTGGCTTTTGATGCGGTCTTCGAGGTCTATCCTGAAGTCAAAATCGGCGACCTGGCCAATGCCGAAGTCGAAAAGCTGACTTCTGAAGTCAGCGACGAAGCCATCAACAAGACCGTGGACATTCTGCGCAAGCAGCGCCGCACCTTTGCCCAGCGCGCCATGGACGCTGCGGCCCAGGACGGTGACCGCGCGACCATCGACTTTGAAGGCAAGATCGACGGCGAAACCTTTGCTGGCGGCAAGGCTGAGGCCTTCCAGTTTCTGGTCGGCGAAGGCCAGATGCTCAAGGAATTTGAAGACGCTGTGCGCGGCATGAAAAGCGGTGAAAGCAAGACCTTCCCGCTCAGCTTCCCGGCCGACTACCACGGCAAGGACGTGGCCGGCAAACAGGCCGACTTCATGGTCACGGTCAAGAAAATCGAAGCCGCTCATCTGCCCGAAGTCAATGAAGCCCTGGCCAAGTCGCTCGGCATTCTTGACGCCAGCGTCGAAGGTCTGCGCGCCGACATCAAGAAAAACCTGGAGCGTGAGGTCAAGTTCCGCTTGCTGGCCCGCAACAAGAATGCGGTGATGGACGCATTGGTGGCCAACTCCGAACTGGATGTTCCGCAAGCGATTGTCCAGGCCGAACTGGATCGCATGGTGGAAGGCGCCCGTGCCGACCTCAAGCAGCGCGGCATCAAGGACGCCGACAAGGCGCCGATTCCCGACGACATCTTCCGCCCGCAAGCCGAAAAACGTGTGCGCCTGGGCCTGGTGGTGGCCGAGCTGACCCGCGCCAACAACCTGTTTCCCACCAATGAGCAGGTCAAGGCTCATGTGCAGGAACTGGCGTCGAGTTACGAGAAGCCAGAAGATGTGGTGCGCTGGTATTTCGGCGACGAAAAACGCATGGCTGAAGTCGAGTCCGTGGTGATTGAAAACAATGTCACCGACTTCGTGATGGGCAAGGCAAAGGTGGTCGAAAAAGCCGTTGCCTTCGACGAGTTGATGGCGCAGAACTGATTGGCGGCCCCCGTCGGGCTAATTTCTGATGCAGGGGCTTGCGGCTACGGCTTCAAGCCCCATTTATTTTGGGTAAAGTACACCCAACATTTGGAGAACACATGATCTACAGCAGCAGTGCGCAGGACATTCAGGGCCTCGGCATGGTACCGATGGTGATTGAACAGTCGGGACGTGGCGAACGGTCGTATGACATCTATTCGCGCCTTTTGAAAGAACGCGTGATTTTCCTGGTGGGCCCGGTCAACGACCAGACCGCCAACCTGGTGGTGGCGCAGCTGCTTTTCCTGGAGAGCGAGAACCCCGACAAGGACATTTCCTTCTACATCAATTCGCCGGGCGGCTCGGTGACGGCCGGCATGGCGATTTACGACACCATGCAGTTCATCAAGCCCGACGTGTCCACGCTCTGCACGGGCATGGCCGCCAGCATGGGCGCTTTCCTGCTCGCGGCCGGCGCCAAGGGCAAGCGTTTTTCGCTGCCCAACTCGCGCGTGATGATTCACCAGCCATCGGGCGGCGCCCAGGGCCAGGCCACGGACATTGAAATCCATGCCCGCGACATCCTCAAAACCCGCGAACAACTCAACCGCATCCTCGCCAACAACACCGGCCAGACGGTCGAGAAAATCGAGCGCGACACCGAGCGTGACTACTTCATGTTTGCCGACGAGGCCAAGGCCTATGGCGTGGTGGACGAGGTGATCAGCAAGCGTCCCTGAGCGCTCCGGCACAAAAACCGGTCAGTTGCGACACGGCAACGGCGTTTTCTGTCACAGAGAACGCCGTTTTTTGTCGCCGGGCCGCCCCAAGACAAAAAGCGCCCCCTCGGGGGGCAGCGAAGCGTGGGGGCTGAATTTATTTGGTTATCATTAGCCAACACCTCCCACGGGCACCCCAAAGGCACTCCATTCATGGCCGAAAAAAAAGGCTCTTCCAGCGAAAAAACCCTGTACTGCTCTTTCTGCGGCAAAAGCCAGCATGAAGTCAAAAAGCTGATCGCAGGGCCGTCGGTCTTCATCTGTGATGAATGCATCGATTTGTGCAACGAAATCATCCGTGATGAGTTGCCCGCCGGGGAAGATGTGCGCGAAACGCGCGGCGACCTGCCGACGCCACTCGAAATCAAGACAACGCTGGACGGCTACGTGATTGGCCAGGAGCCCGCCAAACGCACCTTGGCCGTGGCGGTCTACAACCACTACAAACGCCTGCGCCACAAGGACAAGGCCAAAAAGGACGAGGTCGAACTGACCAAGAGCAATATTTTGCTGATCGGCCCGACCGGCTCCGGCAAGACCTTGCTGGCCCAGACCCTGGCGCGCACCCTCAATGTTCCGTTTGTGATGGCCGACGCCACCACGCTGACGGAGGCTGGCTATGTTGGCGAGGACGTCGAAAACATCATCCAGAAGCTGCTGCAAAGCTGCAACTACGAAGTCGAGCGCGCGCAGCAGGGTATTGTTTACATCGACGAAATCGACAAGATTTCGCGCAAGTCCGACAACCCGTCCATCACACGTGACGTGTCGGGCGAGGGCGTGCAACAGGCCCTGCTCAAGCTGATCGAGGGCACGATGGCGTCGGTTCCTCCTCAGGGCGGCCGCAAGCACCCGAACCAGGACTTCCTGCAGGTGGACACGACCAATATCCTGTTCATCTGTGGCGGCGCATTCTCGGGGCTGGAAAAAGTCATTGAAAACCGCACCGAAGCCTCTGGCATCGGCTTCGGCGCAGTCGTCAAAAGCAAAAAAACCCGCAGCCTGACCGAGTCCTTCAAGGACGTCGAGCCGGAAGACCTGATCAAGTTCGGCCTGATCCCCGAACTCGTGGGCCGCATGCCGGTGGTCGCCACGCTGGCCGAACTGACAGAAGACGCGCTGGTGCAGATCCTGACCGAGCCGAAAAATGCGGTGGTCAAGCAGTTCAGCAAATTGTTGTCCATGGAAGGCGTGGACCTTGAGATTCGCCCCTCCGCACTCAAGGCGATTGCCCGCAAGGCGCTGGCGCGCAAGACCGGCGCCCGCGGCCTGCGGTCCATTCTGGAGCAGTCCTTGATCGACACCATGTTTGACCTGCCCAACACCAGCAATGTTGAAAAGGTTGTGGTCGATGAATCGACCATCGAAGAAAACAAGGCGCCGCTGCTGGTTTACCGTGAGGCTGCCAAACAGGCCTGATGCTCAAGCGACAAGTCGGGTTGAAAACCGGCCAGTGTCCCCCACGTTCAAGGTTATTGTTGTTACCGAACCATGAAAGCCTGATACCCGTCACCATGCCAGGGCTTTCTTTCAAGGCCTACCTTTAAGGTTCTATGTCCGCACAAACCACACTGCCCTCCAGCCCGATAGACCTGCCACTGCTTCCGCTTCGCGATGTGGTGGTGTTTCCCCACATGGTGATTCCGTTGTTTGTCGGCCGGCCCAAAAGCATCAAGGCCCTCGAATCTGCGATGGAGGCCGAGCGCCGTATCATGCTGGTGGCCCAAAAAACGGCAGCCAAGGACGAGCCTTCCGTTGAGGACATGTTCGAGGTTGGTTGCGTTGCGACGATTCTGCAGATGCTCAAGCTGCCTGATGGCACGGTCAAGGTGCTGGTCGAAGGCCAGCAGCGCGCCAAGGTCAACAAGATCGAAGAAGGCGAGCTTCATTTCAGCGCCAATGTGACGCCGGTGGAGCCAGAGGTCGCGCTGCCTGGCGACAAGACCAGCGAAGTTGAAGCCTTGCGCCGTGCGGTGATGCAGCAGTTCGATCACTACGTCAAACTGAATAAAAAAATACCGCCCGAGATATTGACATCAATCTCCAGCATCGATGATGCCGGGCGTTTGGCAGACACCATCGCTGCCCACCTGCCGCTCAAGCTGGATGCGAAGCAGGTCATCCTCGGTCTGGACCAGGTCAAGGCCCGCCTTGAAAACTTGTACGAGCAGTTGGAGCGCGAAGTCGATATCCTCAACGTCGACAAAAAAATTCGCGGCCGCGTCAAGCGCCAGATGGAAAAAAACCAGCGCGACTTCTACTTGAACGAACAGGTCAAGGCGATCCAGAAAGAACTCGGCGAAGGCGAAGAGGGCGCCGACATCGAAGAGATCGAGAAAAAGATCAAGGCTGCCAAGATGCCGCAGGAAGCCCGCAAAAAGGCCGAGGGTGAACTCAAAAAACTCAAGCTCATGTCGCCCATGTCGGCCGAGGCCACGGTGGTACGCACCTACATCGACGTGCTGACCGGACTGCCCTGGAGCAAGAAAACCAAGATCAAGCATGACCTGGCCAATGCTGAAGTGGTGCTTGACGAAGACCACTTCGGTCTGGAAAAGGTCAAGGACCGCATCGTGGAATACCTCGCGGTGCAGCAGCGCGTGGACAAGCTCAAGGCGCCCATCCTGTGCCTGGTTGGGCCTCCCGGCGTCGGCAAGACCTCGCTGGGTCAGTCGATTGCCAAGGCCACGGGGCGCAAGTACGTGCGCATGGCCCTCGGTGGCATGCGTGACGAGGCCGAGATTCGCGGCCACCGCCGCACCTACATCGGCGCGCTGCCGGGCAAGGTGCTGCAAAGCCTGACCAAGGCCGGTACGCGCAATCCGCTGTTCCTGCTCGACGAGATCGACAAGCTGGGCACGGACTTCCGAGGTGACCCGTCCAGCGCCCTGCTGGAGGTGCTGGACCCGGAGCAGAACCACACCTTCGGCGACCACTACGTCGAGGTCGATTTCGACTTGAGCGATGTGATGTTTGTGGCGACTTCCAACTCCATGAATATTCCGCCGGCTCTGCTGGACCGCATGGAAGTGATCCGCCTGTCGGGTTACACCGAAGACGAAAAAACCAGCATCGCCATGCGTTACCTGCTGCCCAAGCAGCTCAAGAACAACGGCGTCAAGGAAGCCGAGCTGGAGATTCAGGAGCAGGCGGTGCGCGACATCGTTCGTTACTACACGCGTGAAGCGGGCGTGCGTTCACTGGAACGCGAGCTCTCCAAGATCTGCCGCAAGGTTGTCAAGGGCATCCAGCTAAAAAAGATGGAGCCCATGGTCATCGTGTCCGCAGACAACCTCAATGACTACCTGGGTGTGCGCAAGTTTGACTATGGCCGTGCCGAGAACCACAACCAGGTGGGCCAGGTAGTGGGTTTGGCCTGGACTGAAGTGGGCGGTGACCTGCTGACGATCGAGGCCGCCATGATGCCGGGCAAGGGCGTGATCACACGCACAGGGTCACTCGGCGACGTGATGAAGGAATCGGTGGAGGCGGCTCGCACCGTGGTGCGCAGTCGCGCACGGGTGCTGGGCATCAAGGACGAGATGTTCGAAAAACGCGACATCCACATCCATGTGCCTGATGGCGCCACGCCCAAGGATGGGCCGAGTGCGGGTGCGGCCATGACCACGGCCTTTGTGTCGGCCATCACCGGCATTCCGGTGCGCGGCGATGTGGCCATGACCGGCGAGATCACCTTGCGCGGCGAAGTCACGGCCATCGGCGGGCTCAAGGAGAAGCTGTTGGCCGCGCTGCGCGGTGGCATCAAGACCGTGATCATTCCGGAAGAGAACGCCAAGGACTTGCAGGAAATTCCCGAGAACGTGAAAAACGGCCTCGAAATCGTGCCAGTCAAGTGGATTGACCAGGTGCTTCAGATTGCGCTGGTGCGCCAGCCCGTGCCCCTGACTGAGGAAGAAGTGGCTGTGGCGGCTGCGGCTGCGGTTGTTCCGGCGGTGGCAGCGTCGGGTAGCATCACGCACTGAGCAAACTTTTTGCCGGATGGGTTCGCGAGGGGTAAAAAACTGCGCTATAATTTGAGGCTGTAATCGCGGGAGTAGCTCAGTTGGTAGAGCGCAACCTTGCCAAGGTTGAGGTCGAGAGTTCGAGACTCTTCTCCCGCTCCAATTCAAAAGGGCAGCACGTTAAAATGCT
>Ga0308009_10002221_pt1 | contig 10139 bp, 8 predicted proteins | sample Neamet127_FD_203134 | JGI IMG/M metagenome (GOLD analysis project Ga0308009, IMG submission 203134) | Marine microbial communities from water near the shore, Antarctic Ocean - #127 | ecosystem: Environmental > Aquatic > Marine > Unclassified | place: Southern Ocean | collected 2014-07-24
AATCCCCAGAGCCCGCACGAAGGGAGTTCTCAAGGGTGAACACGGTTGAATTTGTTCCATATTTCTCAGTGGTTTGCAAAAATGACTCTTCTCATAGGTGATCATTTATGGTCTCCCTGGGAAAAGAAGCGAAACGGGTCATTGCTGCTTCTAAGGTGCTTCAGCCAAGCAAATTGCTCTTTCCATCTCCGACCGGTCTGCCCATGTCTGACGCTACCATGTCTCGACCGATGGAACGGGACGGGCTTTGCTACCGGCCACGCGGTTTCAGGGCGACCTTCCGGACCTGGGCCAAGGAAGTCGCGGACACCCCCTTCGAGGTGGCGGAGGCGGTACTGGGGCACGTGGTGGAGGGCGAGGTAGCGAGAGCCTACCAGCGGTCCGATCGACTCGAGAAACGGCGGAGAATTTTGGTATGCTGGGAACGTTACATAACTGAGGATGACTCTGACGCCACATCGCCGCCATCAGGTACAGTCACACGGTTGCGATCGCGAACCGTGGTCGCAACATCTTCACGATTGGCAAGCCGATGTAGGCGCGGTTCGACAGCATCCGGTAGAGGTACTTCTTGTCGATCCGGTTTCCGCGGGAGGTGAGCAACCCCCGCGCCTCGACCTCGGATGCTATCTCGAAGGCGTCTGGCGATTTCGCACCGACGCGGTGTTCGGAAAGCAAGTGCTGAGACAGATCGCGCCTGGGCTGGACGCCGAGGCCGTAGCCGAATGCTGGCAGGTCTTTGCCAGACTGATGGGTGGGACCATTTATCCCGCGCGGGCAGGAGTTATGCGCTCGGCCGAATTGCTGGCCCAGGCGGCTGGGCCCAAGGCTGACGCGGACGCAGCGCTGGACCGTAGGCTTCGCCCCGCCGGTCGACGTGACCGAAGCCCGGGAAGGGCATGGGGGTGCCCGACACCAGCATCTTGTCGGCCACCGCGATGTCGAGCACGCGGCGGCGCGTAACGGCCCCCTGTGCGCTGTCGGTGTCGAACACGGTGCCGACGTAGGGATGGGTGAACTGCAGCGACGCGATAGCCGTGCTGTCCCCCCAGATCAGCGCCTCTGCGGCGCCCGAACTGACGCAGAACCCGGCGTGTGCCGGGGCATCGCCACTACCGAAAGGCCGCCGCCAAGATCCGCATCGCCGTCAAAGGTCTGAACCCGGTCGCCGTAGGCCGCCAGCACCTGACCGGCGAGGTCGAACCACGACTTCATCGCCTCGGGCACGGCGTTCGCGTTCGCCGGATCGGTCCAGAACGCGCGTTCGATGGCGCTGACATGCACGGTGGCGTTCGCAAAGGTCGCCACGTCACCGGTGACCGCCCCGCCGATGTGATCTGGGTGCAGGTGGCTGAACACCAGCCGGGTCACAGTGTCGGGCGCGTTGCCCACCCCCGCTAGCGTCGCCGCCAGGTTTCCGGCGGTCGGGCCCAGCGATCCGCCCGCGCCGGCGTCGATCAGGGTCAGGCTTTCGCCCTGCCCGATCAGGTAACCAGTGATCGGTAGCGGCACGGCGGCGGTGCTGTCGAGTTCGGCATCGGCAAAGCCCCAGCACGATGAGCGCCGGGTCCAGAGCCGTCACCCAGGCCTGTTCCAGCCGGAAGCGGCTGTATCAATCGCCGCAACGGGAGGCCTGATACATGACCGCACCCGATCAAACGCTCAAGCCGTTCAAAAACCACTTGCACCAACGGGGGCATCCATACATGCACAAATTGCGAGAGAGATTCATCTCCCCACGGGCGCCGCTTGAGGTCGAACAGCATTCAATGAGACCGGGTAATGTTAGCAGGATTCCGCGTGTCAGACGCCGGTCAAACCGGCCCGGCATCCGGATCGACCAAATCATGCCCACATGACAAGCGGCGAGGATCCTGTTCCTGCCGAGTCCTTTCCCTGTTACTGTCGGCAGGGAAAACCCAGGCAACGTTCTGGAAAATCTGGAGAATTCGGACGCCTCAGGTTCGGGGAACCCGAAATGGGCGAATGATCCCTGTTGTTTTCGCTGTTCGCAGGGAATTCTGCAGAGACGAGTTCGCGCTGGACTGGCACCCCCGCCAACAAAATCAATCACTCAGGCATACTTGACGCTTGGTGCGGGCGACTCACGCAGCGCAGTGGCACAGTTCTTGAGCGCAGCGTCCTGCTCATGATGCGTTCGGCCTGAGCGCAGTCGAACCAATGAACCTTGCGCCAGACACGCCGCTTGCGACCGCCATGCTTGCGCCTGCGTCGGGCAAGCAGTCCCCAGGACTGTTTGCTGACCCTCCACGGTCCACGCGCCTTCCCCCACGATCTTGATCCCCCTCGCCGGTTCGCTCGATCCGGTGGCGCCTACGTCGGTGTACTGGGTCTGCTCATGACCTCCAGCTACCACGCCGGATGCACACTATGACTGCCTGATGCGATTTGTGCATCAGAGCCAACCCTCACCCATCCATCTTCAACGCCGCGATGAACGCTTCCTGCGGGATCTCGACCTTGCCGAACTGGCGCATCTTCTTCTTGCCGGCCTTCTGCTTCTCGAGAAGCTTCTTCTTCCGGGTCGCGTCGCCGCCGTAGCACTTCGCCGTCACGTCCTTGCGCATGGCGCTCAGCGTCTCACGCGCAATGACGCGGCCGCCGATGGCTGCCTGGATCGGGATCTTGAACATGTGGCGGGGGATCAGATCCTTCAGTTTCTCGACCATTGACCGACCCCGAGCCTCGGCTCGGTCGCGGTGGACCATCATCGACAGGGCGTCGACGGGTTCGTCGTTCACCAGGACCGACATCTTCACCAGATTGTCCTCGCGGTAGCCCGAAATCTGATAATCGAAACTCGCGTAGCCCTTGGTCACGCTTTTCAGACGGTCGTAGAAGTCGAAGACCACTTCGGCCAGGGGCAGGTCGTATTCGACCATCGCGCGGGTGCCGGCGTAGGTCAGGTTCGACTGGATGCCGCGGCGGTCCTGGCAGAGTTTCAGGATGTCGCCAAGGTATTCGTCGGGGACCATGATCGTCGCCTTGATCCGCGGCTCCTCGATATGGTCGACGTAGGTCAGGTCGGGCATGTCGGCAGGGTTGTGCAGTTCGCGGACCTCGCCGTCCTTCATGTAAAGCTTGAAGACCACCGAGGGCGCGGTGGTGATCAGGTCAAGGTCGTATTCGCGTTCCAACCGGTCGCGGATGACTTCAAGGTGGAGAAGGCCAAGGAAGCCGCAGCGGAAGCCGAAGCCGAGGGCGGCAGAGGTTTCCATTTCGGTCGAGAACGAGGCGTCGTTCAGCGAAAGCTTCTCGATCGCGTCGCGCAGGGCCTCGAAGTCGTTGGCATCGACCGGGAAGAGGCCGCAGAACACCACCGGGACCGAGGGTTTGAAGCCGGGCAGCGGCTGGTCGCAGCCGCGGCGTTCGTGGGTGATGGTGTCACCGACCTTGGTGTCGCGGACCTGCTTGATCGAGGCGGTGAAGATGCCGATCTCGCCCGGGCCAAGTTCGGCGATGTCGACCATCTGGGGTTTCAGGACCGCGAGCTTGTCGATGCCGTAGACCGCGTTGGTCTGCATCATGCGGACCCGGTCGCCCTTCTTCATCACGCCGTCCATGATCCGCACCATCACGACGACGCCGAGGTAGGCGTCATACCAGCTGTCAACAAGCATGGCTTTCAGGGGTGCGTCGCGGTCGCCCTTGGGGGCGGGAAGGCGGGTGACGATGGCTTCCAAGACGTCGGGGATGCCGAGGCCGGTCTTGGCGGAGATCTGGATGGCGTCGGAAGCGTCGAGGCCGATCACGTCCTCGATGTTCTGCTTCACCCGCTCGGGTTCGGCCGCCGGAAGGTCGATCTTGTTCAGGACCGGGACGATTTCATGGCCCGCGTCCAGCGCCTGGTAGACGTTGGCGAGGGTCTGCGCTTCGACACCCTGGGACGCGTCCACCACCAGAAGCGAGCCTTCGACGGCGCGCATGGAGCGGCTGACTTCATAGGCAAAGTCGACGTGGCCGGGGGTGTCGATCAGGTTCAGGATATAGGTCTTGCCGTCCTTCGCGGGATATTCGATGCGGACGGTGTTGGCCTTGATGGTGATGCCGCGTTCGCGCTCGATGTCCATGCTGTCCAGAATCTGGGCCTGCATGTCGCGTTCGGCGACCGTGCCCGTCGACTGGATCAGCCGGTCGGCCAGGGTGGATTTGCCGTGGTCGATATGCGCCACGATGGAGAAATTGCGGATGCGGTCGAGCTCGATCATGGCCGGTGCTATGAGGGCAAAGGCAAGGGCGGTCAAGGCCAAGCGTTGCCCATCGGGGCTTGACAGCGCCGGGATCAGATGCTTTTCCTAGTAAAACACTCGGAAAAGGAACGATCATGAACGAACGGATCACACGGCTGGTGCTGCCGCGGCGCACGGTGCTTGCGGGCGGGGCGGCAATCGCAGGGGCGTTGATCATGCGCCCGGCGCAGGCGCAGGTCGCCGAAGGGGGCGAGGGTGGCGCAGGCGGTGAAGGGGGTGCGGCCCGGGAGGCAGGCGCGACGGTCAGTCTGCTGACCATGCTCGGGCTGGTCGAAGGCCATGTTCGGTCGGGCTCGGCGCTGTACGCGGCGGGAGTGTCGGACATGGCGCTGGTGCACAAGCAGCACCCGTCCAAGGAGATCTACGGCGATCTCGCACCGATGCTGGAAGCGGTCGGCGCCCCGGGTTTCGCGCCGGAACTGGACGCGGCGGCGGCGGCCGTGATGGGCGGCAAGGATGCCGCGACGGTAGCGGCTGCCGAAGCGGCGGTGCTGGCGGCCATCGGAAAGGCGCGGGAGGCAGCCAAGGCGACCCCCGGAGAGGTCGCGGAATCCGTCCAGGCGCTGGTGCGCACGGCGGCCGACGAATACGTCGTCGGCATCGTCGACGGGCAGGTGGCGCAACTGGCCGAGTATCAGGATGCCTGGGGCTTCATGCGGGTCGCCAGGGCGCAGACCGAGGCGCTGGCCGCCGTCGCCCCGGAAGTCGCGGCCAAGATGGCCGAGGCGCTGGCCCCGACGGATGCGCTCTTCCCCGACATCGTGCCGAAAGACCGCATCGCCGCGGACCCGAGGGAATTGCAGGGGGCTGCCGCGCGGATCGAGCTGGCGCGTCTGCAACTGAAGTGATGCGCGCATGTTCCACGCGCTGAGCGGGCTTTTCGACGCCCCGACGCTGGCCGCCCTGCGGGAGGCGGCGGCGGGGCTCGACTTCGAGGACGGCGCGCGCACCGCGGGCGCGCTGGCGGCGCGCGTCAAGCGCAATGCGCAGGCGAAGCCTTCGCCGGCGCGCGACGCCGTCCTGAAGAAGGCCGAGGCCGCCCTCATGGCCCATCCGGGCTTCGTCTCGGCCGCCGTGCCGAAGGCGTTCGTGCGTCTGATAGTGTCGCGCTACGAGGGCGGCGAAGCCTACGGCACCCATGTCGACGACGCGCTGGTGGCGGGCGGGCGGGCGGATCTGTCCTTCACGATCTTCCTGTCGGACCCCGACAGCTATCGCGGCGGCGAACTGGTGGTCGAGGACCGGATCGAGGACCGCGGCTTCAAGTTGCCCGCGGGCGAGGCGATCCTCTACCCGTCCGACACGCTGCACCGGGTCGAGCCGGTGACCGAAGGCCTGCGCCTTGCCATCGTCGGCTGGGTCACGAGCCGGGTGCGCGATCCCGCGCGGCGCGAAGTGCTGTTCGATCTGGATGCCGCCGTGACCGAGGCGGTCGCCTCGGGCGCGCCGACAGCGCAGCTTTTGCGGCTGACGCGGTCGCGGTCGAACCTGCTGCGGATGTGGGCCGAGTGACGGGGCCAGTGACGGGGCCAGTGAAGGGCCGCGAGGCCTTGGGGCGCGGCGAGGTGAGCCCACAAGCACTTGCGTCCACACCGGACAGCGTGGCACGGGTAAGTCAAGCCTCTGCGAGGCTTGAAAAAATCCTCTGGTCAAGGCAATATCCTTGGCAGAAACCGACCGGCGAGAGAGGACGAGGTATGCAGTCCCGGGACCGGCAATGAGGCAGAGCGAATGAAATCCTACCTGTTTGTGGCCGCAGTCGCGGCGTCTTCTGCGGTGTTTTCGGGCGCGGCCAGCGCGCGTCCGATCGAGCGGGCCTGCATGGCCTCGGACCGGGGCGGCAACCGGTCGCTGTGCGGTTGCATCCAGCAGGCGGCGGACATGACGCTGTCGGGCGGCGACCAGCGGCGGGCCGCGAAGTTCTTCAAGAACCCCGAAGCCGCGCACAGGACCTGGATGTCGCAGTCGAAGTCCGACGATGCCTTCTGGGAGCGCTACAAGAGCTTTGGCCAGACTGCCGAAGCCTATTGCGGCGGGTGATGCTGCCCGGCGGCCCTGATCCGCGGCCCGGCCATAAACTGCCCCCGCCGCAGACGCGAAAGGCCCCGCCTTCGGGATGAAGGCGGGGCCTTTTCGGCGGGCTCGCGACGGCTCAGGCGGTGGCCTGGGCCTTGGCGATGTCCTTCTTGATCTTCAGCGCGGCGGCGGAAAGTTCATCGTCCTTCGCCTTCGCCAGATAGGCGTCAAGGCCGCCCCGGTGGTCGACCGAGCGCAGCGCCGCGGCGGTGACGCGCAGCTTGAACGACTGCCCAAGCACGTCCGAGATCATGGTGACCTCGTTCAGGTTCGGCAGGAACCGACGGCGCGACTTGTTGTTGGCGTGGCTGATCGTGTTGCCCGACATCGGCCCCTTGCCGGTGAGTTCGCAGACGCGCGACATTCTGGTGTTCCTTCGATTCGTCAACAACGGAAAAAGGCGGGGAATCCCCTGCCCTCGCATTCGATTGGAGGCGTTTAAGGGGAATTGCGGGCGAGGTCAAGCGGGTGGCCCGCCTGCCACGGGCGTATCCGGGAAAGGGGGAAGTGGGAAGGGGGAAGGGGGAAGGTCAGTCGGGGTCGCCGGGCCCGCCTGCGTCAAGCAGGGCCTCGGCACGCGCGACGGCCTGTTCGGCGCAAAGCGGTTGGCCCCTGCGCGCATGGTATCCGGCGCGTTCGCGCCAGTAGCGGGCCGAGGTCGGGCGCAGGTCGCGGTGCAGGCGCTGGACATCCTGCGGCCGCAGGCGTGGCGACAGGCTAAGCCGTTGCAGCGCCGGAAAGCCGGCGGCCGAGGTGATGGCAAGCGAGCCGGGGTGGCCACCAAAGGCCAGAGGCGCGGCTGCGATGCCGGGCAGCAAGGCCGTGATCCGGCGGGCATGCAGACTGTCGAGGCGGTGGAACGGGTCAAAGGCGACCACGCCTTTCAGGTCGGGCCGGGCATGGGTCGCAAGCTCGCCCGCCCCGGCGTCGAAACCTGCGGCCTCGGGATAGCGGTCTTCGCCGGGGACGCGCAGCGAAACCTGGGGCGAGATGAGCAGAACCTGATTGAGGCGCAGCACGCGCGAAAAGCGCAGCGCCGCATAACCGCCCATCGAGAAGCCGAGCGCGCGCGCGGTCATGAAGCGGCCCCGCGCGGCCTTTAGCGCCGCTTCCAGTCCGATGGTTTCCGGGTTCAGGAACCAGTCGTTCCAGCGGGTCTGGATGTGCAGGTGCGCAAGCCCGGCGGTCAGCGCGCGCCGGACCGGGCCGCGGTCGGAAAACCTGCCGGGGTCGGGCAGCCATTGCCGGAAGGTGACGTAAAGCGCGGTGGTCGGTCGGTCAGGAACCCAGAGCCGGGCGCGCAAGAGGTCGCCGCCGAAGACGGTTTCCGGCGCGGAGCCCGGCGTCACGCGCGCCGCCCGAGGCGGGCCAGCAGCTCGGCCGCAGCGGTCTCGGGCGTCATCGCGCCGCTGGCGACACGGTCGCCAAGGCTGGTCATGAGGCCCCTCTGCGGCTCCTCGCGCAGCGCGGCCAGCAGTCCGTCGCGGACTTCGGCCTCGAACCAGTGGCGCGATTGCACAGCGCGGGTGCGCTGCCAGTGGCCTTGCGCCTTGCGCCAGTCAGCCAGTGTCCGGATCTCGTCCCACGCGCGGGTCAGGCCTTCGGCGGTGACGGCAGAAACCGGCAGGGCCTTGGGGAAGCCCGGCGGGTCCTGCGGGCGGCGGCGAAGAAGCTGCAACGCCCCGGCGTAGTCGGCCACGGTGCGCAGCGCGGCCGGTTTCAGATCGCCGTCCGCCTTGTTCACCAGGATCAGGTCCGCCATTTCCATGATGCCGCGTTTCACGCCCTGCAACTCGTCGCCCCCGGCAGGAGCGAGGAGGAGAAGGAACAGGTCCGAAAGCTCGGCGACCACGGTCTCGCTTTGTCCGACGCCGACGGTTTCGATCAGGACGATGTCGAAACCTGCGGCTTCGCACAGGGTGACGGCCTCGCGGGTGCGGCGGGCGACGCCGCCAAGCTGGCTTTGGCTGGGCGAGGGGCGGATGAAGGCGTTGGGGTCCCGCGACAGGCGCTCCATCCGGGTCTTGTCGCCCAGGATCGATCCGCCAGAGCGGGCCGAGGACGGGTCGACCGCCAGAACGGCGACCTTCCGGCCCTGTCCGGCCAGCATCAGGCCGAAAGTCTCGATGAAGGTGGACTTGCCGACGCCCGGCGTGCCGGAGAGGCCGATGCGCAGTGCCTGCGGGCCCTCGCGCAGGGCGGCAAGAAGCGCCAGCGCCTCGGCCCGGTGGTCGGGGCGGGCGCTTTCGACCAGCGTGATGGCGCGGGCAAGCGCCCGGCGGTCTCCGGCGCGGATCAGGCGGGCGCGGTCAATCGTGTCCATGCGGTCTTTCTGCCGGATCGGGACCGGCTTGGCGAGGGGCCTTGTCTTGACCGGGGTGCGCGGCCTGGCGACGAAAGATCGGGGCTTCCGGCCTGGTCGGGCCCGCGCGATAAGCGGGTATGGTCGATCTGCCGGTCTCATCTGTCCTGCCCGAGCTTGCCGATGCCCTTGCATCGCGCGGGATGGCGGTGTTGCAGGCGCCGCCAGGCGCGGGGAAGACAACGCTGGTGCCGCTGGATCTGCTGGCGCGGGGGATCGTCCGGGGCCGCATCCTGATGCTGGAGCCGCGGCGGCTGGCAGCACGCGCCGCGGCCGAGCGGATGGCCGAGACGCTGGGCGAGCCGGTCGGGGCGACGGTCGGCTACCGCATCCGCGGCGAGGCACGGGTCTCGGCCCTGACGCGGATCGAGGTGGTGACAGAGGGCATCCTGACCCGGATGATCCAGTCCGATCCAGAGCTTTCCGGCGTCGGACTGGTGATTTTCGACGAATTTCACGAACGCTCGCTCAACGCGGATCTGGGGCTGGCGCTGTGCCTGGAGGTGCGGGGGGCGCTGCGGCCAGAGCTGCGGCTTCTGGTGATGTCGGCAACGCTGGAGGCGGGCCCGGTGGCGGCGCTGATGGGTGGGGCACCGGTGGTGACCTCTGGCGGTCGGGCCTTTCGGGTGCAGACGCGCTGGCTGCCGCGCCCGCCCGATGCGTCCATGCGGCTGGAGGCGGTGGTGGCGGGCGCGGTGCGGGCGGCGCTGCAAGAGACCGAGGGGGGTCTTCTGGTCTTCCTGCCCGGCGAAGGCGAGATCCGCCGGGTCGAGCGGCTGCTGGACGGGATGGCGGGGGTGGCGGTGCGGCCCTTGTTCGGCGCGATGGACTTTGCGGCGCAACGTGCGGCGCTGGCCCCGACCGGGGGTCGGAAGGTGGTGCTGGCAACCTCGATCGCCGAGACCTCGCTGACGCTGCCGGACATCCGGGTGGTGGTGGATGCCGGCCGGGCCCGGCGGGCGCGGTTCGATCCGAACTCGGGCATGTCGCGGCTGGTGACGGAGCGGGTCACCAAGGCCGAGGCCGAGCAGCGTCAGGGTCGGGCGGGGCGCGTGGCCGAAGGGGTGTGCTACCGGCTGTGGACAAAAGGCGAGGAAGGCGGGTTGGCACCCTATCCGCCCGCCGAGATCGAGGTGGCCGACCTTGCGGGGCTGGCGCTCGAACTGGCGGTCTGGGGGGGAACGGATCTGCCCTTCCTGACACCGCCGCCAGCGGGGCCCCTGGCCGAAGCGCGGGCGCTCCTGACGGCGCTCGGGGCGCTGGACCAGCACGGGCACATCACGGCGCATGGCAAGCGGCTGGCTGGCCTGCCGCTGCATCCGCGCCTCGCGCACATGCTGGCCGTGGCAGGCCCGCAGGCGGCCACGCTCGCCGCCCTTCTGGCGGAACGCGATCCGTTGCGGGGGGCGGGGCCGGATCTTGGCTTGCGG
>Ga0308009_10002227_pt1 | contig 10126 bp, 6 predicted proteins | sample Neamet127_FD_203134 | JGI IMG/M metagenome (GOLD analysis project Ga0308009, IMG submission 203134) | Marine microbial communities from water near the shore, Antarctic Ocean - #127 | ecosystem: Environmental > Aquatic > Marine > Unclassified | place: Southern Ocean | collected 2014-07-24
CGAGGCCAAAGCAGTAGAAATCGAGGAAAAGAGATCTGCTGAAATCAAAGCGAAGCAAGAAGCAGCAGCTGCGATTGAACTTGCTAAAGTTTCTGCAGCGACAGCGCCCGTAATTACGCCTATTCCAGCCCCAATTACAATACCTGGAATAGAACCGACGCAACAGCCAGTAGCCGCTGCAGCGCCGATTGTTGCATGGCCCGAAGTAGTAATTCCGGCACCTCCAGCGCCAACTGAGGTACAACCACTGCCTCCGCCATTACCGCTGCCACCTCAAGCGCAACCACTTCCTCCCCAACCATTGCCTCCACCACCTCAAGCGCAACCATTACCTCCACTGCCACTCATCGATGAACCATTACCCCCACCACCACCATCGTGGGAGAATTAAACAATACACCAAGGTTCAATCTAACATTGGCCAAAAATAGGTTTCTAAATGAAACATTAAGGGTGAAAAGTGGAGCACGGTGAGAGATTTGAACTCCCGTTTCAGGGTCTGCAACCCCGCTCATAGCCGCTCTGACAACCGTGCAACATCTAATCGGATTGGCCTGCCCTATTTCAACGCGTCTTTGTATTAGATTGCTTTTTACTCACAACAATTTTTTAATAACCAATACAAGGTCAAGATTTTATGTATGTTGCCATTAACAAAAACGAGCGAAGATGGCGGATGGTGATGATATGCGGCAACAAAGCGGAACGCAACCGGGTATGTCAAAAAATTACCAAGTCAAAGTATGTCTTCCAGGACAAGACATCCCAGAGTCATACTTTCAATGCAGATATGATGTATTGCGCCATCCCCTTGGCTTTCCCATTGGCAGTGAACGGCTGGTTGATGATAGTGATGCAATACATGCATGGGTGGAAAGCGATGGTGTTGTGCTATGTGTTGGCCGAGCCCACCTCATCGACGAATCGAGTGACGGTAGTGCCGCTGACCATGCAGGCCCAGGTGCGAGTATTTGTCCGGCATTCGGTCCCCTTCAACAAATAAATTCACAAAATCGGCCCTCAATCCAAATCAGACAAATGGGGACTCGTCAACAGGGCAGGAGGCAAGGGCTCGCTACAATCGTACTTTCTGCATTGGAAGTAAACTCCATACAGCACTTTTCGGCTAAAACAGGCTTCTTACAAGCACGTGAGGCGGCGTTTTCATTCTATCAATCGCAGCACTGGCAGATGATAGACTCACCCTATGTCATTGAAAATATAGGCCCTCATCATTCTATGATGAAGCAATTTTAACCTCAATGCTTGATAAATGGTTGATTCTTACCTACTTACAGCATAGAAGACAAACTGCGACCCAATATGGCAATTGTCAAAGCAATTGGAGATGAATACATGATGCAAAACAATACTAACAAGAACAAATCTTGTTATAGACAATCAACCAGCCCCAAGAGTATGGTGGCCTCAGAGACTGAGCAAAAGAAGCGGATAAAGAGCTATATTGAAGCTTTTAAGTCATTATCCGAAAAAGACCCAGATGGGTTTGAATCGATCGCTCCCGAATTACTACGGAGATCCGTTTGGAATTGGAGAGGGGCGGATCCTTACTTTTCAGAAAGACTGTCTCTTTGGCTAGACAAAGAGTGTCTGTGGACTCCATTCCATGAGATAATTCCGAAATCGACAAACACGGTGTTAGACCGGCCTGTTGTAAATGCACCTTCTAAAGAGCACCTCAGTTCCATTCACAAAGAACTATTTTCACGATTAGAAGAGAAGTTTGATGGCGATTATAACCGGTGGAATGCGGCGATTAGAGATCAATTCATTGTATTGGGGATGCTTGCAATCGCTGGAAAAGGTGGCGAAAAACAAGGTAGAATGGTCTATAATCTCGGAATCAGTGAAGGAGAAAACGGCTTGATACAAGGATCAAATGCCATTAGGGCTGCCAAAATAGCAATTTCTCGGATGGCAAAACCAATGAAAATATTCAACCCTGCCAAAGGACATGGTTATGAAAGAGTTCACAGTTTTAGTGATTCAAATACCGCTGATTTAGTTGCCCGATATGTTCTCAGCCAGGATGCCTCAGCATTACTGCCACAATCATTATTGCAGAATAGTTAGAATTGAGGCACTCCATCGCGCTCTTCATATAGGGTCGTGTTGTTCCAATTGTTAGAGGGAACGAAGGGTTCCCTATGATCGACCCGTGGAATACGATGCAATTGGAGAACATAATCAAGGAATATAATAAAGCGAATAAACAAGACACTGCGAGCCAGTGTCACGCCATCTCAACAGTGCTTGAGAGCCGTCTAAATCGCTTTAATAATACCTTGAAAACAACTCGAAGCCAGTGCGCAGCATCGTATATATCCCAAATTGTGAATCCCATCACGTGGGCTGTACAATTGGAAAGAGAGAACAGCGGGTTCTCTATGTAAAAACAAACCAAAAATAGGAAGTGAAAAAACATGAATGATAAAAAAATAATGAGCGTGCTAGTTGCAATGTTCCTCGCTATCTCTGCATTAACTGCAGTGAGCGGTGACGGATCTGACCCGAATGACCCTACCGACGGTGGGGCTGATTGGGACGGTGATGGTTTAACCAATGCTGAGGAACAAGCTGAAGGCACCAATATGAATAATGCAGATAGCGATGGAGACGGCCTACCAGATGGCTGGGAAGTTTCCAACGGTCTAAACCCAACTAACGGTGGCGATGGTAATGCAGATCCTGATGGAGATGGCTTGACCAACTCCCAGGAATATGCAAAGGGTACCAACCCTAACAACTCCGACACTGATGGTGATGGTAAGGCTGACAACGTTGATCAGTTCCCAAACGACCCTAACGACGGTGAATTCTCCGACTCTGATGGTGACGGCATTCCTGACGCATATGACCCTGATTTTACTGAATCAGGTGCAGGCAGCGGCAATGGCGAAACCGAAGGCGGTGGCGAATCCGAAGACCAAGGACAAGGCGAAGGCGAAGGACAAGGACAAGGCCAAGGACAAGGCCAAGGACAAGGACAAGGCCAAGGCCAAGGACAAGGACAGGGCCAAGGACAAGGGCAAGGACAAGGACAAGGACAAGGACAAGGCCAAGGACAAGGTCAAGGTCAAGGACAAGGTCAAGGACAAGGTCAAGGACAAGGACAGGGCCAAGGACAAGGACAAGGACAAGGCCAAGGACAAGGCCAAGGACAAGGACAAGGACAAGGCCAGGGACAACAGCAAGGTGGCCAACAAGGCCAGCAAGGTCAACAAGGCCAGCAAGGTCAACAAGGCCAGCAAGGTCAACAAGGCCAGCAAGGTCAACAAGGTCAGCAAGGTCAGCAAGGTCAGCAAGGTCAAACTGGTGACCAAGGTCAACAAGGTCAACAACAAGACAATGGCCAAGGTCAACAACAGCAAGGCGGCGAACAAGGCGGCCAGCAAGGTGAACAAACCAGTCAAGACCAAAACGGTGAGAACCAAAACGGACAGAACGAGCAGCAACAAGGTCAAACCCAAAACGGTCAACAAGGCCAACAGGGTCAACAGACCGACCAACAACAAGGTCAGCAGCTCGACAACCAGGAACAGAATGGCGAAAACGACAACGACGGTGACGGCATCCCTAACGATGTAGACAACGACGATGACAATGACGGTATTCCAGACTCAGTTGATGAATTCCCAATGGATCACGACAACGACGGCATCACTGATGCTGAAGATGACGATGATGACGGCGATGGAATCGATGACCGTGAAGAAGTTCAAGACGGCGACCCGAATACCAACATCTACGACCACGACAACGACGGCATCGCCGACGCTGTTGACTTAGATCGCGACAATGATGGAATAGACAACTACAATGACGTAGGAACATCTGGCGAAGACCTATCCCGTGACCATGACAATGATGGCATGGATGATGGTGTTGACTCCGATGACGACAACGACGATATTCTCGACGTTGACGAAGTTGATGGCGCTACCGGTACATACCGCTACGACCATGACAACGACGGCATTTGGGACCTTTCAGACAACGATGACGACAATGACGGATTATCCGACTGGTTCGAAGTCAATGACGGAAACTCCCTAACAGGTCAATTTGATCATGATAACGACGGCTTGGAAGATAACGAAGATGACGACGACGATAACGACGGCATCCTAGACTCTCTCGAGCTCTAAGTTCAATCTGTAGTTCAAATCAATAACATCAATATCCGCGGATATTGAATATCCGGGCTACTGAGGGCTGAGGCCCCCAGTAGTCCTCTTTTTTTCCTATCGATAACCAATCGATTAATTTTTTATATATGCAAACTAATGCAAATAATTCTTGCAGATGATACGCGAACGGCGCCATGATACACAAGTGCCCGAGCGCGCCATTCTCTTCAAATAGGGTACCCCGGTCACAGAATGATTACGAGGTGGCAATATGCTCTCAAATACAAGAAATGAAACAATACGCCGACGCCAAATTTTATCAATGTCTTTGACGATCATCTTTTTGATGATTTCAAGCCCATTGCTAACATTGGTCCAACCAGATAATGGTGAACAAGAAACGTCCGAAACAAAGCTTGTCAAAGGGCAACTGATTGGACAATCACCTGCACAATCTACTGATCAAGGTGGCCAAGGCGGCTGGGTTGGTCAACAGGAATATATTGGTCCAAATGGGCACCCTGCTCTAACCGATATGATGTGGAGTGATGCTGGGATATCTTCTGGAATAATACTAGATATTTCTGCTTTGGAATCAGTAATCCCTTCATATTCTAATTTCTTGGAAGAATCTAGTAAAGAGGACCACGATAACGATGGAATAAACGACCTCGACGATTTAGATGATGACAACGATGGAATTTACGATTTGTTAGAACGTTTTGATGGATGCTATGGAACAGATCCATACGATCATGATAACGACGGAATTCTCGACCATCTAGACTGGGACGATGACAATGATGGTATCATTGAAGGCCCACTTGACTATACTGCTCTTGAAGCATTAGGGTTAGACCCAATTAATGTAACAACAGACCGTTACCTAGACAATTCCATTATTCATCCTTGGACAAATCAACCAGTTGGAGCATTCTACCTCGCAGACCAAAATCCATTTGACCATGATAACGATGGTGTCCCCGATGAGGATAGCGATGGTTCAGGTTCAGGGAGTTATGATGAAGACGATGATAACGATGCACGAATTGACCAATTCAAATGGCCTTGTGATTTAGACAGTGACGGAACCCAAGATTATTTTGATGACGATGATGACAATGATGGTATTTCTGATGTCGAAGATTCACATCCTTACGATGCTACAATTACGACATCTCACACAGAAGCTGGCAATATGTTTGAAACATACCGGACATGGACTTTCAATGAATACAGAACTTATTCCGGTGGTGTTGACTATGTTGCATATGAGGCAGCACGCGTTGCAGCAGCAGGGTCAGGGTCAGGTTTCGGCGCTATGGGTGCAGAAGGAACGCCTGCATTTTCCACAATTGTTGATGGTGATTTAGATTCGGATGGAATCCCTAACTTCCTCGATCCTGATAACGATAATGATGGAACACCAGACAGTGCGGATAACGATGATGACAATGATGGAATCCTCGACATGTCTGACCCAGATGATGATAATGATGGAATCCCTGATGTTTGTATTAACATTGATACCAACGGGGACGGCTTGAATGATTATACAAGAAGCAATCTAACGGCACCATTCCAAACACCTGGTGCGGATACAGACTCAGTTGCTGGAATTGATTGTGAAATCGATTATGACTACGATCAAGACGATGACCGCCTTAGATTCATTGACCAAAACTACAACGCTGTTGCAGATTGGTTGGATGCTGATATGGGTGGTACCACTTCACCAGACAACCTTGACAACATCTTGGTTAGCGGAGATGCCTTAAATTTCGAATACGACCTTGACGATGACCAAATACAAAATGAGAATGATTCATTCCCATTGGACAAGGCCTCAGTTGTAGCAACATGGAATTGTCCTACAATCGCTAATCCGAATCCTACAAATCCAGACACACGTTGTGTAACACGACGTGCTTCTCATTCACAATTCAACGATTGGGATGGCGATGGAGTCAACAATTGGGAAGATGTAGATGATGATAACGATGGTATAATAGATGCATTAGATATTGATTGGGATTGTGATATGGATAACGATGCAGATTTGCATACTATCAACGGTGCGCTTTATCGCGACGACGGGCCAAATTCAGTTGACTCAGATATCGATGGCGACGGACTTGAAAATGGCATCGACTGGGATGATGATAACGACGGAATTTCAGACTTATATGACCCTGATGACGGGAACTGTGGAATTCTCGACTTCGACTTGGGCGATTCATTCGCTAGACCATATTACCCTGCAGATGACGGCGGTTCTTTGGATGGAAGTGGAGATTCTCAAACATATACAGATAACACATCAGACCACTGGAACATGGTTTACTTGCACAACCCCTTCCAAGATGTAGTTCTAAACTACAATGGATATGACGCAACTACAAATCCGGTTACAGCAGGTACAGTTCCAGAATTTTATTGGTTCTTATTCGCCCGCTGGTCACCATATAATGGTGGAAACGATTGGGATATTGACAGTGATGGAGATTCTCTAATCAATGGACTAGATATGGATCAAGACGCTGACGGCCTCCCTGATTGGTGGGACCAAGATGAAGCCAATGATGGTGTACTCGACATTAATGATATCAGAATGGGTGGCTCGTTTGACCTAACTACTTGTGGTTGGACAGTCGGTAATCTCGGACAAGGTTTCGTATGTGGTTATGCCTATGCTCTCGCATTCCATATGCCGCTGAATGGAGTTAATGCTCAAATGGGTTCACCATACTCCGTTCGCCCCGATGCAAACTGGGACGAAGGAGCCTTCGCAGGTGGCCCTAGTACTGGTAATTGGAGCTGCACTCCTGGTGCAGCAGGTGGTTGTTACCACTTTGAGTTCAATGGACAAAAGAGTGCTGCTCTCTCCAATGTTGACATGACAAATAACAGAGATTCTTTCGTTGCTTGGTTCGGTCTATTTACCGGACTATGGCAGTGGAACGTTGACGGAATGGGTCCAAAGCACCTAGACGAGTTCCCTGATGAACTCGGAGCAGACATGATGAAGAATGATGTCGATGGCGACATGGATGGCGATTTCACAAACGACACAGTCGATTTAGATGATGATTATGACGCAGTTTATGACTGGTATGATGTCGATGATGATAACGATGGAATATGGGATTATTTTGAAGTTGATTCGAATGACGATTTAGATGATGATGCAGGGCAAGAATACGCTGGCGCATTCTTCACAGGAACTAATTGTGTAGACAATGATGACGATGGTAATGATGCTGACGTTGACGAAGATGGTTGGTTCCAAGCAGTTTGGGATCAAGGTGTAATGTCACAAGGTCTACGCGCACCAAAGTTTTACGACGTTGACAATGATAATGACGGCGTTCCCGATGCTGAGGATTTCGATGACGACAATAATGGAATCAGCGATGCCATCCAAGAACAAATGCCAAATTGTTTCTTGGGAGAAGAACAAATGCCATTTGACAATGACAATGATGGAATTGTCGATTGGGAAGATGACGATTGGGATGCAGATGGAATTTCTAACACTGTAGAACTTGCAATTAGTCTAGTTCAAGCCTTTGACCACGACAACGATGGCCTACGCGACGATCTTGACCTTGATGATGACCAAGATGGAATGCATGATGTGGATGAAGTTCTACTCTGGCCTACTCGTTTTGGCCGCAACTCAACCAACCCTTGGGATCACGATGACTTTGGAAATGGCGAAGGTATCGCCAATCCTCTTGATAATGGAACAGGGCCGGATGCAGTCGACTATGATGACGACAATGATACTCGTGAAGATCCAGATTTCGACCATTTGGAAAATACCTTCACTAGTGACACATGTTATGCAGGTTCTGAATCAAGTGACTGGGACCATGACAACGATTGTGTTCTCGATGAGGATGACAAAGCTCCAACTTTCATCACTATGAACGTTCCAAACAATCTTTGGATTGATGCACGTTCACCAGCGATTTTTAGCGGACACGTAAATTGGGTGAATCCGGTTTCTGGAATGATGGAGAACGCGGTTGGATTACCTGTGCAAGTCACTATTGAGTGGACTGCAAACGGAACCAAAGCAGTTGAAACAACAGACGTTTTGACAAATACTGGTGGAAACTTCAGCGTTGGACAATTCCTATACCCTGAAGATATCGCAGTAGGTGATAGTTCAACATATATCGTATATGCTGAAGTAACAGAAATGTTTGCATTCAATGGCAATACTTCACAATCTTACAATGTTGGTGTAGAAGCAAATCTGACAGTTGATTATTCAGCATGGGAATATTTCCGCAGCGATGAACAACCATTCTGGCTTGATTTCAAGGCGCACTACACAGCGGATTGGGAACGTGGACTTTACGATAGCCGTGTTAAGAACGCACCTATTACATTCTCCATCTTTGGTGGAATTTTCGGTAACACAACCCACCCAACTAACTTCACTGGATTCGGTGGAGAAGGATACCGAACGGATTCGTCTGGTTGGGCTTCTTTGACCTTCATCCAAGATCTAGGTATTTCTGGAACTTGGAAACAAGTTCGATGGAACTCAACCATGGATAATGGCGTTGGCCAGATTCCAGGCGGATATGAAGAAATTGTTTGGGATACATTAACTGTAAGCCATAACGTAGTTCTTGATAACCTCGGTGTGCCAGTTAGATATGATTATTCTAACACGAGTTTACCCTCTGGAGATATTGAAATTATTGCAAGAGTTTCACCTGAATTAGCAAGTGAATGGCCATTCCCTTGGCTACATGGTGATGAATCACTACCATTCCAAGTTCGTATTATGCATCGCATGAATATCGAGGGGCAAATGGTTGCAAATGGAGTAAATCCGGTTTACTACTTTGACGCTACTATCAATAACGGCGATGGTACCTTTGGAGACTGGGCAACATTATTCCACGCACAGGCTTTGACTGCGGCTGGTATCAACTTCAATGATGTTGCTAACTACAAACCATACGCTACAAATTGGGATGGTAATCCTGCAACACTCTTGGGTGAATCAGCAAGACTACGCAATTTCATATCTGTTAACACAACACATTGGTTCATCAATTTAGTTAATGGTGGAGATTCTAACTTACCACCTTGCGGCGCTGTTGATCCAACAGACCCACAAAGCCCAGTTCGTTGTGAAATTGTTCCAGAAATGAATACCGGAGAAGGTTTCCAAATCATTGGTACCGTTACAAATAGGACCAATGATGCATGGGATGCAGACCCAGTCGCTTTGCAAATCGACGTTGACCACAATGGACAATTCATGGGTGCACAAGAGACAGCATATGCTCAACGCCCAATAATGAAGGACGGAGATGCAGCATACGATTACAACTGGTCTTGGTTCAGTCAATACAGTTCAGGAACTTATGGTGTAAGAGTCGATTTCACTAACTCGGCTTACTATTTCACAGGAAACTCGACAACACTATCTCATACAGGTGCATACATCAACGTAACAGTTGTAGGTACTACGGATTTCCAAACGACCTCACTACCTCGTCTTTATCGTAATACAAACACAACTATCCAAGCGAAGTTGGTTGACAATTCTCTACAACCAGTGCGCAATGCCCCAGTCAATTACACTTGGTCATTCGATGGAAGAACGGGTGTTAATTACACAGATGATAACGGGTTCTTTGAGATTCCGTTCAATGTTTCAGCACAAGATGCACTAGGTGACTTCACCTTGCAATTTGAATATGCAGGAACTCCATTGATGAAGGGTAATACAGCAACACAAGAAGTGTGGGTTGTTTCAAGATCTTACTTGTCTGTTACAACAGCAGACCCTAACTTACGCCAATCTGGAGACCGTTGGGATTTCACAGCACAAATTGTTGATGACAATAAGACTCTAGAGCGCGACTCCGGTGGAGCCGCTCTCGATGGTCCTGAAGCACCTGATGGTGGATTAGTCGATGTTATCTTCGAAGGCAAGTCCTTCT